>Ga0209728_1000577_pt1 | contig 27885 bp, 13 predicted proteins | sample RifGroD1_FD_183997 | JGI IMG/M metagenome (GOLD analysis project Ga0209728, IMG submission 183997) | Groundwater microbial communities from Rifle, Colorado, USA - Groundwater D1 (SPAdes) (version 2) | ecosystem: Environmental > Aquatic > Deep subsurface > Groundwater | place: Rifle, Colorado... | reverse complement strand
AGAATAATCCTAGCGTTGTTGATTTTTATGTAAAACAAGGATTTGAATTTAATGAGAAGTATAAAAAGGGAAGAAATACAAGCATGAGATTAGATGTTTTGTATGATGTTGATGTTATTGAAGAAACTGGAACATAAGATTATTTAGTTTTTGGGTATGAATTTAATTTATATTTAATTGACATGAATTTAGAGAAGAATCCACTGATTTTAGTGGGTTCTTTTATTATGGGCAAATTTAAGGGTTTAATTTAATTTGTCAGTTTTAGCAAGAGAAAAAGATTAGAAAGTCGCGAGTCTAATTTGGGTGCTCCAACCATCTCTTGCTATTTATATATTTGGTTTTGTTGGTGGTTTTAAGATTGGAGTAAATAAATAAAAACGGAGGAAGAAAGAAAATGGCAAATCAATTTCCAGAATGGACAAATGAACATATACAATTTTTAAAAGATAATTATTTAAAAATGACAGATGAAGAGATGGGGATAGTATTAAATAGGTCTAAGGAAGGTGTAAAAACAAAAAGAACTAGATTAAAGTTAAAACGTGAAAAACCATTATTGCCAAATAAAACAAAAGAGAAAACAGAGTTATATTCGGAAGAAAATTCTAAAGCCCAATTAGTTCGTATATTTAATATAATAAAAAGACCACCCACTAAAGAAGACGCTAAATTATATAAAATGAAACCTACTAGGGATTGGTATGTTGATAAACATGGCAGCATAGAAAATGCATGTGCTTATTATGGGTTAATTGAAAAACCTTTATCGGTTGAAGAAAGAATGGATATTTCTATTATCGAATTAAGGAATATTACAGAACAATTAGGAAGAATACCATTCTGCTCAGAATATGAGGAAATGAAAATCAAAGGTTATACTAAATACCCTTTACAAAAACATTTTAATATGCCTTATTCTAAAATATGTGAAGAATATTTAAGTGATTATATTGAAATTATTCCAAACGGATATAAAAAATGTAGCATATGTAAACAAATAAAAGAGCTGTTTGAATTTGGAGATCATTTGCATAGTGTTTCAAATTTAAGATGTAGTTGTAAGCTTTGTGATTATTTAAAAAGAAATACTATAATTAATCCAATTGGTTGGAGTAAAGAAGAATGTAGAATAATTATTGATAACATTCTTAATGAAAAAATCATATATATTAATGATTTGTGTGAAATATTACATAGGGATTTAGAAGATATAATAAATATATTGAGTAAAAATATCAAGATAAGCAACAAACCTTTAAATGTAAAATATAATTGCTCTTATTGCGGAAAAGAAGAGTCAAAACCTTTAAGTGTTTATCTTAAAAATAAGGAGTGTTTTTGTTCATCTGAATGCTATTGGAATTTTAAAAGAGAATGCGAACCAAAAGGAGAAGATCATCCAAGTTATAATAGAGTTGGAAAGAAATGCGATAACTGTGGTGAAGATATTAAAGTAATACCATGGGGTATAGAAAATTATCATCATAATTTCTGTTCTCAGAAATGCTATTGGGAATTTAGAAGCAAATATTATATTGTGAAAAACATTCACAATTTGGTTTAAAGAAAACTACTGAACAGAAAAGAAAAATGAGAATCGCAACAGTAAAAAGTTAAGAAGAACAAAACCACAAATAAAAGTAGATGAAATATTAGATGATTTAAATATGGTATTTAAGAATGAATACAATTGCAAATATTATGCTATTGATAATTATCTACCAGATCATAATTTAATGATCGAAGTAAATGGCGATTATTTTCATTCAAATCCTTTAAAGTTTACAGAACTAAATATGATGCAAATTAAAGGAATCACTAGAGACAAACGGAAAAGAACTTATATTAAGAGATATAAAGAGATTGATGTATTATACTTATGGGAAAGCGATATAAATAATAAGCCGGGGATGTGTAAGGAATTGATCTTGGAGTATGTTAACAATAAAGGAATATTAAGTAATTATAATAGTTTTAATTATTCTTTAGTTGAAGAGAAATTAGTTTTAAATAAAGATATAGTTGTTTCGTATATCGACTGGGATAGTGTAAGCATTAATCAGTTAAAGAAAGAAATAGTCTAATTAATAAATAAAATTTGAAAGAAGGATAATAAAATGTCAGAACAAAATTTAATTAAAGTTTCAGAGGTTGTAACAGATTATTCAAATATCACTATCACTAAATATATCCCATTTTTAATTAAACAAAATATAGTAAAAAACATATTGCTAACTTGTATTTCAGTTGAAGAAGACGGATTTAAACGAGTAGATAGTGCCATGAAAAGAATGGCAATTGAATTTTCTATTTGTAATCAGATAAGTAATATAGATATGTCAGACGATGATTCATTAGAAACATATGATTCCCTCAAAGAATCTGGAGCAATTGAATATATTTTAGATAATTTTGATTACAATGAAATTAAATTTATTACAGATTGTGTAAATGAAGAAATTGAAGAAATGTATAAAGTAGATAATTCTATTGAAGGAATAATATCTAAAGGATTGGATAAATTACTTACAAAAATTCCAGACAATAAAGGAATGACGAAATTTATTAATAATATCTCTAAACAATTTGATAAACTTGATCCAAGTAAGTTAAAAATTGTTAAAGAAGTTATGGCATGGGATAAAGGAGATAATAAATAAAATATTGGTGGTGATTTAGTGGAATTTAAAACAGTTTTAGAATTAGAAAAATATCTGCTTAAACAAATATCAGAAAGTTTAAAAATAGATGTTGCTTCAGATGGTAGAGATTTAATGAGAGAACATGTCCAAGACGATGTTTATGACCAATATAGACCTTCTGATTACGAAAGAACTTGGGAATTAATCAACAGTTGCAAGAGTTCTATGGCATCAAGTGATACTCTTAAATTAACAAATACTAGAAAAGGCGACGAAGGAGAAGATGTTCCAAGTATAATTGAAAACGGAGGTCATTATAAATGGGGATATATAAGGAACTTAGATGAAATTATTGGCCCGAGACCATTTATGGCAAGAACATATGAGGAGTTGGAAAATGGAAGAGCAAAATTATTCCTAAGAAACTCTTTAGAAAAACGTGGATTTAAAACACAATAATATAAAGATATAAAAGTAAAAAGTGTGTTAATTATTGTTAACACACTTTTTACTATATTGCATTTGTTTTTAATTTTTCACGAGTTATATTGCTAACAATATTACCAAACTCTTGATCTTTTTGTATTTGCTTAAATACACAAGTTACTTCTACACCATTGTCTAAATAAGTTAAAATTAAATATTGGGTAATTTCCTCAGTTTTCTTTTTAACCCCAAAGGCAAAGATTCCAAGTGCAACCAATCTAGTTAAAGTAACATCTCTTCTTATTTCAGTTTCTGTTTTTACTTCATATTTGATCAATTGAGAAATTAATATTTCATTTCCATAAAAATTAGTTGGAGATTTTAAACTATTTGAATTTAAGTTTTTGTTTTCAATGTAAATTGAATTATTCCTGACATGAAGAGTTATTACATCATTTGATTGCAAATAAGGATGCCCACTTAGATGTATGAGAAATGTAGAAGATATAGTTCCTTTATTCTTTTCTAACTCTTCATAATATCTTACTCTTTTTTGAAATTCTTTAGGATCTTCCCTGCCAAATATTATTATAATTATTATTCCAATAACAACTATGGAAACTATCCCAATAAATATATTGCCAATCATATTTTAACACCTTCCTTTTTATTACTATTATATGTGATAGTAATAAAAATATCAACAAACAGATTAATAAATTAATAATTATTATAGAAATTTCAGAGGAAGTATATATTTCCTCTTTTTATTATATTCAAAAATAGTATAGGAGGAAATAATATGGATAATAAACTTACAATATTAATTAAAGGGAAGCTAGATACCTCAGATTTATCCCAAGCTAAAATAGATCAACAACTAAAAAATCTTAGAATTAATTTGAAATCCACACTTGATTTATCTCAACAAGCAATAACTAAATTTAAGCAAGATATAGATAAGTTATCAAAGTCTGTAAAGATAAACTTACAAGTAAATGTTAATCAAGCAAGCATTAATAATGCTCAAAGATCAATTCGGGCCAGTATAAGTAGACTTACAAGCACGAATAGAAGTAGTAGTTCTAACATATTGAATGCCCAAGAGATAGAAACACAAGTAAAACGGATTAATAATTCCCTTGATAGATTAAAAATAAACAAAGATAAGGTTTTTGCTGATACAAGAGTTAGCACAGAAGTTGCAAAACTAAGAGAAATGGAGTCTGCTTTTAAAAGAGGAGAAATTTCAGCTAGACAATATGGTTTGCAGTTAGATACTCTTAGAACTAGAGTTGCCCAAGTTTCTGGTGAATTTAGGAATACAAATAAAGATGGATACGCTTTTTCTGAAATGCTCACTTTGGCGGCGAAAAAGATCGCAATTTGGGGAATAAGCACGAATCTTGTCTACGGCAGCCTTAATCAGCTAAAAAAGGGAATTTCCTTTATTTATGAACTCGATAATTCTCTCAATCAAGTCCGTATTGTAACAGGTAAAACTCAAGTTGAAGTTGAAAAGTTAGCCCAGTCATATAATAAACTTGGTAAAGAAATGTCTGTTTCTACAAGTGAAATAGCGTCTACATCTGCTGATTTGTATAGGCAAGGTTTATCTGATTCTGATGTTGAAGAGAGAATGAAGTCTATAATTCAATATGCAAAAATAAGTTCAATTTCATTAAAAGAAAGTAATACAATTATTACAGCAACCGCAAATGCAACTGGCGAAAGCGTTGAAAAAATTATTGATATTTTTGCACTATTAGGAGACACAACTGCATCAGGAGCAGATGAGATCGGAGAAGCCCTTCAAAGGGTGGCATCAGCAAGTGAGAGTAGCAATATTTCCCTAGAAAAAAGTGCATCATGGTTGGCAACAATTTCCAGTATAACCAGAGAGTCAGCGTCAACTATTGGACGAAGCTTAAATTCTGCGATCAGCCGTTACGAATCCATAAAAAGTACAGGATTTAATTCTGAAGATTCTACTAAATTAAATGATGTTGTACAATCTTTATCTGATATTGGCATAAAAGCAACAGACTCACAAGGACAATTATTAGACTTCGCGAATGTGATGGATATGGTAGGGGCAAGATTTGACACATTATCCAAGAATGAAAAGGCGTATATTACAACTACGATGTTCGGAACCTTCCAAAGAAATAGAGGACTAACATTATTAAACAATTATGCAGATTCATTAAAAAACTATGAAAATGCCCTTAATGCATCCGGCACATCTGAACAAAAATTTGCCATATATCAAGAATCGACATCTGCCAGACTAGAAAGATTAAAAGCGTCTTGGGAGAGTTTTTGGCAGTCATCTTTAGATTCTGGAGTAATTAAAGGATTAATAGATGCTACAACTATTTTAATTGATACCTTTGGTAATTTGTCTACAATAATAATGTCTGTAGTTACAGTTCTTGCTTTATGGAAAGGCACTGCAATTACGTCTACTATTATGGCATGGGTTGTATCTACTAAGACTCTAAATATTGCGTTAGCAGACAATATTAGATATATGATAATTGCTAAAGGAGAAGCATTAGGATGGACTACTGCACAAGTAAATGCGGCAATTGCAACTAATGGTTTAAGGTTGGCTTTAAACGGTTTAAAGGTCGCATTTTTATCAAATCCAATTGGAGTTATCGCGGTAGTTTTAACTACAGCAATTGGTTTGTTTGATATTTTTAGTTCCAGAATAGAAGCTACATCTCAGAAACAAAAACAAGTCGTTGATGATTTAATTCAAAGTATAAATAAATTAAAATCAGAAACAAAAGAAATTCCAAATCTAATATCCACTTATGAAGAATTATCTAAAGTTACTTTGAAAACTACTGAACAGAAAGATAAACTGTCAACTGCAACAGCAAAACTAAGTTCTCTTTTTGAAGGATCTATTACTGGATTTACAGCAGAAGGTCAGGCAGCAGAGCTTGATATTGCTTACATAAAGCAATTAACAGAGCAAAAAGAAAACCTTTTAAAAACCCAACAAAAGTCTTTAGCCACAACATTTGATAAGTCTGGTACAGATAGTTTAAAAAAGTTACAAGATGATCAAAAAGAAATGGATTCATTAAATAAAAAATTAGAATCATATAAAATAAATATGGAAAAGATGAGTTCTGGAGAAACACCTAGCTTAAATAGAGAAAAGGGAATACAAGACTATAAAGATATGATTGATGGAGTAGCAAAACAAAAAGCAATATTAGAAGCAACCATCCAATCAGAAACTGCAACTTTTATAACTGGGGCAGTTGCTGTAGATCAATTAAGTGATTCTACAAACAAATTAAGTAAAAGTATGCAAAATGACTTAATAGCAAGTTTAGTTACTACTAAAGGTTCTATGAATGATTTTGCATCTGCTACTACTGCATTAGAAAGCATTAATATAACAAAAACTATTTCAGACATTACAACTCATATGAATGAGATGTCAAAAGAAGGTAAATCAACAACTGAGATACAAGATTATCTTAAAAATTCTTTAAATGGAGTGGGAGAACAATTAACCAAATTAGGTGTCCCAATTCCAATTGTTATTGAATTAATAAAACGACTTAATAATGATTTTACTCTTCCAGAAGTACAGAAAGCTACTGAAAAGATACTAGGTGTTGCTAAAGCCATAGAAGAAGTAGATTCATCCACAGAGAAATATTTAAAAAATTCTGAAGACCTTGCCTCTACAGTAGCTAAAATGAACGAAGGGCATAAATTAACAACTCAAGAATTATATAAATTGATTAAGGCACATCCAGAATTAATTGATGCCATCACAAAAGAAAATGGCGTTTTATCACTTAATAAAGATGCCATAGAATCTGTAATGAATGCTAACGATATTGCATTCAAGTCTAAATTAGAAAGCGATAAAGTTGAACTAGAGAATCAGAAAAATCTATTAATGAAAAAATTATACCTTTATGGACAAGATATTAAGGGTATAAAATCTGTAGCAGAAGCAAAAAGAATTGTTTCAGAGCAGTTTAATAGTGCTGCATCTTTGGCAGATCCAGAAGTAAGAAGTATTTATCAGAAAAATCAGTCCGTACTTGGAGATTTACAAGCAATTGAAGATCAATTAAAAACAATTGGTGTTGTATCACAAATTACTCCTAAAGATTTAGTATCTGCATCTTCTCCTTCTCTTAATAAAAAAGAAAAAGAAGAAAAAGAACTCTCAATAGAATCCACAACTCAAGCCCTCATCAATCAAATACAACAAGAATATCTTCTCCAAAAAGCCAAATCAGATTCAATCCAAAAAGACCTCTCTCAAGTACAATCCCAAAAAGATTATCAAAAACAACTCGAACTTACCAATTCCCTAATTTCTAATCAGCAAATCGAAATCCAACAATTAGGTTTAGCAAAGTCAAAACTAGAAGCAGAATTTTCAAAGGTTTCAAGTTCATCAGGTTTTTCGGATACATCTTTATGGTTAGATCCAGTTTCGGGGGAAGCAACATTAGCATATTTATCTAAATTTAATTCTTCAACTAAAGAGATGCAAGAAAAATTATCTTCTACGTTTGATGCGCTCCAAAAGCTTCAAAAGGCATGGAAAGACAATTCTACAGCAGTTCAAGGTCTTACAACCTCTCAAAAATCCCTCCAACAATCCCTCCAAGACCTAATTTCCACTCAAGCAGATGAGGCAGTAGAAGCATTCAAAAAATCCCTTGAAGAGCAGAAAAAATTAGATGATGATGCATATGATAAAAAAATAAAAAAATTAGACTCTGCACATCAAAAAGTATTAGACAATCTAGATGAAGAATTATCTGCACAAGAAGATGCAATAAACTCACAAATAGATTTAATTGATAAACTTGCTGATGCGGAAGATTATAACAAAAATCTCACAACTGCTCAATCTGAGAGACAAAAAATTCAAGATCAAATAAATATTCTTTCTCGTGACACATCTTCTGAAGGCAAAGCACGCCTAGCCGAATTACAAGCTCAATTAGCAGAGAAAAATTCATCTATTGAAGATATGCAAAATACTAATACTCGCAATCTTCGCAAACAAAATCTTCAAGATAATCTTGATTCTATCAAAAAAGAGATAGATGCACAAAGGCAAGCAGAAAATGAAAAATATAATGCAACTAAGGATAGATTGGCAAGAGAAAAACAAGCAGAAGATGATAACTATACTGCAATGATGGCAAGTGAACAAACTTTTGCAGGGTTAAGAAAGGCAATCATTGAAGGAAATATAACTGATATTAATATTGCTTTGACCGAATTCAATGAAGGATTCACTAAAGATTTAACATCAAAAGCAGAGCAAATTGATAAAAGTTTTCAAACCATAATTAAAACAATTAATCAAATTAAATCTGTTGCAGATAGTATTCCAGAAATTCCAATAAATGCAAAAGGTACAAACTCGCATCCTGGAGGATTGGCAGTTTTTGATGATGCAGGAAGAGAATTAGTAACTTTACCCAATGGCAAATCATTTATTGGAGATAATGGTGGTGCCAAATTAGCAAATTTTCCTGAAGGAACAAAAATTCTTCCTAACAATTTAACAGAACAATTCATTAAAAAATTAGGAATCCCTGGGTATGCTAGTGGTATAGGTGTAACAGATATATTAAAAAACATAGATTTATCATCAATCCTTAAAAATATGCCATCTATTTTACCAAATATATCTCTACCTTCTTTACAATTTCCACAATTACAACCAAGTATAGCGACTACATCTAATATTACTATTCCTCAAATAAATTTCAATATAACATCCACAGATGGAGTAATATCTAAAAAAGAATTAGATAGGGCGGCAAATTATACTATTAAGAAAATTGAAAATGCTCAGACAATTAGAGGAAGATAGTTTATTCTTCTTCCTCTTTCCTATTATTAATAAAGAGGAAAATTCAAATAATATTTGTCACAATTAATCACAATAATAAATTTGAATTTTCCTCTTTATTACTATATACTTAATATTAACAAAAGTAAATAATGGTAAGAGGAGGAAATTCAATGAAAATCAAAAAACTATTAACCACTATCACATTATCATTAGTCCTAATATTCACAACAGCACTCCCTGTGTTTGCATTAGATAATCAGGGTCAGCCAAATCAGAAAGAAAGTAAAACAATAACAAATAGTGCAACTTTAACAGATATTTATGAAAGTGAACCGAATAATAAACAATCTCAAGCAGATATTATTTCGTTCAACAAAACAATCCACGGGGATATAAACAAACATCGGGAACACGATTATTATAAATTAACAATACTAAAAGATGGTGATTTGACTATTACTGGTTCGATGATTGATATTCCCAGTTTAGGAGAAGATATGAATGTTAATTTCGGATTATGGTTAGAGGATAGTAGTTTTGAAGACGTAGATTGTAGTGTACTAAAGATAGATGAAGTTGCCCAGACTTCTTTTCAAGAATTAAAGATCAAAGTAAATGCTGGCACTTATTACATTGATGCATACCAAATTCAAAATTATCCAGGAACAAAATATACTTTTACTACAAGTTTTGATGATGGAAGTAGGACACTTAAATCTTTGGCTATAGACCCTCCCGACATAAGAATGTCTGTAGGTGATAGTGACGGTGTATTTTTAACAGCCACTTACACTAATGGGTATGAAGAAGATGTTAGTAAAACTGCTACTTGGACTTCTGGAGATAAAACAATTGCAACATTAGAATATTATGAAAATGATATTGAAATGATAAATGCAATAAAAACGGGAAATACAACTATTACTGCAAGTTATGGTGGGAAAAAAGCAATAGCAAAAGTAAAAGTTACACCAGAATTAGCTTATGTTTCAAGTGATAAAGAAGAAATATTGGTAGAAATAGGCAAATCTCAACCAATTAGCGTTTACGCAATTTATGATGATGGTACTGAGGAAAATGTTAGTAAATTAATAGAATATGATCCTGACGATATGGTATCTATCAGTAATGGGATGGTAAAAGGAATTAAAGAAGGATTTACTACTATTACAGGACATTATAATGGATGGGGAAGTGTTACAATTAAAGCTCGGATAAATCCATCTTTTAAAAGAATCAAAGTATCTAATTCTAAAGTTAATTTATATGTCGGTGATTCTGAAAATATAGTTTTAACTGCGACAGATATTAATAACGACGAATTAGATATTGAAAAATATGCTACATGGGTGTCTAGTAAATCAAGTGTTGTAACTGTTGAAATCGTAGATGAGAATGTAGTGATAACGGGTATTAAAAAGGGGTCGTCAATCATTACTGGAAGTTTTGGTGGGAAAAAAGTTGGTATTAAGGTTACTATTAAGTAAAGTTAGAAAAGAGCAAAGAAAAAGGCTTGCTGAAACAAGCCAATTAGAGATATTTAATGAATTCATGCAATAAGATTATATCATATGTTTAGAGAGGAATCCACTAATTTGGTGGGTTCTTTTTTGATTAAGAAAATTTTAGAGTAGATATATTGGAGTTATAAACCAATGAAAGTGTTCCTCAAGCACCTCTGCTCTTTTTGCTATGTAATTTTTGACAATATAGAAACAATACTTAATTCTTTAATTGGAGGTGAAACAATTAATGCCAATATCAGAATCCCTTATATTCAGTTATAACAATCAATTATCATCTGACTATGGCGTGATTAACTGTCATGTTGATACTAATGGACTCTATCAAGAAGATTTTCTATCGTCAACAGAATTAAAAGAAATAACAACACGTATGTCTCCTAAACCTTATTTAGTTCAGAAAAACCCCTTACCAAGAACATTAAATTTAACAATTGCATTCGAAGAAAATTTTAATGAAGACAAGTTGCGTTCAGTTAGAAGATGGTTGTCACAAGGCGAATATAAATCAATGTCTTTTGAATCAATTCCAGACCATATATTTTATTGTACTCTCGTAGATTCTACACCATTATTACACACTGGAAATAATCAGGGTTATATAAACTGTATTTTTCGCTGTAGTGACCCATATATTTACACGCCCCAATATTTAAGTGTTCTTTACGACCTTTCCTTAAATCCAACCGAAGGAACACCAATTCAGTTTATAAATTCTGGCGACTTACCTTGTCAACCTGAATTATCACTATTAAAAATAGGTAACGGAGATATTTTTATAGTAAACAATTCAAATAGAGGAAAAACGTTTTCGCTAACTTCTCTTTTAGACAATGAAGACTTATTCATAGATAATGAAAACGAAGAAATAACATCATCTATCCCAGATACATACAGAATTAATAATCTAACAGGTGATTTCCTTAGTCTACCTAGAGGAATAAATAATCTAGTTTGTTTCGGTAACTGTAAAATTCAATTTAGATATCAATTTAAACTTTTATAACAGCTTATATAGTATATAAAATCAAATTCAAGGAAGGATGAAAATAAATGTTCCTAGATATAGACCTTTCCCTTACTCCTCAAAAACCAAAACTTTATCTTTGTAAACCAAATAAAACAATTATAGCATCGTTAAAAGAATATTCTAGTGCAACATTAAGAATAAATTTAACAGCTTTAAATGAGTTAGTTTTTTGTCTCCCATATCAATTAGAGAAAAATCATCAATCCCAATATAATAATCATTGTAGTGCATTAAAGAATAGGTATTTAATTAAAATGATTCTTGGAGAAACTACTTCGTATTACATTATAAATAATCCAGCACCAAACGCAGATGATGACATTGATTTCTTCGAAATAAATTGCTATTCACTAGAATATGAATTAAAAGATAGAAATATCAGAAGTTATAAAGTTGACTCTGTATTATTATCTGAAGTTATGAACGGTTTTACAAGAGAAGTTAATACTATTCCAGTTACTACAGATGGTATATTAAAAAATACACCATGGATTCTTGGGGAATTGCCTGAAACCTGTAGTTCTATGTATAGATCATTTGATGTTTCGGTAAAAACTAAACTTGATTTTATATTAGAAGTTGCTGAAAAATTTAATCTAATTGCCCAATTTGATTCAATTAATCGTAAAATAAACTTTTCTACAATAGATAATGCAGGAACCAATAAGGGTCTTAGAATTTCAAATAAAAGATATTTGAAAACAATTGTTCAAAATATTGACAGCGAAACCTTTTGTACAAGACTGAAAGTATACGGCAAAGATGGATTGACAATAAATTCAATAACTCCGAATGCTCAAGGTCATATTGAGAATTATAGTTATTTTCTTTTTCCATTTCAAAGAGATGAGAACAGGAATGTTATATATTCAAGCGATTATATGTCAGATGAACTATGTCATGCAATTTTAGATTATCAAATATTATTTTCTCAAAGTGGAGATTCATTTAATATTTTATTAGCAGAATTAACTACATTGCAGACGGAATTAACTACATTAGAAAATGAAATGAAAATCTTGACTGATGCGATGGTAATAATAAATGATAATTTGGCAACTGCCGATGGCTCAAAAAAAACTCAATATATCGCGGATAAGGTTGCAAAACAATTAGAAATTGATGCAAAACAATTAGAAATTGATGCAAAACAATTAGAAATTGATGCAAAAAATATTGAGATTACAGCAATCACAACTTCATTATCTTATGATGTATTTCTTGCCGATGCCCCTGAATTATTAAAAGAACTTAATGATTCATATATTATAGATCGTGATTGGACGAATGATAGTATCGTGAACCCTACAGATTTATATCTCTTTGGTTTAGATGAAATGGAATCAAGAAAACATCCAGTTACAATAATTCAGATTTCAATTGTGAATTTCCTTGAAATATTAAGTGAGCAACGCAATTGGAATAAAATTAACATAGGTGATTCTATTGCAATAAAACATGAACAATTGGGAATTGATATAACTGCAAAAATAATTGCGGTTAACTTTGATTTCGAAGAAGCCGAGGTACAATTAACAATTTCTAATGTCAAAACAGGCTCTCAAAAACTTTCTGATTCGCTATACAAAACTACTAGTATAGTAGACATAATCGACATAAATAAACAAAAATGGGACGAATCATTAATTACAGCGAAAGAATATGTTGATCAACAAATTGAAGAAATGAGTGGTACATTACTAAATCTAGGTATTGATATTGAAAGATTTGCATCAGACGGATATATAACTAAGGATGAGGCAAAGACATTAAAATTAACATTAGAACAGGCAATATCAGAATCAGAAGACATTTTATTGATTGCGGAAGAGCTTGAAATTACAACAGAAGCAGATAATTATAACAATGCTTTAGATGCTTTAGAATTAGAATTAACAACAAAATGGATAGGAACAGCAGAGAATCCATTAACATATCCTATTATTATAACTTTAGAAGAAAGAACAATTATAACTAATTTATTCAAAGCGGTAGAAAATACTAAATCAATCTTAATAAATACAATTAGCAAAGTACGTCAAACAGATGCAATTGCTTATGTAGATAATCAAGTAACAGAATTAAATACAGCGTTAAGTGCATTTCAAATTCAAGTAAATACCTATATCACAGCAGGTAAAATTACAGAAGCAGAATCCAATATATTAGATCCTCTATTTGTTGCAGTTCAAACAGAATCAAGTGATATTATTACAATTGCAAATCAATTAAAAACAATAGTAGAAGGAACAGATTTAACAAATTTGAATTCAGCAACAGATGATTTTTCTGATGCAATGACTGATGCGTTTAATTCAATTGATGATTGGTTGAATAAATTATCTTCTGCATATCCAATTTTTATCAAACCAAGCAAAGAGAAGACAGTAAAAAATTATTTAAAAAAAGTGGAAACCGCGAAAGAAACATTAAATGCATTAATTACTCAAGTAACAATAGATAATGAACTTACTTATACTGATCAACAAATATTCGAAGTTAATGTTGCAATTGTATCAATGCAAACGGATATTGCTTCTTTTGCTAAAGATAATTGGATTACATATGAAGAGTCTGTTTCATTAACCAATTCATTCAACACAATTCTTGCAGAAAGTTTAGATGTAATAGAAATAGCAAATAGTATGTCGGTTTCACCTACGTTAATAAACAATTATCAAAATTCTTTAACTGGAACAATAGCATCATGTGGTGTTGATGGACTAGAAGTAGAGTTAAACAAATGGATAGGATGGATGGAAACAGACTATCCTAGAAAAATGAAGACATCAGAGAGAAAAGCATTGCTAAATAAATTTAAATTAGTAATGAGTACAAAATTGGCGTTAAATAATGCTATTACGTTAGAGACTCCTGAATATTCTATAGATGGAGAAATTTCAATAAGAGGAACGGGAGCTAATAATAATTCAAGTCGTTTCTTAAAACTTAATAAGAAAAATATCAGTGCAAGTGGAGGTTCTGGTACTGGTCTAATGCTAACAGTTATTAGTAGAGAGGATTTATCTATTACTTTTACCCAATTATATGATACTTATAATTCCAATAATGTAGGAAAAGATGATTTAGCAACAAAATTAAATTCACTGGATGATGCAGTAATCGTTACTTTAACATCCTATAATTCAATTGGTTGGAATCAAAATCTATTAGATGTAATAGTAAAATGTGGAGGTACTGGTACTGATACTGGAACAGGGAAATTCCCATTCGCTTTTATTGGTATTCCTGGATTGTTTAAAGGTTCAGCATTAGAGGTATTTTGTGACAGTGGAAGTAATGCACCATATGCAAATATTACAACAAAAATAGTTGATGGTACACCTCAAGGAATAGCAATTGGAACATCTGTAATTTCAGCACAAGCATCATTAGCAGTTCAGACAGCAATAGCAGATAGAGATGTTGCCATGGTAGATATAACAAAGGTTGCAACAACGACTGCTACAACTGTAACATCAACAGAAAAGAAACTTGTCAAAAAATATTGGGATGCTATTGTAAGTGAAAAATCAAATGTAGAATTGCAAGCAAGTTTTTATAATACGGTTAACTATCCAGATGTTGTAAGCACATTAACAACTTATGAAACCTTCTACTCAAATTTAAACACTTATATTACTCCGATATTATCAGTTATGACCTCTAACTCTACTATCGTTAGTGCTACCTTTATTAATACCTTTAAGGCATATTACGATGCAAAAATTGCCTTACTCAAGGCAATTATGGGAGTTGCTAGGAATTATATTGGGGATGCTGTAGCAGGTTTAGCTGAATCTTTAATTGGATTATCTTTAGAAATAAATGATGCATTTAATGATAGTAAAATATTTGAACCAGAAGCAACAAAACTTGCATCAGATTTAGCTTCTGTAATTGCTGAATCTACTCCATTGATTACACTTGCAACAAGTTTAGGATTAGATAAAATTGGAGAGACAGAAAAGATAGATTATCAAAATGCTTTATCTTCATTATCTACTCTGCTTAATACTTGGATAGATAAAGATAGTAGTTTATATCCATTTACAGTAACAGGGGACGATAAAAATTTAGTTAAAACATATTTTTCGAGTGTTCAAACCACAAAGTCGTTACTTCTAAATAAAATATCTATGGTTCAACTGGATAATGCTAATGCAAGTGCTGCGGAGCAAATTATTGAGTTTAATAATACTGTAATTGCTGATCTTCAAACACAAGTGGATGGCAAGGTTGAAACTTGGTTTTCGGGATATTTACCATCTTTAACTAATTCACCAGCCAACAAATGGACAAAAGATACTTTAAAGGATGCTCATTTAGGTGATTTGTTCTATAATACTGCTTCTGGATTAGCTTATAAATTTACGTTGACAGGATCTACATATTCTTGGACTCAAATAACTGATACTGCTATTGTTTCAGCATTACAACAAGCGTCGATAGCTATAGATACATCAGATGGAATAAGAAGAATATTTACTCAAACTCCTACACCTCCTTATGATATTGGTGATTTATGGAGTCAAGGTGTAGATGGGGATTTACTAATTTGTATAGTTAAAAAATCATTAGGAAGCAGTTATTTGTCTACGGATTGGGTTAAATCATCTAAGTATACGGATGATACAATTGCACAAGAAGCAAGAGATTTAGCAACACAAGCACAAATTGATGCAGATTTAGCTCTAGACAATTTAGCAGACATAGCGAACAATAATAAAATTACTAAAGATGAAAAAGTTAAAACACTAAAACCAATATGGGACACAATAGTTGTAGAAAAAACAAATTTAGACGCACAAGTTCTTTTGTATCCATCATCAACAATGACAACATATTATGGTACATATGTTAGTTCATATAATGCAGTAGATACATATCTCAACGTTACTATCCTTCCTAATAATACGAGCAATCCAACACCAATTTTAGGAGATTTGACGAAAACCACTAATATAAATAGAGATGAGTTTAATTCTAAATTTAATACTTATTATAGTACAAGAGGTACATTATTAAATTATATTGCATCTTCTGCAAAAACATATGCAGATACTAAATCTCCTATATATGGTGTATTAGATAATGAATCTACTACAATTTCCACTGATTCGTTGGGTAATAATGGTATATATACTGGAGCAGTTTCAAGGATTTATATCTACAATGGTAGCACAGATGATTCTGCAAATTGGACTGTCACGGCATTATCAAGTTCTGGCGTAACTGGTTCTTTATCTGGCAAAACATATACAGTTACAAATATGACTGTCGATACTGGATATGTTGATTTTACTGCAACTAAAAGCGGTCAGTTGGATATAATTAAAAGATTTTCATTAGCTAAGTCAAAATCTGGGACAAATTCAACATCTTATTGGTTAATTACGGATGCTCCAGCAGTTGGCAAGTCGATAACAGGAGTTTATACGCCTTCAAGTATTATTATTACAGGAAAATCACAATCAGGAGTAGGTACGCCAATTAATTATTCTTGTAGATTTAAAGTTGAAGATTCAACCGATGGAATAAATTATACTGTTAAATATACGAGTTCTATTGATGAATCTACAAAAACTTATTCGTCATTTGCAGCAGGGATAAAGACATTAAGGATTAGTATGTATTTAGCGGGAGGAACATCGACATTATTAGATCAACAAATAATTCAAATTGTATCAGATGGAATAAATGGATTAAATTCTTATAATGCATATTTAAGCTATACTGGACAAGTGTTTAGTATAAACAAATCTGGAGTTGTATCTCCTTCGTCAATAGTATTGACTATGAATTTACAAAACATTGATGCATCTCCTATTCCTGCTTATGCATGGTATAAAGATGATGTCCTTATATCTGGAGCAACATCATCAACTTATACAGTAAGTCAATTTCTTATCACAGATAAACAACATGTTTATAAATGTATCGTTACTGGTGCTAAATCTAATGGTGTTACATGTAGTAGTTTATCTGATACAGTAACAATTATTCAAGTGAATGATGGTATTGATAGTTATAATATTTTCTTAACCAACGAAAGTGTAACATTGCCTTCTGATAATAGTGGTAACATCACCTCTTATGTTGGTGCAAATACAGGATTTAAGGTTTATCATGGGACTACAGATGTGAGTTCGAGTCATACAATGTACTTAAATGCCAAATCTGATGTGAATATTATACTAAGTCCAGCTATAACATCTTCTGTTGGTACTACTGGCACAATTTCAATAACTAGTGTGCCTGTTGGTATTGATAGTGGTTATGTAGATTTAGATATAAAAGCAACAAGTGGTGGGACATTGATCGGAACTAAAAGATTTAATTATAGCAAAGCCAAAAAAGGTATCGATGGAATAAATACGATCATTGGTTCATTGAGTAATGATGCTCAAACTATTGGAACAGATTCAATAGGAAATGGCGGTGTTTATACAAATGCAGTGACAACAATGAAAGTTTATAGTGGAGTAGTAGATGATACGGCTAATTGGACATTTACAGCGTCTCCATTAAGTGGGGTTGTAGGCTCTCTTGTAAGTAACACTTATACAGTTACGGATATGACTGTGGATACTGGGTATGTAGATATCACTGCTTCAAGAGGTGGTTATGCGAACATTGTTAAGAGGTTTACATTAGCTAAGTCAAAATCTGGGGCAATAGGCCAAAATGCAATATCTTATTGGTTGGTTTTGGATACCTCTACAATAGCAAAATCAATTACTGGTGTTTATACACCATTGAGTTTAAATTTAATTGGCAAATATCAAACTGGAACTGGAATTCCTACGAATTATTCAGGCAGATTTAAAATTGAAGATTCGGTAGATGGTATTACGTATACTTCTCGTTATACGAGTAGCGTAGACGAAGATATAAAAAATTACACCTCTTTCACAGCAGGAATAAAAACTATGAGAATTAGTCTTTATTTAAGTGGTGGAATAACAACATTACTTGACCAACAAATAGTTCCAATTGTATCAGATGGAGCAACAGGAGGTCAAGGAATACAAGGTAATCCTGGTGCTGATGGAACTCCTAGATATACTTGGGTTAAATATGGAACAGACTCTATAGGGACAGGATTAACCGATGATCCTACTGGTATGACGTATATTGGATTAGCTCACAACAAATTAACTGATATAGAAAGCACAATTGCTAGTGATTATACTTGGGCAAAAATATTAGATACATCTGCTATACTTTTGTTAGCAGATATGGCTAATGATTCAAAGCTCACCCCAATAGAAAAGAAAATTGTAAAAAGAGAATGGGACGTTATTTATAATGAATACAATCCTATTATTTCTAATGCATCTTCATATGGAGTATATAATAGCCCAGAGTACATCGCTTATAATGATGCTTATTGGAATTTAAGACCATATCTTATTCAGACGGTGATATCTCCTAATACAAAACCATTATTGTACGATTTAACAACTACAAGTGATATTGTTAGAACAGATTTTTTAAATTTTTTCCAAACATATTATACGGCTAAAGAAACATTATTTAGTATGTCTATTCAATATTCGGCATCTAGTACAAATGGAAAGTTTGATAAAACAACATCTGCCCCCACAGGAACAACCCGATTAAATTATTCAGGATATTTTTATCCCACAAAAACATTTAATGCCGTTTATAATGATTATGCCGAGTATTTCTTAAAAGATGAAGAAATAGAAGCAGGAGATGTAATTTGCAAAAATCCTAATGGTAATGGATATATAAAATCTAGATATGCTTATGATAATTTGGTCGTAGGAATTTATTCAGATGATTTTGCTCAATGTATTGGGGGAGAAGGAAGTGAAAATGATTCTATAAAATTTGCTCCTGTGGGAATGGCAGGAAGGGTTAGGGTTAAAGTTACTGGTAAAGTGAAAATTGGCGATTTATTAGTAGCATCTTCAATTCCTGGTGTTGCAATGTCATCGACTGATTATATTCATGGTACAGTGATTGGTAAAGCATTGGAAAATTATAGTGGGCAGGATATAAGTAGAATTTGGATGTTAATAATGGTAACTTAGTTCAATATAAGATAGGGTAAATATGATGTGTTTGCACCTATCTTATATTATTTAAACTAAAATAAATTAGAATGGAATGAATAACTTGAAACCTAAAAATGGATTATATTTAACTTTTGCTGATAATGAGTCATGGCAGAATTATTTTAGCAAATTAATAGGAAATGGCAATAAAAACTTAAAAGAAGGATGTTCGATTGACCCAGATTTAAAAGTAAAAAATATTACATTTGTAGTTACTGAGAGATGCCAACTATCCTGCAATTATTGTTTTCAACCTAATAAATCAAATGCAACAATGACAAAAGAAATCGCCAAAGTTGCTATAGATTTTCTATTTAACAAAGAAAAAGTTAATGATTATTTTAATGATGAGAAAAGTCCTGCGGTAATTCTTGAGTTCATTGGAGGAGAACCATTATTAGAAATTGATTTAATGGACTATATTGTAGAATATTTTAAATTTAAAGCATTTGAAGTTGATAGTCCTTGGTCAACTAATTATATGATTAATTTTACTTCTAATGGAATTTTATTTGATACTCCAAAAGTTCAACAATTTTTACAAAGAAATAAAGGAAGAGTAAGTATTGGGATTACTATAGACGGAAATAAAGAATTACATGATTCGTGTAGAGTATTTCCTGACGGATCTGGTAGTTATGATATTGTAGTTAAATCAGTTAAAAAATGGTTAGAAATGGATAGTAATCCTGGTACAAAATTAACATTAGCTCCAGAAAATATTCACTATTTATTTGATGCGACACTTAATTTATGGAATATGGGGATTTTGACCATTCATGCTAATTGTGTATTCGAAGAGGGTTGGGAAGATAAACATGCAAAAGTATTTTATGAACAATTAATTAAATTGGCAGACTATATTATAGACAATGAATTATATAAAAATAATTATATTTCTTTGTTTAATGAAACTATAGGTAAACCATTAATAGAAGATAGAAATTACTGTGGTGGCAATGGTTCAATGTTAGCTATTGGCACTGATGGAAAATGCTTTCCGTGTATTAGATTTATGAAATATTCATTATCAAATCCTGAAAGAGAAGAAAAATCAATTGGTGATATATGGAACGGTTTGGACAAAAAGGTTGAAAATGAATGGTTAAATCAACTCTGTCAAATAACAATGAGTACACAATCAACAGATAAATGCAATAATTGTAAAATTGCTAGTGGATGTGCATTATGTACTGGATATAATTATGATAAATTTGGTGATCCAAATATTAGAGCTACTTTTATTTGTGATATGCATCATGCGAGAGTGTTGGCAAATAAGTATTATTGGACAACACTCTATAAAAAATTAGGGATTGAAAAAGAATTTTTAGTAAATATTGATAAAAACTTTGATTGGATGTGATTTAATATATGTGTGTTGGAGATTGTACTGCCTTTTGTGCTACATCTTGTACAAACGAATGTGCAACAAATTGTATAAATAGTTGTACTACCGTTTGCAATAATAGTTGTACTGATTATTGTACGGGAGATTGCACTGGAGGTTGTGATGAGACTTGTCAAAGTGATTGTGCATATTATTGTTCAATTGATTGCACAGGCACATGTTTAAATGGTTGTACAGGAACTTGTAATACTACATGCACTGGTGGTTGCTCTGGAAATTGCTATGGAACTTGTAATGGTTGTTCTGGAACCTGCACAGGAGATTGTAATAATGCGTGTACGTCTAGTAGTGCTTCTCAAGTTATTGCAGACTTAGGATTAAATATTAAAAATAAAGGTTTTATTTCACAAAATGATTTTTCTAGTCTAAAAAATGCTTTACGCAATGAATTTGCAAGAAGAGGTATGACATTGCCAACAAATGATACATATACGATAGAACCTGCAATTGGTTTAAATATTTATAAAGAACATTTACAAAAAGTATTTGATGATGAACATTTGTTCAATTCTTCAATAAATCATAATGTTGCTACAGGAGATATCATTTTAACATCTAGTATAACTGATACAATAACATATATTCAAACATTAATGACTCAAAATATTAATTAAATAAGGAAGTGTATAATTTAATTATGACAACAGACGAAACTACTATATTAATATCTTTATTATCATTAAGTGATAAAGTAAAAACAAATAATTCAAATATTAAAGACGAGATTAATAGTTTAAATACAATAACAAATATAAATTCGCAATATAATATTCTTATTGCAGATAATATTGACAAAATGATTGAATCATCTAAGAAAGATAATTATTTAGTAATAATACAGATAATTAATGGATTATCTGTATTAAATGACAAAAAGGACATTATGTTGGGAATTTTAGAGGCGAAAAATGTTGATTTTAATAATAAAGAAAGTATGATTGATTTTATAGACAAAGCATTAATTGGTTCTCTTGATGATTTTAGATATTGCACAATGGTTGTTAGAATCGCAATTTTTCTTGGAGATAGTGTAAGGATAAAGTCTGCGATAGACAAAATACAATCTTTAGGATTGGTGCAATAATATGGAGAAAATATTAGCAGAAAATTTATTAGATGAGATAATTAGATTAACGCCAGAACAAAAAATATTTATTAATTTTCCAAATGAAGTGTGTGATAAATTAGAATTATTAATTTTTCAAATTAAATCTATGGAAAATCTTTTTCAATCGTATATAAATAATACTTCAGATGTTGCTAACGAATTAAATATGGAAAAGTTTTTAAATAAATATGTGGATTTGGCAAGAGAAAAAGAGACATTATTTAAAGATAATGTCTTAAAATGTTTTGGTTTAGATGTTTATAATTATTGTACAAATCGAAATAATAATATAATTTATAGTTTAGATTTCAAATTAAATAAATTAGTTATTATAAAAATAAAATAGAATCTTCTGGAAGTGATATATTTTAATATGGCTTTGGATAAAAGAGATAAATTGATTTATCTCTTTTTTGTATTATTTTACTTAGAAATATTTAAGGAGGAAAATAAATGTCGTTTGAATTTCATAATAGTATAATTACAAAACGTAGAGTAGCACCATTTCCATTTGCTAGTGAAGCACACACAATAGAAAACTCAGTAGTACAATTGAGTGAAATCCCAGATTCTTTCCAGAAAGTTACTGTTAGTGGTCAAAGTGTCGCGTGGGCAGAAAAATCTAGTGGTATACCATCTGAGAACGAATATGTTGTTGATTATGATAGTAATTTTATAACTTTTCATTCTTCTAGAGAAGGTTTGCAATTACAATTTGATTTTTATAAAACGGGGATGCATTATGTACCCATAAGCATGATTTATACTCAAACTAGTAATGGTGAAGTGGTTCAAACATTACAGGATGTAGTTGAAGGCTCTGGTGAAGCATCCACTGTTCTTTCAAATTTAAATTCCAGTATATCAACTGGAAATTCTTTAAATTCTACATTAAATACAACTATTTCTTCGGCAAATACAGCTATTTCAAATAGCAATACGGCAAAAACAAATTTAGACAATTCTAATACCGCAGCACAAAATACAAAAACTATATTAGATGGAAGTAATATAACTGCACAAGCTACAAAAAATAATTTAGATTCAAGTATTTCATTAGCAAATTTAACAAAGACAAATTTAGATGCTTCAATACTTAACGTTAATAGTATTAAAAGTGAATTAGAGGATTCCATTACTGATGCACAAGCTATTAAAACTGAAATTGATAGTAGTATAGTTGTTAATTCAGAAGCAACTAGAAATTCAAATGAAAGTGCTAGAATAATAAGTGAAAATAATCGTATAATTGCTGAAAATACACGAATACCTGCGGAATTGAGTAGAAATACTGCCGAATCAACTAGATCAAGTGCTGAAAGTTTAAGGATTGCAAATGAAAGTACAAGAGGAAATGCAGAAAATACTAGAATAAGTAGTGAATCAGTCAGAGTTTCTGCTGAATCTAGTCGTGTAGGAGCAGAAAATTCTAGAGTTAGTGCTGAAGCAAATCGTTCTAATACATATAATTCAATGTATACGAATCCAAAAGGAATTAAAACTACATATGCTTTGTTGCCATCTTCTGGAAATGTATTAGGTGATTCTTGGCATGTAACTTCCGATACAGACGCAACTAAAAATGGTCATTGGAGATGGAGTGGTACAGCATGGATTCAATGGTATCAATTCAATCCATCAGGAGTAGCAGTTATAACAAGTTTAAACGACATAGACATTGCACAAGCATCTATAATACGTAATCAACGTCATTCAGGATGTCTCGCAATTCCTGCAATCACAACTGGTTCAACTACTAATCTTAACTCCATTACAATCTCTGAAACCATATATTCAGTTAATGGATATGAAATAAAAATGCCTTTGACAGTGGTAACATTACCAGATCCCCCAACAACAGGGACATGGGATGATTTAGTTTTTCTTGAAACATATTTCCCTGCCAACGGGAATGGGTATACTATGTCAGGGAGATATCGCACAGTATCAAATGTTAATTTCAATACCTATACCGCAGATGGTTTTTCTAATTCACTTACAAATAGCAGCGCAGCGACTAATCAATTAATACAACCTCAAGGAGGTAATTTATTTCCACTTAACCTTCCCTACGTATGGAGTACAGCAGATCCTTATTGGAAATACGCATCATTTATGTTTAATGGTTATAGAGCTGTTGCAGCAGAGACTTCTATTGGGAAATCTGTGGGATTAGGTGACATAGGACTATATGTCGCAGGTACAGGCGATACATTGTCTAAAACAGCACTCCTAACCTACGATGGTTATGTATACGCAATCCCTCTATTTAGAGTTAAAAGACGGAATTCATCGGGTTTTAGTCCGAGTAATCCGAATGGTGCGAGGAATTATATAACAAGTGGAATTGTTACTATATCACCTTCATTGAACCCCTTAGAAAGCAAACAAACAAATGTATCTGTCGATTTTTACAATGCTTTATCAGTGGGTGATTGGTTAGCGGCAGCGGGGATAAAATATCATAAGGTGTTATCTAAGGACGGATCAAACTTAATAACTATACAAAATTTAGCTAGTGCCAGTGCTGGTACTACAATTTATTATCTCGCTTCAGACCGTCCAGACAATACCTATTCCAATGTCATTGACTCACGAGACATCCCTCCATCTTATGACCTTCGCCACAGAGTTCAAGCTCAATTTAATTATGACTATGAACTCAAAAAAGCATCAGATCAATTCATGCGTGGAGAACTAAGTCCTAAGAAAATGCTGAAAACCTATCATGGAATACCTAAGACTGAGATTGATGCTAATACGGTGTTTTATGCCTCGCTGGATGGGACTACTGTTGCTGAGGTTGGTGGTGCATTGACTGTCAGTTCTCCTTCTTTTAAACCGATGCCTACTGGAAGTGGTTCTTATCTTAACAACAATAGTACTACTCCTGTGATAGTTGCTAATCTAAGTGCGACACAAGGAAGTATAGATGTAATAGTAAATTTGAATGATTTTGCGGTACTTTCTAATGGGAGAAATGCAGTGGTAACGTTATTGGATGCTGCTGGTTACAGTTCAATTGGGTTGGCAATTTCTACCACAAGCGTTGTGCTTACAGCATCTAAAACCCAAGGAATTCTAAGTGATGCTCTAAATTTAATTTATGCTATACCCTCATATAAGGGTTTGCATCACATAAGGGTTACTTGGGTAATAAGCGGGTTGGCTAAAATATATTTTGACGGGGTTATGGTTGCATCTATATCCTATGTCAATCAAGCGTTAACTCCAACTCAAGTTATACTAGGTAATGGAAAAAGCACTGACTTATCTTATGTTTATCCCTATAAGGGAACTATCTCAGACATATCCATCTCAAACATCGACCGTGGCAGTCTCTTCCCTAATCTCCCTGCTGACTTCATCTCAGGTGATGCTCAGATCATGCCAGCATACACCGAGCAAAGACGCATTTTATCGGAAGCTCAGATGACACAAACGGTCAATGGCATTGTTAAAGTTGGTACTACTGGAAGTGGTAGAGGATTAGCAACGTCAAGGGCAAGTGGATCATGGGTTTCAGGTGATACAGTCACTGTAACAGGTATGGCAGGAGAATTAATTAGTGGAGTATTTGATTCCGATACTGCTTTAGCCACGATTGTTAAAGATATGGTAGCAACTGATACAGTAGTTTATCTTGATGATGTGTCAAAACTGTCTGTTGGAGATGTAGTAATGCCTGTAAAGATTATATCTACTACTACAGCTCCGTCAGCGACTATTACAGCTATTGATACTATCAATAAAACAATTACATTCGGAAGTGCTCCTGCATGGGTTATTCCAAAATATTCCTATGTTTTAATGGAAATAACAGCGTCCTCTTCTATTCCAAAAGTAACCTACTCAAGAACAGGTACAGCACAAGCAGGTGCGAGCACTACGATTACACTAGCATCTACAGCTTCAGCAGTAGATGATTTCTATAATGGATTAACTTTATACATCACGTCTGGTACGGGTGCTGGACAAAGTAGGGTAATCACTGATTATGTAGGTTCAACTAAAGTAGCAACTGTAGCAGCTTGGGTGATAAATCCAGACGTAACGAGTGTCTATGCTATTTACGGAATTGTTGCTGTAGGAACATGGACTAATTTAGGTACAAATGTAGCAACATTTACTTTAGGCACTAACCTTATGCTAACAAATCAAGATTTACAGATTGATTATTCTGTAATCATGCCAGCAGGTCAACCTGCACTTATAGCTCCTACGACAACCACCCTTGGTGGAGAAGCAGGATTTAGATTGCCTTATGCTAATCAAACGATTATCGGTGACTTCGCAAACAAGGTGCTGGGTAGTACATGGGGAAACCCGAATATTGCTAAAACGCTAAGTGCAATTGTGGCTAACAACCCTGCTCCAAGTACATTTGTCAATGAATTAGTGATTTCTGAATATGCTAAGATGACTACTCAGGATGGAGTTAGTACGACGTTTAGTACCAGTGTCAATGGTGAGCAAGCGTGTATACTGTTGAGCTTTGACTTGATTAAGATTACTGAGAGGAAATTAGGGTGTAAGATACCTAGGAGAACGGTTGCTGATAAGATTACTTGGTTGAAGGCTAATGTACCTAATGTTACGTTAGCTTGTTGGGTTAACGGTAGCGGTATCGCTGGAACCAAATCATACCTTAGTATATTTAATACGTCTAATTCTTGGAGAACGCCTACAAATACACAAGAAAATGATTATAACGGAAGTTCCGACCTAGTTAAATGTACTTTAGCCCCTTCACCTATTACCTACTTGCAAGCAGACGGTTTCATCTATTTCCTCGCCTACGCTGACCCTTCAAACGGTGTAACCCCATCAACCATCAATGTAGACTACGCTTCTTTAGATATTAAATTTGCTAATAAAGTAGTCAATGCATTCCGAAATGTTGTAGGTAGTGCTTCGAGTGTTGTTGTGAGGGATGATTTTGCTAATAAAACGGCTGGCGATGTAACGGGAAATCCTAATATTGTTAAGATTGCTGAAACTGCCACTTTACTTGCTCCTAGTAATGCAGGATGGGTAGAACAAACAACAAATGGTTATTCCCAAATAACCTCCTTAGACAACACTTTATTAAGTTCGTCAACATTAATTAATAGTGCTATGAAACCGACCCTCTTCTCCTTCAACATCATCCGTGAATTTGAAGATCGTTTCGGCTCGATTCTAGCGATTGATAAGAGACAATATGTAATTGATAATTTGGGGAGTGTTACTTGTAATTGGTGGGGTTATGGTAGTTCCCCTACGGGCAATGGTTCTTCAGTCAAAGGTTTCTTCGACAATGCTTGGATATTCTCTGGTGATCCGCATGTAACGGCATCAGGGTCTATAACAAAACTGCTATTTACAACATCAGTAATATCTAAAATGATAGATGCTAATGGTTTTGCCCACTTTATTGCCTACGCTGATCCAAGTGATGGAATAACCGCCTCCACTATCTACACCGACTACTGCAACATCGAACTAACTCTAAAATCATCATTATTCCCATCAGGATATGATGTGTTGGTGCCTGAGAATGTGCGTAGGGATGCTTCTAGCGGTGCTGTATTATTAGTTAATAAACAAACTAAAGAAGTACAAAGTTTATTTCCAATTTCTTTCGACTTAAATCTTTGCACTTACTCAGAATATATTCCTAGTGCTGATATTCTGAGCGCAACTACAGATGTAACTGTTGTCGCTGAATGCGAAAATTGGCTCTTGTCAGATTTATCGAGTTCAGTTGGAAGTAAGATAGGGGCAATTCACCATTGGGGCAATATTGC
>Ga0209728_1000576_pt1 | contig 27944 bp, 58 predicted proteins | sample RifGroD1_FD_183997 | JGI IMG/M metagenome (GOLD analysis project Ga0209728, IMG submission 183997) | Groundwater microbial communities from Rifle, Colorado, USA - Groundwater D1 (SPAdes) (version 2) | ecosystem: Environmental > Aquatic > Deep subsurface > Groundwater | place: Rifle, Colorado... | reverse complement strand
AGGAGGGTGCAACTATGTGGGTTAAGCTATGCAACTGGCTCAAAGAAAAAGAACGACTTCCACCGGACAACTACAACGAAAGCACTAAACTATGGAGCAAGGGATACCGCAAGGCATTTCAAGAGACAAGTGAGTTTGTAGCAGACATTAAGCCAAATAAACCGCTAATTATTGGCGTATTAACCGTAGTCCTCTTGTCTTTCTCTTTCTTTGCCCTTTACATCGAATACTCCAAAATAAATATAAACTCCGCAAGCGTTGAAGCATTAGAGTCCCTTCCTGACATTGGGCCAGTATTGGCAAGGAGAATTGTTGAAAGTAGGCCGTATGAGGATATTTGGGCATTGGATCGGGTTAAGGGAATAGGCCCGGAAACCATAAAGGCAATCGAGGGTAAAGTTAAATCGAGGGGGTTGTAATTTGGAAAGTTTGATAAAGTACGGAATTGATAACAACATTATCTTCCTATCCCTGTTTGTATTGTCAATAGGTGGATTATCGTGGCTGATAAAGTGGATACTTCAGACTAATGATGAGAGAGAAGGGCGATATATTACAACAATCGAAAAACTGTCTGACAACCTGGAGGTTATCAAGGATGTTCAAACGTCTGTAGAGAGAATCGAAAGAAAGCTAGAGGTCAGAAATTAAGGGAGAGGATTTTATGAAGATATTTATAGACCCCGGACATGGCGGAAAAGACCCCGGTGCTGATGTAAAAATTAAAGAATCACAATACGCCTTAATCTATGCCCTCGAACTAGGCCGCGCACTTAAAGAACTTGGCTTTGACATAGCATATTCGCGAACAACGGATTCAGACGTTTCCTTATCCGAACGATGTCGAATGGCTAACGCATGGGGTGCAGATTATTTTATCTCTGTCCATTTCAATAGCGGTGGAGGCGTTGGTATTGAAACATTTGCATTTTCAGCCGGGGGGCAAGGAGAAAAACTTGCTAATTTTGTTCAGAGGGAATTAATAAACTTCACCGATTCCCCTGACCGTGGCCGGAAGTTTGCTAATTTCCAAGTTCTCCGGGACACTTCAATGCCAGCAATCCTTATCGAGGGTGGCTTTGTGGATAGCGATATAGACTCGCAAAAGATACCGACAGAGGAATATAAGCGCAAGTACATCCAAGGGGCTACAAAGGGCGTCTGTGGGGCTACAGGAGTGTCGTGGAGGGATGTGGATACCGTGGCAACAACTCAGACTAGTACAACTACAGACAAAGATGGTTATGTCCTGGTTAGAATCCTAGATAGCCTAGCGGATGAGTTCGTTAAGGAAACCATGAAGAAGTATGCGTGTAAAAGGATTGCATTGCCATAGGTATACCGCAGTAAACCCGTAGACCTTTAGTATACCAAATAGAAAGGATTGATTAATATTTTGGAGAAATTTCGTAAGCCAACTCTCGTTGTAGCTATTTTGGGGGCTATTAAGCTTGTTTTAGATGTATCAGGTATTCCGGTTCTCACAGATGATAATATTAACGCTATTGCCAATGGAGTTGCTGCGATCGCTACTATTGTCGGGATTTTGATTAATAGGGATGCAACGCAGTAGAGATTATGGTACAATATCAAGTGTGTAGTGGCGAAATAGGTAAACGCGATACGAAAGTATCTGAAAGCGTATGAAAGTACGCTGGTTAGCGAGTGTGCTAATACCAATCATGTAGAGTGCAAATCTCTACCTACACAAAGAGATGTTGAGGGATGGGATTTCCCGACCGTCAAATAGCATCATTAATACCCATGAATAATCCCCTGCCGTAATGGTAGGGGTTATTTTTATTGCCCTGATTTTGTATATGTGTCTTTTATTTTGCGTTTGTGTCGGAATAAAGGGTTTGTACTTGTGCGTAAAATAGCGTATAATTAACGTATAGAAAAGGAGGTTGCTTGGTGAAAAGAATAGACTTAACAATTACAGATTCGCAGCGGGAATGGTTGGAAAAGATGGCTGAGAAATTAGGAATAAGTAAGTCTGAGATTGTGAGAAGAGTTTTAGACAAGGAGATGAAGAAGAAGTGAGCAAGCTGTGCGAACTATTTAATTCGGATGATAACATTATTGTAGACAGGGAAATGATAAGGAAAATTGGAATGAGGGAAGCCGTAACGCTACAGACCATCAAGGATATGATGAATGATGATAAATTTATAACCTATGAAGCATTGAGAAATGAACTAACATTCTTTGGAGAAAAAGCTTTAAGGACATTACTAAACCACCTAGTTAATTCTTCGTATATAACAATGAGCAAGTTGGGGCCATCGGAGAAGTTGGAAATGCTAAAACTAAAGGATTTAAAAGGGAAGGGGATAGGAAACTCTGTTTGCCCATGCTGTAATTGCAGGACATTAACACTGCATAACCACCACTATCCTATACCTAGACATCTCAATGGCACTGAAACAATTCCGCTATGTCCGAGCTGTCACTATGAATACCACTACTTAGGTGCGGTGGATATTATAAAACTAAGGCAGGAAATATGAATGGAGCAAAGTATTTTCAGGATACAGAAGGACAGGGATAATCCCTATGTCATGGTAAATAAGCAATTATTGAATAATGCGGAGCTGAGTTGGAAGGCGAAAGGCTTGCTTACGTATTTACTTAGCCTACCTGACAACTGGCAAATTTACGAAGATGAAATAGTCAAACATGCTAAAGATGGCAAGGATAGCCTAAAGAGCGCCATTAAAGAATTAATAGCGAACGGCTACATAGAAAGGGAGAGAATAAGAAATTCATCCGGACAATTAAAGGGCTACAGTTATTGTGTTTACGAGATTCATAACCAGAGCGGAAAATCCAATGATGGTAAAACCATTAAGGGTAAATCCGCTACTAATAATACTAACTCCACAAATAATAACGTAAGTAATAATAAGATTAACATGGGAATCGCATCTAACGATGACAATTCGAGTGTAAGGGGGAAGGCTCTCTCTTTTTCTGAATACAAACTCAAATATGTCGTAGGTGATTTTGAAGAAGAAAGTATTGACTATTATCTAAAATTATTTAAACAGTATAAGAAAAAAGATCATCCAAAATTAACGAGTAAAAAGTGGTCCTATATTATAGAAACGTGGTTCTATCTTTGGGATAGTCAAAGGAATACATCGGTTGATAATGACATTTATGTAATGGAGAATATAATCAATGCTCATTTTAAAACTAAGTACACATCAGGTGACCATAGTGTGATTCATTTTTTATCAGGAGAGATAAAGATTAATCGTTATTATGAAACACGGTATGACGAAAGAGGGTGCTAATGAGCCTGAAGGAGTATACAAGGATAGTCGAGAAAGGTGGGGAATAAGGATGGCGTGGATACCAGTAACAAATGATTACAAGGGTGAATTACTAGAACCATTCAATGTGCGATGGAGGCATACTGACGGAACTCTATCCCCAGTTGGTAATGGAGAAATGAGAGATGGTGATATTATAGTTTATTGGGCTGAAGAGATTAAGAAAGGTGGAGAATGAAGATGAATAACACAGTCGACTTCGGAGGAAGAAAAGAACTATTAAACGCATACGAGATAAATAATCACTCAGGAATGGAGAGGTTTAAATCTGAAAATAACAGAATTGGTCAATGCGAGGCTGGGGAATTTGGAAAGTTCGATATTGATAATATATGGATTTGCGAGCTATTTCAAAATAAGGAGACTAAGGAATATTGCTTGCTCGTAACTAGAGATGATGATGAGCAATGGATAGTGTTCAGGGTAGCATAAGGATATGGTCAATGAAGAGTTGGATTAGGGCATATTAGCTAATTTGGTATTTGATGCGGGGTTGGATTGAGAGAAAGGGGAGTGAGGAGAAACGTGGGTAGCATTTTGGAATTCAAAGCAAGGCAAACGTCTAAGGAATCTGATGACTTTTTAGAAGTAATGGATGCTATAAAATATTTATACTCAAAGGGAGAATTGAAAGATATCCTCGTCATTATAGAAAGTAAAAGTGACGGTAAATTTTGCACATCGAATGGAATGTTTGTTGATGATGCGGTGGATATGTGTAAGGATTTTGTAAGGAACACGGAGGAATATCTGGATTAGCGGATTACATTAAGGAAAAAGCGAAGGAGGAATGTAAAATGTTGTTATTCGAAAATAATTTCCACAATGGCGTTGATTTCAGTAATACAAAAACATCCGCATTGTCCGAGGAAAACATCAGTAAGTGTATTGACCAAGTAATCAAACGGGGCGATGAGGTGAATAATCTTTTTGACGCAACCTATATGATGTTCAGTGATTTTAAATCACAAATTAAAGATGCTATTGAAACTTATCTTCCCAACATTATACCAAATGTGTTTAATCTTATTGAATATTGTAAGGATAATAATACCAGTAGAGACAATCCGATTGACCTTGGATATTCAGATTTATACGCCTGGTATGAAAATATTGAAAGCTTCGATTGTCTCCTTACAAAGGATCAAAATTGCGAGTTCTTAATTTTGACTAAAAAAGCAGAAGAGATTTATGTGTACGAAGTAAAGGATATGTATCGATTCGGAAAAATGAAACCCTCATTAGAGGACTTTGCAAATATTGTTGTTCCATACCTAAGAGACTGTGATAAAAAGTGGGAAGAATTTTTCAATGCGATGCATAACGATAATGATGACTTAGCCATAGGGGAAGATAATTGCCCTATGGATCCAATCGTCGTGATTAGTTACTATAAATTTGAGGTAAATAATGAAACGAAAATTCACAAACACACATTACTAAAAGCAGGTTTTAACTATATTACCGATGTCAAGATATTGAATGCACTTGAAAGCCAAATAAGACAATTCGCGGTATGTTTATTGCAGAGATGAAACAGCCCATGTAGCCGGAACTTTTGGAGTTAAAAGAAATTGGGGGAGAGTAGGATGAAAACAGATTGGTTTGCAATATTTATAATTGTTAGCAGTGTTTTATATTATGGAACTTTCTGTTTCTATAGACAGTGGATGATAAGGAAAGAAGAGATCGAGAAGGAGGAGGAATAAATTGATTAACTGCTCTGGATGCTCAATGCCTATACGTGAAGGTGATGAAGTTCTAATAATTCAATGGCATGATGATTTGCCCGAAGTGATTGTTCATAAAAGCTTCTATTGCTTATTGAGGCTTGAGGAGATCAATGAGGGTATTGGGAGTTTTGAGGAGGGGGAGCAAGGATGAAGGACGAAGCGTTTAAAATTTATGGTCACTGGGAAGAGGGTGGGACTTACTATATTGATACGGATTACGGCCAACTAAGCACGGAGAATAAGGATCAATACGAAAAATCCGTAAAAGATGGGTTTATTATCATAAAGCTTGAGGATTTACCCGGGTGATGTTATATGACTAAATACCAGCACTACAAAGGTGGCATCTACACCCTTATATCGGCATCGGCATACCACACAGAGACGGATGAGCGACTTGCGATATATCATAACAAAGGCGGAGAAGTATTCGCAAGACCTCACGCCATGTTCTTTGAGTATATTTTAGTCGATGGGGAGACGGTTCAGAGGTTTAAGGAGATAGATTCAGCTCCAAGGGAATACCCAATAATCAAAGGCAAGGATGCAGAAAAATTCGTGAAAAGACAAGAAAACTACATGAACAATCTATTGAAAAAGTATGGGAGGAATAATGGATGAGTGAACTTAAATTCCAATGTGAAAACTGTGTACATGATCCGGCTGACGATAACAGACTCCAGTTAATAGTGGAGGAAAAGCACAATCAAAAATTCGATATTAAGTCGGATGGCTCACTTGAGTATTACGATAGCGATTGCGAGCAGGAGATATTTCTTGAATGCCCGATTTGCGGAGCCAAATATGAGTTTGTGACGGATGAAAATAGGTTCATTCTTCAACTTGAGGAACGGCATGTAATGACGAAGTTTAATCTTAATAGTAATGGTTCTGGATGCGGTGATGTTATTAATGTGAATGACTTTGAGATTAAGCAAGCAGTTAAATCAATATTGTAGGGAGATGAAGAGGGATGAGCTTATTACCATGTCCTGTATGTGGAAATCAGCCAAATTTAGTTTCTCAAGAGCCTGAATATCAAAGCATGAAGTATTTCTGCGGTGTTCATGCATCTTGCGGAGATTGGAAAAGTAATAAAGAATTAGCAGGAGAAGATTGGAATAAGCGTGTACAAGATCATAAGGACGCGGAAGAGTGGAATAATAGGAAAGAATTTAATAACATATCTAATTTGGAAATAGCAGAAGAAGGCAGAATTAAGACATCTATATCCTGTGAAAATTGTGATTACGATACAGGTTTTATGGAACAAAGGGATGCCGTATTTAGGATCAATATGCAGGGTGGATATTTCACATACGATGGAGAAGGTGGAGCGGATACTAGGTGTCCTGCTTGTGGATTAAATACTTTATACGCAGAGTTATAAAACAAATGCCATCCAGCTCGGATGGCATTATCTATTTCAAAGGAATGAATCGATTAAACATTCCCAAAGTAGTTACCTTCCTCTCGCCATAGTACGTGGTATAAATAGTGGCGATACCCAAATCATTCTCAGTCGTTGTCCTATCAATCAACGGATCGGCGAACATAGAGACTATTCCAGAAGGATTATGCCCAAGTATTTGTTGTTTTGTGTAGTTAATGTAATTACTTTTATCAGGATTAGTGCTGGCGAGTAGAACCAAAACAACTACAAATATTAGCTTGTTCATGCCAATTCTCCTTCCTGAAGTTATCATGTCCGAATTAAAGATTAATATGTAAAAACCTCCGCCGAATTAACGACAGAGGTTTTTATTTCATAGGCAGAGGATTAGGATTTTGCCGAACATATACAAACCAGTTAATAGCGATGCCCCACCAAGTATCTGAATCTTAGCCGCCTGACTCTCCTTCGTATCCGCTACAGGTTCAGGAGCAACCACAATATCCTTTATATCCTGCGTTTCCTCTGCATCGGTCGTTAGGTGCTTCCTGACACTGCCTATCAACCTCTCAAGATTGTCATTATCCTTGAAGTGCTTTCCAATTTCAACCTCAACCTCATCTGTGACCCCTTCTGCCGTTACTGTCCTGCGATACTTGAAAATATCCTTATCGTACCTGCCATTGTATGACCTTCCCATTAGTTTTCCTTGTACATACTTTCCGATTCTGTCCAATCCACCCATGCTTGCTAACTGCATATTCTCGGGAGCCGCAACGAACATTTCACCCTTGGGTAATAGGACGTTCCACTCTTTTAGGGTTGCATATCCTAACTTTGGATTCGATTCTAGCCAGAACATTCCGCTACTATGTGGATAGAGATAGAAGATGAGCGTAGAGGGCTTGAGGTAGTCCTGTGGGGTTGTCGCTTGAGCCTTGAAGGGGTTTATGAGGGATAGACCAATTAGGATCATCAGAACGGATAAGGCGAGGGTACGGCGGATTGAGGATTTTTTTAGGATGATTAATCGCATGAGATTTCCTCCTTATTTTAAATACTTAATAGGATCAATGCACGTTCCATCGTTTTGCCTAATTTCAAAATGCAAGTGGAAACCAGATGATTTTCCGGTATTACCGACTTCCGCAATCTTATCTCCTCCGAGCATCATGTCCCCTTCTTTGACCATGATCTTAGAACAATGAGCATATAAACTTTCCCATCCGTTTCCATGGTCAATAATTACAAACATCCCATATATGTCGTCATTACCTACGCTCCTGACCTTACCTGGTCTGGCTGTCTTAATTTTATCTCCAACCTTGCCGGCGATGTCAATTCCGTGGTGCTCATCTCCCTTATACTCCTGCGTAACCTTTCCCTTAATCGGCCAATCAAACTTCGCATTGCCTAATAACTTCTCAATCGCACCCTGATACCCGACAGATAGTTTCGGTGAGTCAGCCCCACTAATGATGCTATTAACCGTTTCTTTGCCTTGGCTATATGTTACTGCCACACTGTGAATATCGTCGGTCAGACGGGCTACTACTGGGCCTACAGTGGATATTATAGTCAACGCTACTCCTGACCAAAAGAGATATTTAACGACGGGCCTTGATTTCGGCATAGCAATTTCTATAAATACCCGGACAAGTACATAAAGTGCTGATAATCGAATGAGTTCGGCAATCATTTCGGCCACTGTCCTTTGCTGACTGATTCGGCGGCTCCCATGAATCCAACCAATGAGCTGATAACCATTACGGCTAATGAGGCTATGGCGAAGATGTTCAAGTATATCTTGAATCGACTATAGCCAAAAATGTCTAGTCCAAGTCCGAATACGAACAATGCAGCTGCAACTTGCAAGACTAGGTACATGTTTTTAATTGCAATTTCAGCAGGACTCACTTACTTCAGCTCCTTCCTCCTCGCCTCATCCCTCTTAATGATTGCTATCCTCCAACAAAGATCCCTTAGTTTGTCGAGCTGGTAGAATTCTAGTCGAACATTCTTCATGCCTGAAAACTCTTTATATACCTGCTCTTTGATCGCGTCATACGGCCCGGTTGTGACTACCATTAGGGAAAGATATTGATCCGAGGCGAAGGTGTTGAATAATGCTCGATAATTCTTGTTCCATGCGTTGCTCGACTCATTTACCTGGAACTCGCCAAAACTAAAGATGTCGCCATACACCTTGTGGCCGATGACTCCATAGCAATCCGGAATAGGGAAAGATTTGTCTTGCTCGTAAAACTTCCTGTTCTCTGGCTTAAAATAGTTGAGAGATTGGACGCCATAAGAATCTAATACTTTCATGTGCCATGCAACATAAATCCAAGACTTTCCCAATCTGTGCTGAATTTGGTCTGGCCTTTTCTCGTCATAGAGATAAAACCAGTCTGGCATATCTGACCATGACATCTTGACCCGCCTGATTAATTTATCCTTTTCCAGCCTTTGCGTGCAGCGATGGCTCATTTCCCGGCTGACATTCCAAAACTCAAGCAAATGGATTTGTTCCTGAGATAAGACGCTGCAAGCTTCGAGATGAGCCATGACTCGTTGATCTCTTCGTCTGCCGTTGGCGTGGGTAGTTGGGTTCATGTTCGTATACCTCTCCTTCTATGTCGTGATAGGGTAAGGGTATTTGCGGTAGTTGGGACATTAGTTCGTGGAATAGCTTGGGGCTCTTGGCTTTCGACGGGAAATATGGAACCTGAATTTCAGTCTCTTGATCAAACTTATAGATGGCGCGACCGGGTATCTTTGGGAGGTATGCCGCTTTGTCGGAATCCAAAATAATGTGTGAGTTAACCGGATCGGCTGTCCTGAAGCATATCCTTGTTTCAAATTGGCTCTTGAATTCGCTGAATTCGTTAGCAGAGCCCCACGCTTTTGCGCTTGGCCTTTGGGTGGCTGCCCATACATAGATGCCCTGGGAACGATACTTACGAACCGCCTTTATCATGAGCTTTCTGCAATACTTATCCTCCCCAAGGTCGGTCACTTCGTCTGCCACCACAACGATGAAGGGGAGTTGATACCCCAACGCTCGGTATTCTATAATGTTGTTAGCTTTGCCGCCGATTAGATCCTGTCGCCTTTCGTTTTCCTCATCGAGTATTACGAGTAGTTGGAATATTTCATCCATGTCATGAACCCATATCGCTCCGTAGTCCTCAAAATATTTGAATTCCTTAATCTTAGGATCAATGATGCAAACAATAACGCGCGGGTTGAGAAGGTCTGTATTAAGCCGTAGAAGGCCGTAGATAGCTCCGTGGAATAGAACTGACTTACCAGAACCACGGAGGCCGCCAGTGAGGATTGTGACGAGTTCTGCGAGGTCGATAGTGATGGGGCCGTTTGCGTTTTTACCAAGAAGAATAGGTAAGTTCATTTTCTTTAGGTGCGGGATTGGGTCGAAGCAATAAGGGAATGATTTTTCAATGGCAATGTTTGAGATTATCATGTAGGTAGCCTCACTGTTATGATCTATCTCACAGGAACCACCGACTGCTGTGGCGAAAAACTTTTCTCTGCTTTTGAATTCTGAATAGTCAATGCCAGGGGGTAAGTGGACAACTAAATGCCAGGTTTGTTTTAGTTTTGGTTTTACTTTGATCCAATGGATTATTTCTTGAGGATTGAGTTTCTTAGGAAGACTTGGCTTCATGCTTTGTTTTTCTCTTGGAGAAAGTAGGGTGCGCTTGAATATGAATGGTTTCATAGGAGCTTTCTTATAGAGAATGTCGATGCAATCCCAAACCAGTGAAGGGATCTCCTCCGATGGGCCACGATAAATAGACCGCATAGCACTTTCTTTTAAGGTGGTAGCGAAATCATCGTTGCTTTTCATCCAAACTATTCACCATCCTTTCAACGTCTTAATCAACGTTTGAGTGATGATAGAGAATACTCCATGCTGTTTGTCCATTATTCCTGCCAACTTTTAGGCAAAAAAAGAACCGGACACATCATGTCCGGTTGAATATCCTCTTCCATAGCGGCTTATTGCGTTGTTGTTGCACCTCTGCCTGTAGTTCCCTTATCGCTTGCATTATGTCCTTATCTCTTTCCTCTACGCTCCTAGACCTATCCTCTGCCCTCTTATCATGCTCTGTTAGGGTTTGTTTTATACACTCCATTTCCTCTTGTAATTCAAGGATTAGCTCGTCTCTCCTGCTCAACTCCTGCTGAAACATAACTCTTAGACTATGCATTAAATCCTCTTGTTGCGTTGCCTCGGTGTTATTGTCCGGTTCTTGCGTAACAATATCTGTTGTTATATTAACCCCATACATTTTATCTAATAGCTCTACTATTTGGTCGTGGTCTAATTTCTTAACATATGATGCCTTAATAACATTCAATATCTCCACGGTGGAGGATTTCTCAAACTTAGTCGTTTTCCCTTCTCCCTGGGTGCGAAAATATTGGAGGTAAACATCCTTGTAATATCGACAGGTGCTTATATTTATATCTGTAAGTTCGGAGCATTGTTTAAGCGTGAGATACACGACTTATGCACATCCTTTCTGTGGATAATATCCTCGCGCGTATTAATAATAAGATCACTCTTGTAAGAGTATTTCTTGTGGGGAAAGATTCTTTCGGGGTCCCAGTAAGATTCTTTCGGGGAGGGGGAAAGATTCTTACTGGGTTGTGGATAACCATTACCTCTCTTTCATCATCATTTCGTAGAGCGTATTAGGGCTTATTAATCCTTCTTTTACGGATCTCTCAAGGTGTTCTGTGTCCTCAGAGCAAAGGAAATACATAACCTTCTCGTCACCCGGTATCCCGGCCTTGACTATCCATATGTAACCTCGCTCCTCTAGCCACCTCATGCCGGCCGTAATACTTGGTCTTGATAATTTAGTTAGTTTTAGGAGTTGAGGCATAGCCAAGTAATCCCCAACCTTCTCCCATCCCCAGCACTTTCTTATAAGGGTAAAGTAGCATTTAAGAGCAGCAAAATTCGTAATATCTGGCATGAGTTGGTCGAATACTACGTTGGGTACTTCTGTATAGTTTTTCTTAGGGCGCGGCAATCTGAACATAATAAAAAACCCCTGTCAATTTCAATTAGGAAACTAGACAGGAGTTATCAAATGTCTTATACTTAAATTAAACAGCACAAAACACAGGATAATTCCTGTCTGGCGGGCCTCTTCGAACATCACTTTGGCGGTGGGTAGTTCGGAGAGGTTTTTCCTTTTCCCTCTAATTCGACAGGTTCAATTCATTATCCTTCAAAATCTTACCCGAAAAAATAAGTAACAAACTCATAGAGATAAAGCGGGTCGAGTATGGTTAGTTCATCATCCACTACTATCCACTTAAAAAATCCTTGCAAATCCCTTTCAATAATCATTCGCAAACCTTCCTTTCACATTCATGATACAATATCTCTCCCTTGGATTAAGGGGGTAACTAAAACCATAATTGCGACTATATATTCACTTATATTCATAAATGTGCAAAAAAAAGTGAGCATCCGATGTATTGCGATTGGATGCTCACAAAAATATTTACTTAGATTTCATTTTTTTGATCGACTCCAGGAGATCACGAAGAAATTCGGGGTCTATTTTTTCGTTGTAAAGCTGTCGGGCTAACATAGCGTAAGGTAGACTCTCTTGTTTAGCAAAAAACTCAACCAGATCATCTGGAAGGTCAACATTGTTAAGCTCGACCAACTTACGAAGAGACATAATATTATTGTCCAGGAGATATGCAGAGTCAACGCCCAGTGCCTTGGCCACCTTCTCTAATGCCCTGATTGACATGTTACATTTACCGTTTTCCGTGTCTGATAGATAAGACAAAGAAAGGCCTGTTCTTTTGTGCAGCTCAGTCAAGGATATATCCCTTATCTTTTCTCTAACATACTTTATCTTGTGGCCGTAGTCCATCAATCATCATCCTATCTAAAATAAGTTGTAAGATTGTAGTTTCTCCTTTTATACATTCGTTATTCTCGAATAAACATATTACATAATAACTAATATTTATGAAACAAAGCTTGATTATTCGAGATGTTCGAAGTATACTATATATATGTTATAGAGTAGCTTACCAGAACTACTCTATAAAGTATTTTTACAAGGAGGTGAAAATATTGACAATCGGCAGCCAGATCCGAAGATGTAGGAACACAAAGAAATGGACATTGAGTCAGCTTGGAGAACGCGCAAAGCTGAGAGAAAGTACTCTGAGTGAAATAGAGAACGGTAAGCACGGCCCGAGTATGAAATCACTTAAAAGGGTTGCCGAAGCCCTTGGAGTCGAAGTCGGGTATCTATTTCAGGCGGAGTAATCTTTTTCTTTTAAAAGTTCTTTAACCTCAAACAAACCTTCCGATTGCACTTACCACGCAAGCAGAAGGGATTTAATGGTATCTCAAACGATTATGAATTTGGTGCACTTCCAATTATTCGATTGTTACCAGCAATCAAATATTCGAAAGCACACCGATTGAGCAACATTGCTCTGAGTAATTTCTCGTCCCACCACAGAACGATTAGCCATTTCCAGTGGCTAGATCAAACACTACCGTAACTCAAGGGGCTTGTTTGCTACGCTCTTGTTTAACTGTGTTTAATATACATCATTTGGACTAGCTTTACAAGAGGTTTTTCAATTAATTTATGACATTTTTGCAAAAAAGTATTAGAAAATGTATGTTTTGGAATCGTTTCGTCAAGGAGGAGAAAGAGATCGAAAAGGCACTAGTAGAAGAATTCAAGAGACTGACAGGGTTAAATGGTGGCGACATTGCCGAAAAGTATGGAGTTAGTAGGCAGTTCGTCCATCAAGTGCTCAATAATCACTCGTTGACGCATAAGGCGAGTTCAGCTTTCTTCCTTAACTCAATGATCGGCGAAAAGATTTCGTCACTGAAGAAGCAGGTGCAGGACTTAGAGTTTTTACAGGTCAGTATTGGGGAAAGCGTAATGAATGGGGAGGGCAAGCATGAGTAAATTAGTTTTCTTAGAACCGAATGATTTAAGCGAGACTCCATTTACCACTTCAAAGATCATTGCTGAACACGGAAAGGTTAGCCACCATGCAGTAACAAGATTAATTCAGCAACACGAAAGTTCGTTAAGTATCTTTGGTAAGGTTCGTTTTAAAAACGAAGCTTTGCCAAGCGGTCAGTCCGAAAAGATATACGAACTAAACGAGCAACAATCAACATTGCTAATCACATTTATGAAAAACACTAAACCTGTTGTGGAATTCAAGAAAAATCTTGTAATGCAATTCTTTATTATGCAGAAAGAACTCATGTCCCGAAAGGTAACGCGCCAAGTCGGAAAGCAAGCTCGGGAAGCATTAACTAATTCCATCCAAGGATTACCGGAAAGCCCTCATAAGTTCAGAAAGTACGGTCAATACACCGACATGATTTATAAAATTGTGTTTAGTAAAAATGCAAAGCAGCTTAGGGGCCAATTCGGCTTACCAAGGAATGCAGACTTACGAAATCGTTTCACGTCCTTCGAGTTGGAAAGGGTTGATAAGTTGGAACAGCAAGTTAGCGTATTGGTTGAATTAGGGCATGATTACCACGGCATCAAGGAAGAGTTGAACAAAAAATATTTAACGCCAGTTTAATTCAGTTACTCTCGTTTTAGGGGGTATCTGCAAATGGTTAACTAAAAGAAAGCGAGGAATCAAATTGAAATCTAACAATCCATCCAATCAAATCAGCCAAGCAGCCAAATCCCGTGGCCTATCCTATTGGGAGTACATCGAATCAACTCAACCCCATCATGTGCAAAAGTTCGTTTGGGGTGGCAAGAAGGAAACGCGCAAGGAGAAGCGCGAGGCAATGGACAAGGTTATCTCCCATCTTGGTAGCTCAGGTAATCCAATGGCGAGGTTGTTCGCTCAAATGCGGAGTTTAATTGGGAAAAGGAGTGCTTATTGATGATGTTTCCGTCTGACTCATGGGGAAAGTTCGGAGCAACATGGACATCGAGTAGACCGGTTCTAGTTCCAGTGAAACCAAACCGCAAGAAGAACCGCAAGTTGGCTAGGCAAATGCGAAGAATGAAGGGAAATGCGAATCAAACAAAGCGAGTAAAATCCGCCAAACTAACATTGTGTATCCCTAGATTTAATTTAGTTCTCGGAAATGGCGACGTTAGGGCTTGCGGCGATTGTGCCAATACCTGGAACCTATATGAATTTCCTTGCAAAAAGTGCTTTGAGGTAGGTTATTCAGACACTGGAACGAGCTATTTCATGCCAAAGGAGTGATTCTTGTTGCACCATACGAAAGGGGCAAGTCTATTGCGTAAGGATCAAAAGCGTAGACTGAAATATCAGGAGGCACAGAAGATACGAGGGGGTAGCGTGTCGGCACTCAAGGACAATGTATCTAAAGGTTGGTTGCCTAAATTATCCGAAGGACAGCTGAAAGTTTTTACATCGAAACTTATTAAATAAAAGGAGGAAGAAAATTGATTTATGCCATGAACCAAACTTTTTACAAGGAATTAAGAAAGGTTTGCATTACCGATAAGAATATCGTTTCTTACATCAACCAAACTTTTGGGCTGAACAGCGAAATAACCGAACTTCGTGTAATCGGTTAATTAAATAAGAGGAGGACAAGCATATCAGGATTGATATTAACGAAAAGTACTGTATCACTTCAGATGTTAACCAAATAGTCGTCAACGAAAAGAGCATTTCCAAAGGCGAGAAAACATCAGGCGAGGAAGTTCTTCGTGGCGTTGGCTATATGAGAACCCTGAACGAGTGCTACAAGTTTCTACTACATCGTCAAATCAGGGAGTCCAAGGCATCGGGGTTCAAAGAGCTAATGGAGGAAGTTGGAAGAATAGAGAAGGAGCTGGATGATTCCATAAGGATTTAGGAGGGTATTCAAATGTTAAATTTTAAGGCTACTATTCAAAAAGGTAAACCAATGCCTAGTATATGTGAAATATGTTCTTCGGTAAAAGCTATTGCTAAAGCGAATCGCGACCAAGTTATTTTAGAAAATAACTCATGCTTTGAACCTGAGAGTTGGATTCGTCCGTATAAACCATTCACTAACTCCAAGAGAACAGTATCCATAACCTGTAAAGGATTCTCGCACATGAGGAGTTGCACATATCGTTAGGAGGGATGCTAAATGGTAAAACCACAACCAACCCAACAGTGCTTGTGTGGTCGCACGATGAACTTTCCAGACGGAGAAATTAAGACCGTCTGCCAATGCAATCGCGTCTGGGAAATCAGCACAGAGGGAATATGGTTCACTAATTTGATGTTCCCATTTTGTCAGGGAGAATGTTCCGTGCAGACGAATGTGCCTATTGTGGCAAAGGTTGAGCGAGTTAGAAATAAGCGGAAGGGGAAGGCGATGGACGGGAGGTGATTTAACGATTGAGACGCATACTAGATGCTTGTTGTGGCAGTAGAATGTTTTGGTTTAACAAACACAACAATGATGTGCTTTACATGGATAATCGCCAAGTAAGTGACACGTTGTGCGATGGTAGAAAGTTGGAAGTTAATCCTGATATAGTAGCTGATTTCAGAAATATGCCATTTGACGATAACTCGTTTTACTTAGTTGTTTTTGATCCGCCACATTTGCTAAAGGCTGGGGAAAATTCATGGCTTGGTAAAAAATATGGAATACTTGGCCGAGATTGGAGAAGTGATATAGCGCAAGGTTTTAGAGAGTGTATGCGAGTATTGAAGCCAAATGGGACACTTATATTCAAGTGGAATGAAGACCAAATTCCTTTAAAAGACGTAATGAAGTGCTTAAACGAAAATCCTCTTTTTGGAAATAGGAGAAGCAAGACCCATTGGTTAGTTTTTATGAAGTAAGGAAGGCGATGAAATGCTAAAAAGAATCTGGAACCAACTCCTTAAATTCAAGTGGTTCAATCGCGAAGTCCAAGCATATAAAATCGAGCAGGAGAAGAAGGTTATTAATGAGCGTATCAAGCGCAACAGGGCTGATTTTACCGAGTTAATGCGGTGTGGCAATACGGTTCGGAGTGAGGATAAGGACGATGGCAGAATGAAGGCTGTAGTGGTTGATTATGTTGGCCTGGGGAGAGTTGGGGAGCCGTTTAACCCAGTGTTTAGTAGAACTGACTGTGTAAATTGGGGCATAAAGAACGGTGGTGATGCCATATGTCAAATGAGAAAAATCTAACACATTTTAGTTTATTCTTGGGCAGAAAAGTTTATTACGACAAAAAGGGTTATTCGATAGTTTGGATTAATGGGAAAAATCAAAAGGTGCACCTATTAGTATGGGAGAGCCACTATGGAGCAAAACCAAAAGGCCACGATATACATCATAAAGATTTTAATAAATCGAACTTTGATATAGGCAACCTTGAATTAGTAACCACGAGCGACCATCAAAGAATTCACGCAGCATGGGTAAGGGTGGAAAATGAATGGACACATAAACCATGTAACGGGTGCAATCAAACATTACCATTAAACATATTTCATAAAACCAAAAGTGGAAAACACTCCGCTCTTTGTAGGGAATGCCACAACCGTAATATCAACGAAAAGTGCAAGACGGACTATGCGGAAAGAAAAAGAGAGTATATGCGAAGGTATTATCTAGAACATAAAAAGGGGGTGGTTTAAATGCCTAATAAGAGATTAACGCATTTTTCGTTATTCTCTGGCATTTAACGGGGGTATTGATTTGGCGGCTGAATGGGCAGGATTCGTTTCGGTTGGTCAGTGCGAATTTGCCGATTATCCAACCAAAGTATTAGAAAAGCATTGGCCTAATGTGCCTAGGTGGAGGGATATTCGAGATGTCACAAACGAGTCTATTCGAGAACGAATCGGTGGCAGTAAAATCACCCTCATGTCTGGGGGGTTCCCGTGTCAACCTCATAGCCTTGCAGGAAAACGTCAAGCGGCTGATGACGAGCGTGATTTATGGCCAGAATTCAGGAGAGTTATTGGCGAAGTTGCACCCAAATGGGTTTTGGGAGAAAACGTCTCAGGGTTACTCACAAGTGACTATGGACGGTTCCTTAGAGGAATTCTCGGAGATTTTTCCGAGCTGGGGTACTCTGTTGGATGGGCAACTTATAGAGCTTGCACCGTTGGAGCTTTTCATCCAAGAAACAGGACGTTTATTGTGGCCAACCTTAGTGGCGAGCGAATGGAAAGGGGTTGCGAAAAACAGATTCTTTGGAAGTCCGACATACAAAAGCGACAAATTAGCGAGCCGTTTCAGGAAGCGGAAAGAAGATATGACACATTTGAATCGAGATTATGCCGAACTCTTCATGGGATTCCCGGAGGGGTGGACTCAGTTAAATGTCTAGGAAACGCTGTGGTTCCCCAACAAGTTTATCCAATACTCCAAGCAATAGCAGATATAGAAAGGAGTAAACACAATGACCGCATTTAACCAAGAACTATCCTCATCCCTCCAAACCCTCCAAATACCTACTCACATGAAGGGTTACGCCATGATCACGACCGCGATGAATCTTATCAACTCTAAGCCATCCTATATTCAAAGCATAGTCAAGCTCTACACCAAAACTGGCGAACTTCACAAAGCTTCTCCGCGATGTGTAGAGGGAAATATCCGTAATGCTCTGCAATGTGCCAAGTCTGATTTTCATGTGCAATTCGATGTTTTAGGCACGAATAGGGAGCTTTGCACGATTGAGTTCCTAGCGACATTGTATCGGGCGGTAACGATTAAGGTGGCAGATAAGGAGGAGTTATGTCCAAGATAATTCTGGATTTATGTGGGGGGAACCGGCAGTTGGTCAAAGCCCTACAGGGATTCAGGGGAATACGATGTTCGGGTAATCACACTACCTGAGTATGATGTGCTAACCTACGAGCCACCCGATAATGTCCATGGCATCTTAGCCGCGCCACCTTGCACAGAGTTTTCGCTTTTAAACTGCATCGCGGAGCAACGAGAAAGAAACCTAGATGAAGGAATGAAAGTAGTTAACGCTTGCTTGGAGATAATTAAAAAATGCAATCCTAAGTTCTATGCTATAGAAAATCCAATTGGATACCTTAAAAATTACCTAGGGGAACCACGGTTTAAATTCCAACCATGGGAATTCGGAGATGCTTGGACAAAGAAAACCTGCATATGGGGCAATTTTAATATTCCCCAAAAGATATATACCAATTGGGAGGATGTTCCCAAGCTGAATTTATACACAAGGCCTAACAGAAAAAAGCCAAACTATGCTTATCTGCACAAATCAGCAGTAACACTTATACCCCAATTAGATGGATACCACCCTAAGACAGATGCAGAGTTCAGAGCAATAACTCCACCGGGCTTTGCTCAAGCATTTTTCAAGGCTAATCAATAAAAAGGAGGAAGCAAATGAAAAAGTTAACAAAAGATCAACTCTCTGCAATTCAGGACTTAACTGACAGCCCACTTATCGAACAGGCGAGCATAGATCGTCATTCTAACACCCTGATGCGCGTCACGGTCATATCATCCCTAGATGCCGATTGGAATGGCGTAGATGCCCTGCTGAATGAGATATTTCCTGAAATGGAATACCGCGGAAAGGCCGGAGTTGAGGTTAAGGATGGCATTATGTCGGAGTATTATTCCATCGACGTTGATAACGAAACCCTTATAAATCTGTGCATGAAAAAGACTCTCGTTGGCGCGAGAGTCGAAAAGGAAACTACTCAGAAACAGTTTATCAGAAATGATGAGGTTTTGGAACCGGTCGGGCCGTGCAGTATTGAACAAATAATTAAGCAGGAGGGGTAATAATTGAACATATCAGAAGTTCAGGCCAAAGAAGTCTGTAAAATCGGTAAAAGAAATGAATGCTGCCGTTATCTCACCCTAAGTCCATTAGGATTTCGATGCGCCAAACACACAGAGTTAAGAAGTGTATTAAATGCAAAGGTGGATAGGGGAGAAATGGTAGCGCAGGGAGATAATTGCGAGGGGTTGACTGGTGCGGAAGTGTTCAAGATATGACTAAGAGCATCTTCCATGGTCGGGAATGGTACAGGGAATTTCACGAGCAGGATCACGAGCACAGCGAAATATTGGATGAAGTCGATAGCGAAGGGGAATCCGAGGAGGAAGATGAGTGAAAAAGGCAATCCGAGAATGGACGTTCAGCCTATTTACCAAAAGAATCACGATTAAGGTCGCTAAGTTGCCAGACAATGAAAAGATTGAGTTTTTGGCTAACAAGCTTATGAATGAGCTGATTTCTCAGGGACATGACATAAACGGTTCGGATGAATGCGAATTCTTTACCATGTTTTCCACCAATGGGAAGATTTTTATTAATCCAAATAATTGCCCTCAGTTCCAATGCAAACGATTAACGAAAATTTAGGAGGAAGAGAAATTGAAAGATATTAAACTCCAATCGTTATCCCTTAAGAACTTCAAAGGAGTAGAGGATTTTACCCTTGAGCTAGGTGGAGCAAATGCAAATGTTTTCGGCAAGAATGCGACATCCAAAACTACTCTATACTCATCCTTTTTGTGGCTCTTATTTGGGAAGGATGCCGAAAACAAGTCGGACTACCAAATTAAACCGCAGGACGAGAACGGTAATGAGCGGCACAATCTGCAAAGCATTGTCGAGGGGATCTTAACCGTAGACGACAAGCCATTAAAACTCAAGCGTCAACTCTCTGAAAAATGGGTAAAAAAACAAGGCACGCAGATTAAAGAGTTCACAGGCAACGAGACTAGCTATTGGGTCAATGATGTCCCAGTAAAGGCCAAAGACTACAACCTCGAAATCAATCTTCTCATAAAAGAAAACATTTTCAAGCTCCTGACGAATCCTCTCTTTTTCAATACGAATGAGAAAGGTTTTGGATGGCAAGAACGGCGCAAAATACTATTTGAAATATGCGGAAACATATCTGATTCTGATGTTATTGACTCGTTAGTTACCATCGGCGACAAAAGTATGCTTGACTTGCAAATGGTCATCAATTCCGGAAGAACAATTGAACAGCACAGGTTGGTTGTTGCTGAGAAGATTAAGGGGATCGAATCTCAAATGGATGGGATACCATCACGGATCAATGAGCAACAACGAAATATCACTGAGGATGTTACTGATTACGTGGCTACAGAAACCTCACTACAGGAACAGAAAGCCACTTTAGAGGCTATTGAGCTAGAACTGGCTACAAACGCACAGGGGGCAAGTTTGTATCGCCAGAAACAGCAACAGGCGTATAAGCTGCAGGGAGAATTGGATATTAGGCAGCGAGAACTTGATGCCATGGGTGGGGCTGTATTAAAGAAGTTGGTTGACGAAAAAGCAAGTCTCGAAAACGAAAGGTATTCCATTTCCAACGATATCGCAAGGCTAGGTTCTAAATCTCTTTCGAGAATATCAGAGCTGGATACGATTGCCAAAAATATAGTTGAATTTCGCAAAGCATGGGCGGAGGAAAATGCTAAGCAATTTGTTCCTCCTGATGGATTCAATTGTCCAACTTGCGAACAGGCATTACCAGAAGGTAAAACACAGGAAAAGATTGGGAAGCTCAAGGAAAACTTTGACAAGAATAAAGCATTTATCCTTGAAGGAATTCGTAAGCAGGGCAGGGATAAGGCGGATAGGGCTGAGATTCTTAACGAGGAAAAGGAAGCTGATTCGGTTATCCTTACTGCTGCGGAAGAATCATTAACGATAATCAATAGTCGTCTTTCAGAGCTAGAAAAGCAAATTGAAGTCGAGCAAAAACCTTCTGAGGAACCAAATTACTACTTAGACGAACAATACGGAGTCCTTTTTGATCGACTTAATGAGCTTAAATTAGAACTGGACAAGCCCGTTGATGATACAGCATCTTTACTTCTATACCAAAAGAACGATGTCACTAACCAAATCGAATCCCTAAATAAAACTCTCAATCAAAAGGAAGTTTCCGAAAAGGCTAAACTCCGCATCGAGGAACTGAAGGCAGAAGAAAGCAAATTAGCTGCCGAATTAAACAGCTACGAACGCCAGGACTATCTGATTAAGCAGTTCACGACCGCCAAGGTAAAGATGCTTGAGGATTCGATTAACAACCGATTCAAGACCGTGAAGTTTAAGCTATTTGATACCCTGAATGACGGCACAGAAAAAGAAGTTTGCCGGACGCTGGTTAATACGAATGGCGTTTGGGTGGAATTTGATGGGGCGAATAATGGCGGAAAGATCAATGCTGGGATCGATATTATCAATCTTCTGTCAGAGTTTTACGGAGTGTCGTTGCCGTTGTTTATCGACAACGCGGAATCCTTGACTAGCTTCGTTGGTACAAATTCGCAGGTTATCAAGCTAATTGTTAGCGAGTCAGATCCTATTTTGAGAGTGGAGGTTGCTTGAATGAAAAAGCATTTAACGGTTGTAACGCAACGGAATGATTACGGAACCAAACAGGTTCTTTATATTGACAACGATGAACAGTTAGGGGTTTACGACTTATCCGAATGCCCCGAGGACGCAATTATTGGCAGAGACCTAGTGGACTGTGGCGATATTGCCAAGTATATCAAGATGGGTGCAATGTTTGCGAGAGAAGGATTCGAGTTAGTAATTAATTCGGAAAAGGTAGACTACTTAGAAGAATTTGATATTGAAGAGTATTTAAAGAAAGTGGAGGTTCAAGCGTAATGACAACAGATATCGCAGTAAAAGAACAACCCATGGCCGAACGGTTTACAAGCAAGGTAACAGCATTATTCCAAGGTAGTGTGGGCGAAATTGTCCTAACTAATTTCCAAAAACGTCTAGTCCAAAACTATTTCATCGTCGCGGACATGACCTTGAAAACAGCCGAAGAGAAGCGGAAAAAGAAAACCAAGAATCAAGACCCCTTACCTGTTGTTTGGGCGAATATCGACATGGAGGAACTTTCTCAAAGTGTCGTAGCAGCCGCGAGGATTGGTTGGGACCCACAACAAGACAACCATGTTAGCCTTATCCCCTTCAAGAAGAATGGCGTGACTAAATACGGATTAACCTTCATGCCTGGATATCGAGGAATTGAGCTGAAGGCAGTCAAGTATGGTCTGGATGTTCCGACTGTTATTGTTGAACTCGTTTATTCTACCGACAAATTCAAATCTATCAAAAAGAGTCATACCAACAAAGTTGAGTTTTATGAGTTTGAGATTACTAATGACTTTGATCGTGGACAGTTAGTGGGTGGCTTCTATTACCACTCGTTCGCTGATAATCCAGAGAAAAACAAGCTGGTTGTCTTATCAATAAAGGACATTGAGAAAAGAAAACCCAAGTATGCATCGGTTGAGTTTTGGGGTGGGGAAAAGGATGTTTGGGATAATGGTAAAAAGGTCGGCAAGGAAACTGTAGAAGGATGGCACGACAAGATGTGCTATAAGACTATTTACCGGGCCGCCTACAAAGACATCACTATCGATAGCCAGAAGATTGATGACGATTATCTCAGACTTAATCAACTCGAAAACGAATTCAAGGAAGCTGAGGTTGAGCAAACGATTGCCGAAAATTCCAACAAGGGTGATGTTATCGATATCGTATCCGAGGACGTTCCTAATGACCACGAACCAGAAGAAGGCATTACCGATGCTGAGATAGTTGAGATGGACAAGCTGGCTGAAGAGTTGAATAATCCACACACGGGCCCAGGTTTTTAGGATGAATCTGAAGGTTATCGGAAGTTCTAGTAAAGGAAATGCCTATATTCTGGAAACACCAACCGGAAAACTTCTCCTAGAGTGTGGATTCTCTAACTTTAGAATCATCAAAGAGGCATTGAATTACGACTTAAAAAGTGTACAAGGATGTCTACTTACACACTCACATTCGGATCATTCAGCATCTATATACTATGTCTGCAGAAATGGTATTGATATCTATATGACGCAGGAAACGGCAGATACAACAGGGGCTATAGGGCATCGTGTAAATATTATCGAGGCGGGAAAACAGTTTGAGGTGGGGGACTTTATTGTCCTCCCATTCCCCACCGAGCATGACTGCCCAGGCGCGGTGGGTTATCTAATCCAGCACAAACCAACTGGCGAAAAAATACTTTTTGCAACTGACACGTACTTTATAAGAAATCGTTTCAACGGATTAAATTATGTATTAATAGAATGTAACTACTGCAAAGACACACTAGATGCAAATATTGAAGCGGGATACATTCAATCTAGTATGAAAAACAGATTATTAGAGAGTCATTTTTCACTGGAACATGTCAAAGAATTCTTATCTGCTAATGATTTATCACAAGTTAGGAAGATAATCCTATTGCATTTATCCTCAGTCAATTCGGATACAAAAAGGATGGTACAAGAGATTGAAGCACTAACAGGAAAGATTGTCATCGTTGCGGAAGCTGGTAAAAATATACCATTGGAACTCTATCCATTTTAAAAATAAAGGGGTAGCCACAACTACCCCAATCCTCAGAGGTGATGCAATTGGATTACCAATACTATATAACCCCCTCAGACTACGCTAAAGCCCTCTCTAATGGTATTAGCTACAATCTACTTACCAAACGCGTCAGAGACTACGCATGGGGCATAGAGAGGGCGACAACAACGCCACCACAAAGCCATAGCAAGTGGAATGGATGGCTTGAGGTAGCTAAACAAAACGGTATAAGCCATTCTACTTTTTACACGCGGATAAACAGGGATGAGATGTCACCCGAAAAAGCGGCCACAACCCCGATTACACCGCAACATGTAATTAGTCAAAAGATGGCCGAAAAGACGCGGATATATCCTAAGAAATATGCAGACATGGCGATTACTAATGGAATATCTCGCTATGCATTTGTCGAAAGAATGAGTAGAGGGTGGAAACCATTAGATGCAGCAACAAGGCCGATAGATACAAGCCGATGGGGTAAGGAAAAGAAGGAGATGGCAAGGAAATGAAAACACCAGGAATCTCAGTAACAATGGACAGCTTCGGAAGAATTACAATACCAAAATCACTAAGGATTTCGATGGGATATGAACCGACCACACCCTTAGAAATGTTATCGGACGGAAAAGAATTGCGTATTCGCAAGCATTTTACCGGATGCATGTTTTGCGGGTCAGACGATAAGGTTGTGGCTTGGCGAGGGGACAGGGTTTGTAGGGCATGCGCGAGTGATATTTTAGCGAAGAGTGTAAAGGAGGGTGTCGAGGGATGAAGACAGGTGAAGTAATAGATATTCTTAACCAAGCGAATAGCGAGTGTGTTTTTGTGAATGAGGAAGGAGGTAGGATAAGGAGGTTTGCTTGTAATATAGTGTGGGCAATAAACAATATAACAGTTAAATTAACCGATAAATTCCTCAGTCACACATGGGAATTAGTCCGACAACCAGTCGATTTTATGACCGCAGTGAATAGTGGGAAGAGGATACGTCCGGATGATGAGCCAGCAAAAATTCACGGCTTTAATGAATTAGGTTACTGGTCGTTAAACATTGATAGGATAAACGGCAGATGGCTAGTCGAGTAGTAAAAAAATAAGCCAGATTATCTCTGGCTTTCCTTCTCCTTATTCTTATGTTTTTTGACTAAATCCTCTATAGCTTCATCAAGTAAGCGACTAATTGGTATCCTAGTTTCCTTCGCTAATTCCCGCAATTCAGTTAATAGAACCCTATCGTAAGCAGCGCCAAATCGTTCCCTATTCTTTAATTCTCCAGCCATAACAATCACCTCGTTTATTAGTATTATACAATCTACACAAATTAATAGCAACTTATGCTTATGGATTGTTACTTGTGTTAGTTTGTGTTATACTATTAATATAGGAAGGAAGTGTTGCTAAAGTTGAAAATCTGCTTAGTAGATGTTGATTCAAGGATGCCAAATCTTGAGTTATGTCCCGATTACCGCAGGAACCAAAAGGAAGTGGGATAGATTGGAGAGGGATTTTAAAGGTGTATGGATTCCTAGAGAAATTTGGCTAGATAAAGAATTGGGATGGACTGAAAAAATGTTACTTGTTGAAATTGATAGCTTGTCCAAGCTAGGTGAGTGCTTTGCTACCAATGAATACTTCGGTGAATTTTTCAATTTATCAAAAGACAGGATTTCCAAGGTAATATCTTCTTTGATAAAAAAACACTATATAGAATCAAAACTTACTTATAAACCTGGAACTAAGCAGATTGAAAAAAGGGTAATTACAACTATAGCCTATATGCGAAATCAACTAGAGGGTATAGGCGAAAACATCCATAGGGGTATAGGCGAAAACAACGAGGATAATAATACAACTCTTCTTAATAAAACAATTAATAAAACAATTAATATATCTCTTGTCGATTTCTTTGAATCAATCTGGAAGTTGTACCCAAGAAGAGAGGGTAAAGGCGGGGTTAGTAAAACTCAAAAGGAAAAACTACACAAGATCGGTATCGAGGAAATGACGAGAGCTATTAGCAGGTACATCAAAGCAAAAGTGGGAGAAGACAAGAAGTACCTGCAAATGGGAAGCACCTTCTTTAATAGTGGATATGTAGATTACTTGGATATAAATTATCAGGACGGGGGGTTAAGTGGTGGAAATAACGGAAGCAAATCCAATGCAATCAATCAGGGAAATTCTAAACCTTGGGAAACTGACCCATACCTCGCTGACATCCTCGGAAGAAACGAGAAAGAGACTTAATCTTTTCAATACAGGAACTGGATACAACATAAAGCCGATTGAGAAAGTATTTGTTTGTAAAGAGTGCGAAGACCGTGAGATTGTTGCCATTGGCTTAGACCCATACGGATTAACTCTCTATGCTGATTGTATTTGTAAGGTCAAAAAGAACGCAGCGAGAAAACTTAAATCATCAGGATTGACATCCCGGCAACTCAAACACAACATTGCTGATTATAAAGTTAACGACGGAAACAGGAAAATGTTCCAAGGGGTAGTCAATTATTTAAAGATTTGGCCCGACTTAATTAAAAGCCCTTCGGATGCTAAAGGATTCCTATTGCTCGGTAATGCAGGTATTGGAAAGACGATGTTGGCAAGTATTATCGCAAGGGACATGCTCGACAAAGGATTACAAGTGGTGTTCGTATCATCTGCTGATTTACTAGCCGAATTAAGGGACGCTCAATTCCGAAAGGACGAAGGCGGCGTAGAAGCAAAGATTGAGACACTGGCCAAGGCGCAAGCTTTAATCCTTGATGATGTGGGAAAGGAGAAGCCTACCGAGTGGGTGCAGAGCATGTATTACCGTCTGATTGACCTAAGGTACAGAAACAACCTTCTTACCGGATTCACGACAAATTATTACCCTAAAGCCCTCGAAGAAAGATTGGGTGATTTCGGAGAGGCAACAGTTTCGAGAATTTTGGGCATGACGGTAGATTACTTACTTTTTGCTAAGGACTATGATCACAGGACAAGAAAGGATGAGGTATAACTTCTACATTTCCCCAACCGAATATGAGACAGCTAAGCAAAACGGAATCAGTCAAAGGTTACTCACCGACAGGATAAGGGTACTTGGTTGGAACATCAAAAAAGCAATGACAATTCCGCCGAAAAAACAAAGTAACAGAAAAGAGTGGATAGACATTGCGATGAAAAATAACATACCCCCTAGTGTTTTTTACGAAAGGGTTAGCAAGGGAACGAGTCCGGAACAAGCGTCAACCATGCCCGTGATGGATAAGAGAACATTAATAGACAACATAGCGATATCAAAAAGGAAATACCCCAAGGAATACGAGGACATGGCTACAGCTAACGGGATAGGGAAGAAAACTTTTGTTAGCAGGATGTTCAGAAAGTGGAATCCGTTAGAGGCTGCAACTACGCCTGTTAAGAGATAAGGAGGAACCTGAATGCGAGTACCAACCTTCAATGAAAAAATAGCCCTACAGCTCTACAACTCCGGCAAAAACGATACTCAAATAGGTGAAGTTGTCGGTAAGAGGTCTAATACTATTGCACAATGGAGGCACAGGAGGAAGTTACCTGTCAACATTGGAAACATAGCAGACGGAACATACCTGACCGGGGTGAATTATCGCGATGTGTTGGAACCAGGACAGGTGGACGATATGAGCACGTTTCTTATCCACTTGCTCAAGGCCGGAAAGCAAGCTGTGAGAGCAGGGGTTAAACCTGATGTTATGGGATTCATGGAGGTTTACTCTGGCAGGACTAAGATGTGGTCAGAGGAAAGACGGAGAGAGAAGATGGGGATGGTGGCGAGATGAGTAAGTTAACTAGGGATGAGATTATGGCTAGATGGGATGCGTCTACATCTAGAGAGCGCGATGCTTGGGTGGCTAAAAAGGTAATGGGATTAACGATGTCCGAACTGTTCATGAATTCGTATCCCAAGGTGGTTAACCCGAACAATGAGGCATATATAATGGCGGTTGATTATTACTCAACCGAGATATCCGCAGCCATGGAAATAGTTGAAAAGCTAAAACATACTGAAGGGTTT
>Ga0209728_1000575_pt1 | contig 27956 bp, 39 predicted proteins | sample RifGroD1_FD_183997 | JGI IMG/M metagenome (GOLD analysis project Ga0209728, IMG submission 183997) | Groundwater microbial communities from Rifle, Colorado, USA - Groundwater D1 (SPAdes) (version 2) | ecosystem: Environmental > Aquatic > Deep subsurface > Groundwater | place: Rifle, Colorado... | reverse complement strand
AACGCTTGAGCAACTAATCTATGAATGTAAAATTTCTTTTTAATTCCCTCTTTATTATATAAATCGACATACATATATCCACCTTTATTATCTTGTTGTTTCAATATTCTTTCATTCAATAAATGACTTTGAATACTATATCTAACCAATGATTTTACTTTTCCTAAGTTGCTTATTTGGTATATTCCTTCATAACCTTCAATATCTAACCATTCTTCAATCAATTAATTTACTCTCCTTTCTTAAATTTCAATCAGTAATCCATTAGAATACTTCTTGATCTTTTTAAATAATTTCTCTGCTGATATATTACCTTTCAAATAATCCCAATAAGTCATCATTCTAATATCTGCATTCATCATATTTGCTCTATCTACAGTTTCAAATCCAATTAATGCTTCATCAATTTCAAATAACCACTCTGCCACCCATTCACAAGCATTTTCATATCTATAAGAACCTTCTTTCATCATACTGATTACTTCTTCATACGGCTTTAAATGTTCCAATATAGCAATTACTGTTTCCTTGTTTTTAATTTGATCTGCTTTAATCATTATATACACCATCCTTAATATTTTTATATTCTTCCAATCCCTCTGCCCATTCCAATACATTAACAGCATTATTAAAAATATCTTTGCTCAATTCATTGAAATTTTTATTTTTGTCAAGATAACTTTCGATATGTGTATTACCATTTCTTTCTGTACAGCCAACATCATAATTATATCCTTTTGGCAAAGAAGGAAATTCAATAAAATTTTCAAACATAATATAACTTTGTATTGAATCTTTTGTATAGTGAGAACTGCAACAGTATCTAGTTCTGTATCCTTTCCTATTTAACTCTGCAATTACTGGCACAAACAATTCATCAACCTCTACCATATCCCCATAGCAATCTTTAACCTTGCACATATTGTTCTTTATTGTTTTCTGATTGTAAATCTTGTAGCAATTTAAACATAAAAGCACTATAATTCCTCCTGTTTATTATTTCCAACCAACGTATAATATTGGCATTTAGTGACGTTGGTTGGTTTTATATAATCCATTAAAACTCACCTTCTATTGTAAATTATTTGATATTTCTATTCCTATATTCTTTTTGCAATTTGCACATTTCTCTAGATTTTTTATTCTTTACCTTCAATTCCTTCATAAATATACTTAAATAATCATCTATTATGTAAACCTTTTTCATAGGAGTAAAATTAAGAATCTTAACTCCATAATTTCCAATCCTATCAAAACTATCAACCTTATACCAATTTACTAAAATAGGATATTCATCCTCAGATGGAACTAATGTATCCTTATTAATATTTTTCAATAAAAATTCTTCCAATTCAGAAACTTTATTGATTAATAATCCTCCGTCTTCATCGTCTCCATCATAACTATAATCTTCATATTTAACATCTAACTCATCACATATGTCCCATATATTATCAAACATTGAAACATCATTACCGTAACAATCTTCTGCTCCATGTTTTAGAAAGAATTTTAATAGTTTTACAAATTCTGAATGATTATTTATTATACATTGATTAGTATTATCTATGTAATCTTTTAATGCCATTTTATTTATATCTCCTTACATTCTTTTGCATTTAATTTGTAATATGCATTGCAATCTGAGCAACAATATCTATCATTATTATCAACTTTTATATCTTCTGTTTTTGTTAATTCTTCTTTACAGTACCAACATTCTTCGCTTATGTATTGACATAAATCACTATTATCTTCCTCATTATAAAATAATTGATTTTGCATCTTCATTTTTGATTAATTCCTCCGCAATTTCAAAGCTAGTATAATCTTCAATCACCAATTCGAGTTCATTATCTACATTTTTAAATAACTCATTTTCTAACTGAAAACTCCCAATACAATATCCCTCAACCTTATGTGATTTATCCCTGCACATATGTAGATTACCCATACCATTAAATGTTATTGTAGAATTGTAAACTCTACCTACCACTCTAATTAATTTACTAACTGATGAATCTCTATTAAAAATTTCTTCTAGAATGTTTGTTATAGATGTTTGCTCCTGTGATGTTTTGTCTGTGATTATATAATCCATTTTTGACGAGTTATTTTCATTTAGAGTGAGTTGACCATTTAGATAATATGATTTCATATTTTATTAACCTCTTTCTATTATTAATTTATTTTTATATACTTTTTATATGTTTACATATACCAACCTAACCAAAATCAATTCTAAGACACTAGAAGGTACTTCTAGGCTGTTTGAATATATTTATGGTATAAGTGTTAGGGTATTAGATTTGAAACGCTTAGAATTGATTTTAAGATGAATAATATTATTTTTTATTTATTGATTATTAATTTGATTAATCAATATGTATTGTAACTGTACATTAACTTCTTATTATCACATTCTTCACAAACTAAATTTACCCAATGTTCAGTATGACTGTTATTACCATAATCAATAAAATTTTCAGTATGTTCAATTGAACTAGAATTGCTGTGACAAACTTTACATTCAATATGAAAACCAATATCCATTATTTCACCTCCTTTCCTACTTCTTTATTGTATCATGGATTGAGAAATAGTGAAAGCAATATTTTATTTATTAGTTTATAAACTATATCCTATTGAATCTTCTTTGTAATTCCTCTCTTATCGCGATATTTCTTAATAATAAAATCAAGAAACTCTTTCTTCATATTAAACATTTGCAAACCTAGATCAAATACTTTCTCCCATACTTTTAATATAGCAATTAATAAAACTCCACTGGTTACGATTAATGATAGACCAATAGTTACTTTTACTAGATTGTCTATGATTATGTATTCCATTTATATTTACCTCCCTTCTATAAGTAATTTATCCAGATACTCAATAGTATCAAATAAATCCTCTAATATACTTCCCTTCTCCGTATCAACAGAAATATAACCATATTTATTGCAGATATTTATAAGTTCACAATAATTTAAATCATCTTGTTTGCATTCCATGCATTTATTTGGATTATCTTCATCTACTCCACCAAAGATTAATTCTTTTAGATTTGTTATATCCTTATGTGATAATATCATTTATTATTTCCTCCTTACATCGTTGAATTATATAAATCCTTCATCTCATCTTTTAAAGACCCATATCCATATTTAAAATCTAATCTAGGAAATATAGTCACAGAGCGTTTCCATTTCATATGCTCTATGGTTAAAATTATTTCATGTCCTATGCTGTAACCTTCTTTATCTAATTTATCATATTGACTTACTATAAATTTGGGAGGAGAATATGTGTCGTGACCATATACTTGTTTACATATTTTATTTACTGCATGTTGGATGGAATCAATGATGTTTATGTGTTCTAGTTTCATATCTTGTTTTTACCTCCTTAAATCCCTTTCAACAATACTAATCACCTTATAATCAAATATTCCCATAATAAACTGTGCAAATATCTGCAATCCAATTAGTACATTAATATTTACTTCAAATTTTACTACCACTATCGCCAATGTTGCTCCCATTATTTGTGCTATAGATATTAGATAACTTTCTTGTGTCTGATAATTTGTTAATTCTTCTCCTTGCCATATTTTATTTATATTTGACTTCATTATGCAGATCCATATAGCTGAAGATGTGGAATTTAAAATAGCAATTCCAAAAAATCTAATTTGAATATTATTCATTCCATATATTGATACAAATAAAAATCCTAAAACATCTAGAATAATGATTAATAAGAAGAATTTTTGTAATAAATCTCTATTCTTTTGTTTCTTTAATATGTAATTTATAATAAATATTGTGATAATTCCTACCCAATTAACTATAGAATAGATATAAGTTGATACTTTTTGCATGAAAAATATATTTACTGTTGGCGTTGTTAGTGCGAATAGTAGAAAATGGGCGAATACTCCTGTGTATAGGTATAGTTTTATATGATTTATGTTATTTTTAGCTATAATATTTTATTTTCACCTCTTTTCTATTTTACTTATTGGATTTTTAGACAAGGGGTAGGTTTGTGATTATTGTGAATGGTTAGTTGTAAAGTGTACCGCCCCCTTGCCTATGTGATAATTATAGCATTTTTGTGGATTTGGTGTCAAGTAATTTTATTTTTGTGTTTATATGTACTCAAAGTGAAGTCCTTTATAGGATGGTAAAACTTTTCTACATACAGCAGATATATTAGGTTGAAACAATTTCATTCCAAACACTTCTTCACTAACCCTAGCGCACTCACAAGTAGATTCAAATATTTTACCAGTCTCTATACATTTTAACTGTTTAGATAAATTTTTCTTATTATTTCTAATAGTACGTTTTGTTAATTCTTCTTGTCCATTATAATCACACCAACCTAATGTAGCTCCTCTTGTTAAATAAGTGGCAATGGTCGGCTTACTTGATTTAACAAGAGCATATAACTCTGTAACATTTTTTATACCACTGTTCCATAGATCACAAACTTCTCTAACCTTAGTTGACAAAGCATATTTATTACACTCATTCCAATCTATATTAGATAAATCAAATATGGTATTTAATTCACTATTTAATATACTTTCTTTTATGTGTTCAAAACTACTAGGGCAACAATCAATCCTAATAACTTTAATATTGTTTTTCTCTGCTAATTCATCCTTCATATCATCTATGTATTTTGCATCTTCTGCTTTTTGACCACTCATACCATTATCTTTTGTATGAAATTCACCATCCATCTCAACAATATATTCCTTGTTCTTAAATTTAAAATAGAAATCATACCTACCTTTACATTGTTTATTCTTTTTAGGATCTATGTATACACACCATTCAAACATTTTTTCTATATCAAAATCTATCTTTACTTGTGACAATACGTTATATCCAATTTTATTTGGAAAACTAACTCCATCTCCACATTTATTACAACATATTCCTCTACTAAAGAAGTCGCATATTTTCATAAGTTTTTGTTCACCGCATTCTAAACATTTGAATAATATTCTTTGGTTACTTCCATATGTATATTTTGTAGCATTTGTTTTATCTATCATAGATTCAACCATCCACGGATTTGTAGTACCTATATCATTATATCCTATTAATATTTTTCTAGGTGTTGGACAACAAACATTACAACCTGTTCCACTAATTAATTCTGATTCGGTCATATTATCTATATTTGAACAATTTAAACAACGATATTCATATCTCTTCGCATTATTATCACTATGTCTATAACTATTAATTATTTGTATTTCTCCAAAATCAGTATTAACTATATCTCCTATATTATATTTGAAGTATATTCTAGATATTCCTATTACAACTCCCAATTGAGCATTGATAACTAAACTTGTATTTATTTTAAAATATTTATTTAGATATTTTACGTCTAATTCATGTGATTTTTTGTTATAACCTACTATTTCAATAACTCCATCAATACCATCATATATAAATTTAAAACTATAACCAACACTACCCATCCAATTATTTATTGTTTGCCCACTACTTTTGCCTCTCCCTTTGATTTTTGGAAGTTCCTCTAAGAATACTTTCCTTATCATTTTACTCCTCCTCTTTATTAATATTATTTATTATATTATGTAACTCGTGCCCAATATCCTCATATCTCATTAATAAGTATCTCTTAATACTATCGCTGATTTCTACGCTCTTACTGGCACGAGTTATGGCGACATAAATTATATAAATTTCTTGACTAATATCTTTTTCTAAATTTTCTATATCTGCTTTACTAAGTTCATCTCTAGGAGTAATATATTTTCTTCTATATAAACTCTCTATATCTAAATGATCTCCACTTATGTATACTGGAATAGCATAAGTAGCTCCCTTCGCTCGATGACATGTAGAAAATATAATATCTGCTTTATCTTTATTGGTTGTCGCATTGTTTTTAATTCCTTCTACAATACCTACAATATTACTTCCATATTTATCTACCATACGTATTAAAGATAATAATTCGATATCCTCAGTTTTTTTACTATATTCACACATAGCATTATAATCTTTGAATTTAGATAATATTTTATTTTTAGTTGGATGACCTTGACTGTACCAATACATATCGACTAAATTAGTAAAATTATAAGATTGATATCCACCCTCGAAGAATAATTTCTTATTCTTATCTTCACTTAAAGCATCAGCAATCTCAGAAAAGATATATGCGTTGGTTCTACATAGGCAAGCATAGGGTTTGGATTTATCAATTTTGTCTACAATAGTCTGTTTAGTATTAAATCCTTTCATTTTAATATTATCTCCCACAAAGTCTGAAATGATCAAATTGGATATATGTGCAATATTTTGTGATACTCGAAACGATGTTGTTAATTTATATTCTGTGGCTTCAAATAATGGCATAATATTAATAGCATTGCGGAAACCATATATGGACTGAAATTTGTCCCCAATCATCACGACAGATTTAACATTAGAATTTATAATTATATCAAGCATCATAAGATTCTGATCCTGTGCCTCATCCTGACAAATTATGTCATATTTCGACGACAAATCTTTCTTTTCGAGCTGATAGAGCTTAAGATAGAAATCGTGCTCTATTTTTATGTTGTTCTTATATGACTTTTTAAGTTCCCACAATCTATGAGCACAAGCTAATATCTTACTTCTCATATCATCTTCTTTAAATATTTCTAATTCTTCAAATTCTTGAACGTTAGATAGCATGTATTGCTTCATTAATTCATTAACTTTATTTGCAAGTTCCATATCTTTATTCCAATTAAGATTGAGATCCTTAATTATATCTACCACACCATAATTAAAAGTTAATTTATCTTTATAAAATCTACCCACTATCCCGAATGCCAATCCGTGAACGGTCATCACTGAAACTCCCTTTAACTTTCCGAAAGTTAACATAGCAGAATCTTTTTGAGATTTATTATAAACAAGGTAGAGTATTTTACTAAAGGGCCTTTCTTTACAGTAATAATAAATTGTGCTTGTCTTGGCACTATTACCTGTTACAAATATTTTATTGTTTCTTCTTAGTATTAACATACCACTTGGTACTGTAAAACAATATTTATATCCATCTAAAGTTTTATACTTGGATATAACTTTATTTTTGTTTTCCTCTTTTGATTGTTGCCCCATACTTACAACCGAATTTCTATTGACTTCACTAACGGTATATAAAAGAGATTTTCTAATATATTCCTTACCATTTGTTGTTAGAGTATATTTTTTGCCTAAATCTTTTGAAATATCAATTGTTGATCTTTTATTTAAAGAAGACATTATGTATTGTATAAAATCTGCATCTTCTTTTGACGATGTTCTAAACACTATTCCTCTATTTCCTATGCCATCATTACCATCCCAATGACTTATCTCATCAAATATTATTTCTCTTTCATATACATTTAAATCATACCATTCTTTTGGAAAATGCTTTAATTTAACTGGGGAATAGAAATTTATATTAGTATATTCTAGATCGCTATGATGCCATTGATTTTCTTTATATTCTATCTCACATTCTTTTAATAATAATCTTAACCTATCTTTTTTATAATCCTTCTTTAAGTGCATTCTACACCAATTTGAATCTTTATCTTTTTGATATGTTCCATCTGCCATTATTGCAATAGTTAATCTCAATTGGGATTCTGACATTCCAGTAGCATAATCTGATTCGTAATCAAACGTTGTAAGAAATCTACCTGTAAATCCTGTCTTGTTTTTTAATTGTCTTTCTCTCATATCTGATTCTTTTATTTTTAATAAATTAACATTCTTCCAATAATTGTGCTTGTTATGAGAAGTATCTATATAAACTACATTATGTTCATCTGATAATACCATATCTATTCCATATTTAGTTTTATATCTTGTCATTTCATCACAAGGTAATTTTATATAATCTAATGGTCTTACTAATTCACCTTGCCATTTATCATTGAATTGAAAAACTTTATCTCCTTGTTGATATTCAGAAATCTTTTTCCACCCTGTACCATGAAAGAACTCTGTGTCTCCATCTACGCATCCTGCCAATGCACTAACCTTAACCCTATCCTCTGTACTAAAGATAATATCCTTTTGCTCCTGAGTTAAATAATATCCTTCTTCAGACATATAATCAGACATTTCTACTTTTACATCATCAAACTTCTTATTATAGAATTCTGTAGATAAAATATTTGATTCTGATTCTTGGAATATCGATTTATCTTCTTTTATTATTAGTTTCATTTTGATTTCACAGTCTGTTGCATCTACATCTTTTTGGTGACTATAGAATTGCTTAATTGCACCAAAATTTCTTATTAATTCTTTTCTACAGACTGGACAGAAATATGTATTAGTTGCTTGTGACTCTATGATATCTACAAGTTTATTATTTTGATCATATGCTTTTTTCATTTATTCTTCATCCTCTTCTCTTTCATTCAATTCATTCTCAATCATTTGTAAAACATCTAAAGGTATCTGTGATCTATTTAAATCTTCTATATCTTGCATGGCTTTTTGTTCTTCAATTGTTAGATTGCTTATATCCCAATAATCATTTTCTTCCTCATCACCAAATAAATCTTCAAATATATCAGGTTGTTCATTATCTTCTTTATATATTTTTGGTATAGGTAATGGTTTCTTGTTTTTAAGTCCTATGGGCTTAGGAACAAATTCATTTTCCTTAACTAATTCTTTCTCTCTATATTGTAATTCTTCATATTGTTTAAGTTTTTCCTCCAATTCTTTAATCTTAATATCTTTATCATTTGAAAGATTATTTATCTTTTGCTTAACACTCCTTTTTATATTAGACTTTATTTTATCAGTGTGTACTAACCCTTTAGCACTGATCTCTATTTCTAATTGATAATTAAAATTTATCTCATCATCCCAATTACCTATATACGTTGTACAATAATGTTTATCAGGAGTTAAATAATTATTATTGTATCTAATTAAATGTAAATCATCTTGCAGTATTTTATTATATCTCTGAATAGTCCTAGAATCGGTTATTAAATTCTTTAATTTCCCTTGAGTTAAATATCCAAAATTACTATCATTGTGCGAAACTCTTTTACATGCAATAAAATATCTTATGATATTAAATTTGCTAATGTTTTCACCATGTAATTGATTAAATATATGTATTATATCTTTATCATAGAGTTTAAAGAAATGATCTTCTGGTGGTCTTATTAATTCAATCTGAAATAATGAATCTTTATTTGATGTAGCTTCTTCAAAAGTTATCTCTTCGTCACTTAAATTATAGAATTTAATTATATAATTTTTATCTGTTAAACCTTTCATAGATTCTTTTATTTTTAAAACCATATTTCTATTATTTACTGTATTAACTCTCATCATACTTGCTATCGCTTGAATTGAACATAATCCAATTGATTTACTTAACTGATAATGTTTATACATTAATACGAATACTGTGACCTCTTCGTTAGAAATACTTAAATCATCATATATACTATTAGGCAACATGATATAGTTCCCCTTTGGATCATCGTTCATAATTTAATCAATCTCCTCAATCATATTTATTATTTTATTTTAGATTATTATAAAACTCAGTTAATGCTAAGAATAATTTTTCTGTTTTTGTGAATTTATATGTTCTAATTTGACTATCTCTTTTTATAAATACAGGTTTGATACCTTTAGTAGATAAAAAGTCTACCTCCACACTCCATTGAGTTGCATATTCTTTATCAAATTTCATTTCAAAATCGACCACCTTATTTAATATTTTTATATACCTATGTAATGTGTACGTAAAATTGTACCTAGATTACATAGGTGACTGCCTCTACAAAAACCAGTACACATTACATAGCACATTGTAATCTTGCACGTAAAACTGTAGTGCAATATACGTAATGTTTACGTAAAAGCGTGAGGCAGTCGTTGTAATGTGTATAGTTAATTTGTACTTAAATCACAGTGAATAAAGATAGAACTAAGTATAAAGAAATAAAGAAGTAATAAAGAGAAAAATATAATAAAGAGATATATTCATTTGCTAAAGCAAAATGAGAAATGTTTTCTCTAAATTATTTTATTAACTTTTATTATTAACTTAACAATGAATAGCAAATCACATCATTTTTAGATATTAAATTAATATTATTTACTTCAGATATTTCTTCAAGATGAAAAACTCCTTTCTCAAATAATTCAATTAAGTACTTTTTTATAGTTCTTGAATCTTTTATCTCAAGTTTATGTAATATTATATTAATAGTAGTATATCTGCAATTATTATAAACCACCTCTTTATTTAAAATGTCAACAATTCTATTTTTAGTACTTTCTTTTCTTTCTTTATTGTGCATATAAGGTTTAATAGTTAAAACATTTTTATTAATATCATAGTTCATTATTTCTACATTTTTTATGTTTTGCAAACCAAAATATATATGATTTTCATATTCTGGAGCTATGGTTATCATCCTAGTTGGCTCATTGAAACATGTTGGATAATATGAAGATTGCCAGATAATATCTTTACTATCAGCAACTATTTTAAGTTCTATTATACATAGTGTATTGTTTTCATCCCTTGCTAATATATCTATAATTCCATTTTCAATTTTAATTTGATTGTCTATAAAAACCATACCCTCTTCAATTACTGAAATGTCATTAATTATTAACTGTTCTAAATCCGTCTCTTTTTCAAACAATTTATATCCTCTCCTTCATCCATGTTTTGTTATTAATCTCCTTTTGATATTTATAATTTGATTTAATTGGATATTATAAGGTGGCAAAATACGTTTTATATTATTTTTGTACTTATGTAAAACTACTAGCAATAATATTAATTTTTATATGTAATAGCAATAATAGAATCATCAAATATACTTCCTCCTTCTAAATTTATTTTATATTTATCCCTCACTTAATAAGTATACCACAACGCAATATACAATGTCAACATTTTATTTTTATATTAATGTGCTCTAACATCTGCTTCATGGAGCAATGTCAACATATTATAAAACTCATTCCCGACTAAATTAATAAATTTATTCTTTGCTTTCACTGAATCTCTATTAAAGAACGGCATCATATGCCATTGTATGTAATTAACAATCTTTAATATCGTTTCATCCTCAAATCCTTGCTGATGAAATATAAACAAACTATCATATGCAGATACATTGTTATGGTTGTAATAATGTGCGATCTCAGTATCTTCCCCTTTAGAATTCTTAAACGCTTTTGTAAACTTTTTTCCAATATCATGAAACAATGCTGCCATATTCAATTCAAAATCATCTATTAATTCTTCACATATCTGAAATGTTTTTAAACAATGTTTTCCTATAGACAATGAATGATGCGGATTTTCTTGATCAATTTTGTTTAATCCATTTTCACCATTGAATAATTCATTGGTATCAAAAGCATAGCCATCTGTATTCCATACAATATTAATCTTATTCCATCCTTCCGCAAACATAGGTATATTAATTGACAAATACATTCTCCTAATCACATGCTCTGGAACATTTCTTTCTCTTAATCTATTTTGCTCAAGACACTTCTCATAGGGAGTAGCAACTAAATAGCATTCTTTTTGAATATTAAATTTCTTTAACTCTTCAAGTAATGCTTTTCTCTTTTTATAATTTAAGTTAGTAGAATCCATAATCACATTTTTACCATTGTATAAATCTGATTTTATTCTTTTATGTAATTCTCTAAATACTTCTTCATTTTTGTCTTGTATATTTACATCTCCAAATAATTCAATTCGTAATGCATCACTTGAATGAATTATTGCATTTTCTTTTAATGCTAATTGTTCTGCTATATGAGATTTACCGCTTGCCACAATTCCAGTCATTTGAATAAATTTATTCATTATCTTTTACCTCCAAATATTTTTCATTTTTTAAATCAATTGTTCTACAAAAATCACAGAAATTAATTATTGTGCCATTCTCAATAATTTTATAATTCTTTATTATTTTTATAAATTTACTTAAATAAAATAATATGTCTATAAAATCAACATCTTCTCTATATAAATATTTTCTTAATTCAGAATACTGTTTAGATATAAAACCCTTTGTGTATAATTCAATTCCATCATGCAACCCCAATGATTGACCTAGTTGAAAAGCATAAACTTTTAATATGTCTTTTTTGTTAAATGTCTTACCAAAATCTTCAACCTCATTCCAATTAATTTGTTCGAGTATTTTTATCCTTGTAGTCCAATTGCTTTTTAATCCACTTTTTATTTCTTGCCTATATTTAGTTTTAGATAAATATGAAAATATACATCTAAATGATCTTATGTCTTTAAGTAATATATCTCTTTCTAATAACCTATCTATTAATAATTGATGCTTTTGCTTATGTAAGTGATAAGTATAATATAAACCATTATTAACCTCATCTACTGTACCTTTAAAACATTGATTAATTACACCATTTTTTATAGTAATAATATTTCTATTTTCTTCTTTATCACTACAAAATTCTTGACATGATTTAAAATCAGGGAGTGTATCAAAAACATAAAACACATCTATATCTACAGAGTCCTCTGATCCATGTACATACTTAATCATTAGTTAATCTCCTTCCACTTAATCCATTCTTTCTTTGAATATTTCCTAAACTCAGTCCTTAAATTATTACAAAATACATGCCAATTTGCTTTATAATATTCCCAATCATTATTTTTATTCAAAACTATATCATTATAATATTTATTTGCTTCTGTATAATCCGTAATTTTTCCATATTTAGCACATTGGATGCGGATACAATGCCATAGACTTTTATTTGCAATATAAGGAGCAAAATCTTTCTCAATAATTAACTTCTTTCTGCATTTATCGTAGGAATTGGAGCATACCTTAGATATTGATTTTCGCAATTCAACTTGGTTAATGTTTATATCAAATTTTATAGTTTCTTTGATAATTAATTTCTCATCTACAAATAAACATTCAAGAGTTTCTATAGCATTTCTATTAATCATATCTTTCCAATGGGATAATTTATAGAAATTAAAATGATGATTATCTAATTCAATATTGTCTACAGAGTCTTTATAATTATCTGTGACAATAACTACATAATCAAAATCTGATTGATCAGTAGAGCAACCATATACCCTACTCCCATATTGATAAATATTTAATACTTGTGGGTTATTAGTTAATTTATTAAACATACTTATTACTCCTCATTTATAAATATAGCAGAATAATTCTCATCAATACCCATTTGATTTAATTTTTTATAAGAAGGACTTTGTTCATTACCATTCTTAATGTAATTAAATTCTTTGTCTAAATATTTGCATCTTACGTATCCACGAACTTCTTTAGGAACATTTTGTTCAATCCAAATCATAAAATCCTTCTTGTTTTCTTTGGGAGCTGATTTGAAATATGTGTTAACTTCTGCTTCTGTATTTTTAATATAATTTAATACTAAATTTGCAATTTTCATTACCCTCCAATGATAACTCTCAGGGACTTTACTAATTAAATCATCAAATGTATTATCTGCAATATGTTTAATAATTAAATTAATTGAAGAAATATTGGATAATATTTTATGAATTTGTACATAATCATTCATTTTAACTTTGATTAAATGATCATCAATATTTAGAACATAACCCTCCATCTCATATGATTTATATTTGTCAATATCATTTAAAACTTCATCAAATGTTTTATTGAATATCTGTGTCATTTTAACTTTATATTTATCAGCATAAGTTTTTACTTGTGTATATGATAATTGCTCACCAGTATAAACATTTCTCATTCCTAATAAATATAGTCCTTCATCTTCTTGTGTATAGTTAACAACATGTGCATCTTTTAATGTGATGTATTCGAATATAAATGTATAGGTTTCATTATCTTTTAGTATATTTACATAATTAGATTGAGTTGTTAACATTTTATATCCATCTTGAAGTCTCCAAGAGTTATTCATATCAATTGCTTGACTTCCTGACATAATTATTTGGTTGTTATAGAATCTAGCACTTTGCATAGATCCATCAAGTTTATTAGTAATTTCTATAGACTTGGCATTTTTAATTTTTTCTGTAATTGCTTCAATGCTATTTTCTTCGCATTCATTTAAATTTCTAAATTTCTTGAAAGGACTTAAGACTATTTCCTCAGATTCTATATTGATAACGATACTACGACATTCTTTATAGAATCCATCATATATATCCCAAAAATTATCATTAGTGATTTCATTTTCTCCACCAAATACATCACTATATCTACCATAGCGAATTAGTAGAATGTTTCCTAATTGATTTATTTGTAATGGTTCAATCATATTTATGTATTTTTTAATTCCTAAATCATTAACCCATTTTTCTAAACAAGTTATATCTTTTGAGATATTATTTTTGTCTTTGATTGTAGTGGTATTATAATTGATATTATTAAATTTTTCCTTATATTGGTTCTTAACCTCTAGGATCAAATTATAAACTGGATTCCATGTGTACATCTTTCTTCCTCCTTAATTTTGTTTATATATTTACACTAATCAAATACTCAATATATTTTTCCATTTCACTCTTTACTGCTAATCTAGCTTGATAAATTCCATGACCTGATTCTACATGATATATTTCTAGGGATATGTTTTGTCTGAATGGGTTAGGAATTGTTGAGCTGATTTCTCTCCATTTAGTTTTTCCTTTTGGGAATGAATATGTACAGAATATATTATTTAGGATTTGGTTTAATGATTGGATTATGGAATGGGTATTAGGTATGGATTTTAATTGTGATTTATAGTTAGAGAATTGGTTAAGATTATTTTGTTTAGATTTATTCATATGTTTTTGTTACTCCTTTCTAGATACTTATTTTGTGCAGATTTGTACCTGTGAATAGTGTAACACAATAGAGAATATAAGTCAAATAAATTTATTTTAGTATTTATATCTATTATATTAAATTTTTACCAGAGGAATTATTTCTTAAATCCTTGAAAGCATTGTTATAGTAGTGTTACAAAGATTTGTTCGGATGAAGTGTATTATTTATTATTAGTATAGCACTTTGTCCGAGTGATTTAGGTGTAATGATTGTGAAAGTAGAGATGTAGGGATTATTTGATTTGTGTTGTTTGGTAAATTTTTGTTTTGGGTTATTTATTAATTTGAATTTAATTTATGTAAAAAATATTTTTCACCAATTTTTGATGGTCGTATATGAGAGATAATTGATTCGAGTTATAATGTAAACATATGCCCCGTATATAGGAAGGGATATAGTATAATAGATGTAAGTGCTGTTGTATAAGGATTTTATGGAGGTTTTATGGAGGTTTTATGTAGGTTGATATTTTAATTTTTATGGATGCATTTATTGTGATTATTGTTTTTGTAATTTGTTCGATTGGATTGAAATAAAATTATATTTGACTTATTGATATATAAATGTTATACTTATCTAGGGATGAATATCCCCTAGAAATTTGAGAGGACTGATGCTTACTGAGTGTATTAAAGTAATAAATAAAATACTATACAATTAAATATTATAATAAGAAGGAGAAAAGAATAAATTGATAAATACACAAGAGAAAGAGATTAAACAAGAAGAGATATTAATAGGAGAAATTAAAGTACCAGTTATTAGAGAGGATGGAGAATTGTATTATCCGATTAGTTTTATTATGAGCAAGGTGTTACTTAAAAAGACTGGTCAACAAGGGTTGCAACAAGAGTATTCAAATTATATAAAGAAACATAAAATAGATTATGGTAAAGATACTGGAGGAATACAGAATGTAAACTGCATTAATGATGAAGGATTAAAGTTGGCGTTAGGCAATAGTAAACTTGGTAGATTAGATGTAGATCAAAGAAAAGCAATGAATATTTTGCTAGAGCATTTAGGAATGGAAACAATTTGTGAAGATAAAAGATTTGTTAAGAATGTTTCTATAGAAACAATAAATAAATATAATGAATACATTAGAGATTGTATTACATATGTTTTAAAAATAGAACCAGATATAGTATGGCAAAAGTGTACTAAATGCAATAATTATTATCCTTATCATATAAATTTCTTTAGAGAAAATCCACATCCAGGTAAAGATTATAAATTATATACTTTTTGTAGGAATTGCACTTGTAACGAAAAAAGAGGTGATGATTTAATAAAACATAATCAAGATGAATTAAGAATTATATACAATAAATATGGAGAAGATGTTTATAAATTACATAGAGATCATAAGATATTAGATGTATATGAGCATTGGATTTCTAATTACACTATAGCAATGCCAAAAGTAATAAATAATGAAGAAGATAAAATAATAATAGTTAAGCATTGTTATGATAAGGGAATGTTTAAAAAATATCCAGACATTACAGCAAAAGTAGTCCATGAAGTTTGTAAGTTTAGAGTTGATGGAAATGGTTTAATACAAAGAATAACCAAAGAACTATTTGGAGTTGATATTAGGCATGGTAAAGAATATATAGACGATATTAAAGATGCTAGATATATGTTTAATAATTACATAAATAAAAATAATATAGTAATTGATGATATATATGTATATAAGTATGATAAATTGCTAAAGGAAGCAAATTTAAGTGGATTTTTAAGAAGAAATGGTAATAATATGTTAGGATACATAATGGAATTATATGATAATAAATATCCTGCTTATAAATTTAATACTTCTGGAGGAGATAAATATTGGGGAATTAAAGAAAATAGAATTAGAGCTTTAAAATATTTTATAGAAGAAGATATGAAGATAGAATTGGATAAAGTTCCTTTATATATTACTTTGACAGCATTGAGAAATAAGGGAACAACTACCATGTATAGTGTTTGTAAGAAATATTATAAGAGTTTATTTGAATGGATTAATGAAATATATCCAGATAGATTTGATCCAAAGGATTTTGACATTCATTATGTTAGAAATGATTTTGATTCTATTGAGGAGGCAGAGGTACATGATATTTTGAGCAAGGAGTTTAAGCATAAGGTTATTTATAATCCTAATAATACAGATAGAACAATTAAAATTGAAGGGAAAATTCCAGATTGGTTTGTGTTTGGGATGGATAAGTGTTATATAGTGGAGTATTTTGGATTGAATCTTGATAGAAATACTTCTCATAATAGTAGAATAGAAGATTATAAAGAAAGAACTGAAGGTAAGATTGAGATTTATGAGCAATTAGATGGATATGGTAAGGTGTTTATATTCCCTGATGATTTAAAAGATAATTTTAGTGGATTAATGGAAAAGATAAAGTTGATTCATTGATTTGGAGATTGTGATTTAATTAATTTGTAAATAATAATAGGAGTGATATATAAATATAAAATAAATTTATATGGTTTTATATATATATTATAATTTGCATCGCTTGATTAGAGTTTGGTATTCGTACTAGGCTCTAATTTTTTTGTTTGTGTTTAATTGTTATGGAATTTAGAGTGTTGTTAACGAGTTATTATTTAGAAATTAATTATGCATAAAGAGTATTAATTTTATTTCGATGTTATTTAATATTATTTTATATAAAATTGATTCTAAGACGTTTGATTTAGTTGTTGGATATATTGTTAAGGTTGTTTATTTAAGTTGAATAGAAGGTGTTTGTGGTTGATTTGGTTTGATAATAAGATGGTATATTGGTGTTATAATTATAGATGAAATGTGAGAAATGAATTATAGTAGTTAATTACTCATACCCTTTAGATTTGTTAGTATAATATGGTTTTAATCGAAGAAATAGCGAGTATGATATTATGGTGTTTTCGTATTTGATTTTAAGAATTAATGTGTAAGATGAAACGGTAGTCTATTCGCAGTCGTAAATTAAAATTACTGTTGATGAACAAGTACTCTGTCGAATCCTGTCGAAATAAAAAGTATGATATTTGTAATCCCACGCCCCATGTTGGCATGAAAATTGAAAGTGAACACTAGCAAAGGTTTTTGCTATAGTCTCAGCTTATGACAAACTGAAAACAGTATGGGCCGATTAACTGCCGAACCCTGAAAGGCGCATGAATAAAGGATTCCTGCTCAAATATGAATGTGACACAATGGGAATGTGTCACATTATAATATACTAATATACAATTAATTACATAAATGGTATTTGGTTTAAGGAGTTATAAATTGAATTGCCTTACAATTATGTCTCGTAATTATTTTGAAGAGCTTAGAAGGGCTGTTTTGTGGTTGGAAATTTGATAGGGATAGTGTCTTGGAATTGATCCGGTTGCAGTCGGTAATAATAATGTCGAAATGATTTGATCGGGGAAAATTGATGGAATGAGGGATTAATGATTAATTATAGATAATGCTAATCGTGGATACAATTAATCGTGGATAGATGCTATCTACAATTCGGGATCTATAACATGGGCGCAATTTTTGAACACTTAAACTATATTATAATAATCTAATATACTCATATAGTAATATAATAATACAATATAAGCCTATTAAAATAAGACTATATAACTATATTATAAATACATCATATACTAATATAAGAATATATTAAACTTATAATATTATAATTTCATAATATAATCAACAACTTATATAAGCACTCACCTAATATACAGTATTACAGTATCATTTATATACTAACGCACTAAAAATATACTAATTACAATAAAGCAACTTAGTATAAATAAAATACTAAGTATATAAAATATATCAACTCATAATAATCATATTACACTATCATTTAAACCTCATTACATGATCACAATGATCACATAGCACAAATCATATACAATAATAACCAAAACTAATACCAAAATACACTATAAATACCAATTAAACTACTCAACATTAATACCTACCATATTACTCTGATATCATATCATATCATTCTACTATACATTAATACCACCTAATTTACTAAGATATAAATCCATACTATTCCGCTATACATTCCCCTAAACAAATTAAAACAATTCTAATCAATTTTCATGCCAAAAACCCTAAAATAGCGACACACCAGATACCGTGTAGAAAAATTTTATTCTAAACCCTAAAATAATTATTTGAATACCATTATAACCCTCAATACCTCAAACGTCTTAAAGACCCCTTTCTGTCGCTCTAATTATATAATTTTATTTTAGCATTTATACACCAAACTCACTCACAATTAACATTGGCATAAGATTTGCATAGTATACAATAATACAAACTAATACAACCTACGCCAACAAATACAGCACAATAAGCATAATATACTGCAATCCGGTTAACTTTAGCTAATCTTACAGTCATATAATGCTAACCTCTGTTACCATGTTACTATATGATCATACTCTATTTATTACATCTTATTTTATCCATCCTATACATTATACCTCTATCTAATCTAAACGTCTTAAATGCTCTCTAGTGACCTCTGATAATATAATCTTACCTTTGTTACAAACCGAAATATTTATAAACCAAAAATATAAAGTAATGCTTGCAATTATTCCAGAAATAATTATAATTATAGATATTACATAAACCATTCCAAACCTAAAAATAAATTAAAAGGAAGTGTATCCCTCATGGCAAGAAATCTAAAACCTGCAAACCTCAAAAAATTATCCCAAATCAAAACCACAAATGGCTTCAAAATCGACTTAGCAAACTACATGTATAATCCATCCTACGACCACGAATACCCAAATCTAATCCAATGCACCCATGAAACAGAATCAGAAAGATTCTATACTAACATCAAATACTTTAAACGTCATAATGGCACTGGCTATTATTCTCTAGAAACCTACTCCCACAAAATTGATGATTCAAACTCCTGGAGCATTGCAAACAGTCTAAAGGAAGTCGAACTTGAAGAAAGCAATCGTTTCAGCATGAAACATCTAATAGAACTTGCAGAACAAATTAAGCTAGAAAGCATTCCGGTAATTGCTGAAGCAGCACGCTAACATCAAAAATAAAATTTAATTAATACAAAGAGGCTCTAACGAGTCTCTTTTCTATTCCCCTTATAATCCATCACCTAACCACATCAACCCTCTCACAATCAATCCTAGCGCATATCAGACAACATTCTAAACAATCTCAAGCCATATAATCCTAATAATTATCAATTATCATTATCAATTCCCGACCACACCAAAAACAAACCATAAAACAAACCCTAAAATAAATATTTGACATACATTTCTATAAATGCTATAATGAACTTCTAGGGATATTTAAATTTATTTCCTAGAAAATATTTACAAAATAAATTGAAAGGAGTTTAAATCATAGTTAAATATACATCAGTCTTATTATAATCTAATCCCAATGCAAGTAACAAAAATCAAATATAATTAAAAGGAGTTAATTATTAATGAATAACGCTAATTATTCGAAACCATATTCACCAGTTTTTGTTTGCAAATCACAGCAATTGTGTGGGTTCTTTATGCTAAAAGGGTTTAAATTACATAATATGGAGCCATCAAGAGATAATCCAAATTTAAATGTATTCATATTTTCTAATAGTCCTGAACTACAAAAAACTATAAAAGAATTTCACGATTGGAGGAATAATACTTTTAATGATGTCTACAAAATCAATACTACAAACACTAAACCAACAAGCCCACGAACAACTAATACCTTTAAGGAGTAGGATAATGAATAATAGCATTTTTACTAAAATAGAAGAACTATTTAATGTCTTTATGTGTGAAGCAGCAATCGGGAAAACTCATACAATAATTGAAACATTAAAAGAACTCTCAGCCACCACAAAAGCATTAAATAATAAACCTGTAAAAACTTTAATTGTAACAAAATTTATTGATGAGGGAAAACTAATTGCAAGTGAACTTAATAAATTTAAACCAAATATGGCTAAAGATGAGAATTCAGAAAATAAAGAAAGATATGAAAAAGACCTTAAAAAGTATGAAGTATTAATAATTACTCATGCAATGTATAAAAAGCTCTGCAAAGATCCTTATCATAAACGTAAATATTACATAGAGGAAAGAACTAATTTAATTATCGATGAAGAATTAAATATGGTAGAAATGGACTCACTAGGAGATACAGACATAGACATTATAAGGCGAACCCTAAGAGGTTTAAAATATCAAGATGCTGAAGAAAATATGTATATTGATTTAGAAGTTGCATTTAATAGAATCATATCTGAATTAGTTAAAAAGAAAGATCAATGTCATGACAAAACATTAAGATATTTTGAATTTACTAGCACTAAAATAGAAAAATCAATTGATATGTTAAAATTAATGGTCAATGAGACTCCTTTTACTAATAATTATGAATTCCATTTAGGATATAGTCAGAATATATTCACAAATAAACTTAAATTATTAGATAAGCTTGAAATACTAAAGAAATATTTTAATAACCCTAAAGTATTAGTATCAAATAAAACATTATATACTTTTGATGATGATTTAAAGTATTTTTTCCTAGACAATAATATATTATTAGATGCATCAGCAAAATTCCACGAATTATATAAACTAGGAAATCAATTCAAACTTACTGAAGCGGAGCGCATTTTCCCACACAATAATTGGACTATCCATATTTCTAATACTAATTCTACCAAAACAGCAAAACACAATGATGATAACTTTTACATTGATGTTGTGTCTTTAATTATTAAAGAATGTGCTGAGAAAGATAATATTTTAGTGTTAGGACTGGAGGAAGATATCGCACATATAAATAATAATTACAGTGAAAAGCTTATACATCTAGAAAACATTAAATATAGTAATTTTCAGAATATGCGTGGCAAAAACGATTGGAAAGACTTTAACAAATGTTTTATTATTCATACTCCGGTGATGCCAGCACCTTATTACATATTTATGTATATGCTTTACACCGGAGAAGTGCCAACTGAGGAAGAATTTAAATTCCAAAAAATTAATAAGAATATGGGATTTAAATATAATGAAACACTGGAAAGCTTAAGAAAAACAGATATAATTAGCAGTATATATCAAGGGATTAAAAGAATAAATAGAGGAGTAGGGCATATAGAAGATAAAGCAGATATTTATTTGATTAATGGAGATTTAGAAATTGTAAGTATGATAATTAAACAATTAAAAGATATCAATGTAGTTAATTTTAAATTACATGAGGACAAAGTTAAAAAGGAGAGAAAACCTAGAGAACAAAAGGGTTATGACACATCAAAAAGACAAGAAATAAAAGGAGTAAAAGAGTTTATCAAATTACTTAATATGCTAGAAATTGGTAATAATTACTTAGTTAATGAATTATTGGAGCAAATAAATTATAATACTAAAAGTTTTAATAGATTATGGAAAGATAGTAATATACAAAATATTGTTATTGAGTTGAATATTATTATTGAAAAAATTGAAAGAAAGAATTATTTAATCCGCATGAAATAATACTATATAAATCTATATCTTTATAAGTAATAATTGGTGTGGAGATAATAAATAAATTTATCCATTGTGTAGTATTAAAATGTGATGAAACAAAGAGGATGACGGGAGCAGAATACGGTCGCGAACTGCGCTCCCTTGTCTTCATTTTTCGCATGATATGCTCAAAATTCAGAATATATTCTTTAATAATTTTATTTTTTAAATTTGAAATTATGAATAAAAATATAAAGTTTTTCCACGTGGAACAATTGAATATAAAAATAAAATCTTTACAAAACATAATACTATCTATATAATATAGAAGTAGATCAAATACATATGCAAAAATACATAAAAAGAAAGTAGGTCACAAAATGAAAAAATTATTCCCAATCCTATCAATTATAACCCTTTCCTTGTCCCTCCTAACATCCTCAATTCTAACAACTTCAGCAAATCCCTCAATCACACCTGGCTCCGATACATCCTACACAATGATAGCACTCGCTACACAATCCACCTATAATCCATCAGATTGCGTCTACCACACAACTCTAACAAATGAAAATGGCGATGCCTTTATAGTCCTCACTGCATCAAATGTTACAAATCAATGGTTTGAATGCTCGGTGGATAGTAATGGAACACCTAACATTATTACTGATGACAAAATAATTGATTTAGGATTTTTGGATAACTAAATCCTAAAATAAAATTACACCATTGCAAAAACCCTTAACCTATGCTATATTAATGGCATAGGTTTTTTATTGTAATCAATTCAAATAAAATCTAAGAAAGAAGGTAGTCTACATATGATAAAATTAACTGAACTTAAGCGCATGATAAAAACTAACTCCTTACGTCCTGCATTTTACTCTGAGGGATTAACCAATGTAATTTTCCACTATTCGCTGCAAGTCATAATCGAGTTAAAACAATGTGACCAACTCAAATTATTCAACTATCTAAAATCTATAAATTATGTTAATGATGAATACATATTCAACGAGAATTTAGCAATTATTGATCCTGAACTAAAAAATAAATTAGAGAAACTAAAAGGTAAAAATTATGAGCATACTCAAATACTGATTGACACTGGAATACAATTTAATAGGCGTTATCAGGGTGCAAGGGAAAACGACACAACATTATATAAAGTATTCAAAACTAAAAAAGGATTAATGAAAATTAAAGACGAATATATTTGTATGTTGAACCAAGATATTAAAAAAGGAGTTGTACTTAAAACTAATGAAGTTCACTCAATGGTATTTATCTACAATAATACTAATGATTGTATCGGCGTGTGTATGGGAGAAAAATTCGAAATGAGTGAACTAACAGAATATGTACAATGGGGATCTTAAAGGAGCTTTACAGCTTCTTTTTCTATACCTGCTACAAATTCCCTCTATCCTATTTCTAACCTCTTACATCCTCATTCCTGGGCCTTAAAACACAAAATAAAATACTTTGACAATGCGCTTGTTATCCGTTATAATCTTACTTAATTAAAATTTAATAAGGAGTGCAAAAAAATGAAAAAAATAAAGTCATATAGAGTAATCGGGAAAGACTATAATTGTGTATATGTTTCCGCGCTAGCTAGTAAAAACATTGAAATAGTAAAAAGGGAAACAGAAGAGAGAACAGGAAAGAAAATAGATAGATTAGAACATGTATCAACTTATCCCGCTTAGAGAATCATTAATTTGATTCTCTTTTCTTTTATCTATCCTACCTTTTCTTATCTCTCTATAATCCATCCAGGCCTTCCACAATGCCCATATAAGCCATCAGATAATCAAACTAATACAAATACACCACTAAAGCATCAATAAGGCCATAAACAATATTGAAATAATTATTTATGTTTTTGCTATTGTGTTTGCGCTTAATATGGTTATAATTATAGGTAATTACATATTAAATTATAAGGAGGTTATTACATATGCTTATAGTTTTAGGTATCTCAGATGAGCATCTTGAATGTGATCGTTGCGATAGAATTGAATTAAAGAAAACCATTGTAGTCCAGAACACTGAAACAGGAAATATCAATTATTATGGTTCTGAATGTGCTTCGATGATAATGGGTTATGATACAAAGGAAATTAATAAGCAAGCTAGAAAGGCCAAAAAAGAATCAGACAAGGAGGAAGTAAAACGGAAAGCAGAAATAAACAAAAATAAAATACCTGCTTATGACTGGGCAGAAAAACACACTAGGTATATTGCTGAATGTGAAAAGCGTGAAGTAATCAGAAGTCAACAAAAGGAATTGGGTTTTTCAGAATTCTTCAAGCAACATTCAGCAATTTTAAAAAGCATGGAGGAAATAAGACAAGAATTAATTACAGAATATTGTATTAAACACAATATAAAAACCTCTTGAAAAATAGAGGTTTTTATTCTAATTTTTAAAGAGGAATAAACAAATTGAAAAACTGGGAGAATATCAGAATTGAAGATTACGTATTAACTTACAACAAATCAAATAGGCCACAATTCCATTCTTGCAATTGGTGCGGAAATCCTGCTATAAAGATCATAACCCGAACCAGTGTAATATCTGGTAATACTTATTCTGATTTCGCTTGTTCAACTCATACTGAGGATTGGAAACAAGGAGTAAAGGAGGTGAAACAATTTGAAGGAATTAACTAAAATAGAATTAACCGAAGAAGAAATGAATGTTATCAGAAATAGTTTAGGATATTTATTATTATTGAATAAAAAACATCCTAACACTGTAACATTATCACCAATTTCTAAAGTGTGGAATAAAAAGATTATAAATAAATTTGATAAATTAATGGAAGGAATTTAAGAAATGAAAATAATTGTATATTGTGATAATAAAATAGTATTCATCGGATCACTATATCAATTTTTATTAAACAATCAGAATGACGAATGGTTAACCAATGAATGTGAAAAATTAAAGTATTATGAGAATATAGAATTAAATGAGATTGGCGGTACATGGATAATATCAAGGACTTAATAAGTCTTTTTTTGTCTAAAACATTTAAAACTCTTGTTTTATGCTATTGAATAAAGTGTAAAATAATTATTGACATTACCAATATTAAGCGTATAATAGTATTTAGATAAGTGATATGTACCGAAATGGACGCAAGGTTTTCCTCTTTGGTTGTAGCTCCTAGAGCATAGACAATCGAATGAATTCCCTTAATCTCCTCTATGAGATATTACTTATCTAAACTAGAAACTTTAAGGAGTGAATACATATGAAAACAAAGATTAAACCGACTTGCGGAACTTGTAAATTTGCTAAAGAGAATAGGCCTAAATATATTAACTGTTCAAATCCTCCTGAATGGATGACTAAAGAAAAATATCCTGCAACCTATGAAAGCAACCTAGAAAAAAGAATGAATTGTTTCGGATGTAACGGAGCAAGATGGGAACAAAAGTAAAGGACTTGAAATATAGTCCTTTCTTTTTCTTATCAATTTGAAAGGAGGTGACAAAAATCATGAATGAAGACAAAGACACTTTAATTTTTGAGATTGAATATATCATAAAATATCTAAAATCCGATAATTTAACAAAAGATTACAATGATAAATTAACTAATTTTATTGAAAATCTTAACATTGACGAATTAATTCTATTTCAAAAACTTGCAGAGGATTTTAAGTACAATAAAAAATATTTAGGTTGGAAGAAATATAAGATATCTAAAAATTCTATTGATTTAATGATTAAAATATTTGAGCATACAGAAATTAAAGTTTTCCCGTATGTCTCAAAAGTAGCAGGGAAAGGATGGTCTATATCTGATGGTAGCTTTGCATGGGGAATGTATAGGTTGGATGGCGAATATCCAACAAAACAAATTTATAGTGACATAAGAGCTAATGAGTGCCTTAAAAAGTGCTATGAATTAGAATATGATATATACATGGGTAATGATTTTATAAACCTAAAAGAGACTGAATAAAGTCTCTTTTTCTTTTTGCTTCAAATGCCCATTTTATTGGCATGTAATAAATAGAAAATAATTGTTGTGTATGACTTGCAATACGTTCAGAACTCTATATAATATAAGGTAATAAGATATCATGGAAGGAGTTAGTACTATGAAGAAAAAGGAAATTATTGAAATAATGGTTATAAAGATGAAAAGAGAACTACTTTTCAATTATAATTTTTATCCAACTATGCAAACAATTAATACACTTTGTCTTAAATATATTCAAAAATATCCAGATAGCAAAAACTATCAAAACATGACAAGAACTATTCTGAATACTCTCCATTCTGAAATATGTACGGAAAAATCCTCTAAAATGTTATTTGATGAAAAAGAAGACTATTCTAATTATGATTATATTATCAATGTTCTAGAAAATAGAAAGAAGTTTTTAGGAAGGAGGTATATTTAATGACAAACAGTATAGAAGATATCAAAGAAAGATTAATATTAGAAAACTATAAAAAGAAATATTATCACATGAAATATGAACCAGAAGAACTTAGAAAGGTTATGTTAAAATTAACTAACAGAATTAATGAACTGAGCGATGAATTGGAAATAGTCCAAGAAATGTTTGGAGATAGTTTAAGATTTAAAAGAACTTTAAACCTCTAAGGACTAGAAAGCTAGTCTTTTCTTTTTGTCCTAAAGCAAATAAAACCTATACTTTATAAGGTGGCGCAGAGCCATATAAGAGTAAAAATAAATATTCTCACCATGTTCTATTTCTCTTGATTCTATGATATAATCCATTAACATTAAATTTAAGGAATTAAAGGAGTGCTTGAAAATGATAAGAAATACTATTGAAGAACTAAACGACCAAATTACATACGAGGAAGGAAAAATTTATCAGGTCGAAGGTATCGGATACACAAGCGCACTAATGAAAAGATTGCTCAGTATTGGTTGGGAGATATCCTACAATGAGGAATTTATCCTGTTAGATCCGGCAAAGAATAAAGTAGTTAAAGCTAAAAACTTTAATCAGTTATTATTCAAAACTGCACAGGCAATGAGATAATTAGGAAGGAGGCTAACAACCTCCTTTTTCTTTTGTTCCGGTATATTCCACACTCAGTAACCTTTTAACCGCTTAGAAGTCCATTTGTGGGCCATAAAAGCAAATATAATTATTGCATAACTTAAAATTCTGTGATAGTATAAATCATAATCATTTTTAGGGAATTGAAAGGAGTATACATATGAGCAAGAATATCACTGTTAGGGATCTACTCAAAAACGTTAACGAAGTTCTAGCAGTAAACTTTACAAAGGAAGTTATCAAAACTGGTTATGATAAGTACGACACTGAAAATGGTCGGGATGTAATCAGCTTATGGGATCTTCAGCGAATAATACAGGATGAATCGGGAGCCAACTTTTCAGCAGAAAGAAATGATTTGGTAATGTGGGGTAATGCGCTAACCATTAAAACTAAGCGCAAAAAGTCCGGCATCTTAA
>Ga0209728_1000574_pt1 | contig 27981 bp, 21 predicted proteins | sample RifGroD1_FD_183997 | JGI IMG/M metagenome (GOLD analysis project Ga0209728, IMG submission 183997) | Groundwater microbial communities from Rifle, Colorado, USA - Groundwater D1 (SPAdes) (version 2) | ecosystem: Environmental > Aquatic > Deep subsurface > Groundwater | place: Rifle, Colorado... | reverse complement strand
TATCTTCTTCATGAAGACCAAATCCAAAACACCCTGTATCAGAGTTTGGAGATGATTGATGACCTGGATCAAGACAAATTGAATAACCCATTTATTTCACCTTCCTATATTATTTTTATAAAATTATCTCTTATTAATAAATAACCATAAATACCCAAACCCTATAACCCTTACTATAAGCCACTTTTATTTTTCATAGATTCTTATCACACCAAATCAAATCAAGTTTTGATGTTACATGAATTTTTTTATGTTATAATTTTGTTTTTATAATTAAACACATACTAATTGAGAAAGAGAGTAAAATTAATTACTCTCTTTGTTGTATTTATATACTTGTGAATAATAAATCTAATAGATAGTTTGCGTCAACTGCGACTTAATTATTACTCATAAATGGTGCAATCATATCCACCAATCTAGCTTTACCTAATGTCGTATTAAAGTGCAACCCATCGTCGGAATACGCACTATCAACCCCAATATTGAAAGGTGATACCCCCGATAATCTGTATAAATCCAAAACAGGAATACCATAAAGAGCACATACCTCTAACATTGCATTAACATAGTCTACGAGATATAATCCGATTCCATTTGGCCCATTTCCTGCACCCAAATAATTTCGTTGTGGACTAGTGATAAATTGAAGTTTTGCATTAGGACTTTGTGTAAGTACTCCTTCAATAAGGATTTTTAGACCACCCTTGAAAGATTGCAATCCTGTACCATCACTAATAGCACCCATAGGAATACCGCTTCCAAAATCGTTAGTACAACCAAAAACAGTAATTATGTCGGCTGTTGCATCCATAGCGGAAAACCTCAAGCACATAGCATCAGTAGAATCTCCCACATCATTTTGTGCAATGGTTGAACCACCAATACCATAATTATTAACAGTTGTTAAACCCAATCTTGCACCAACACTAGTAACATATAAATCCAAATATGAAAAACTATCCCCCATTGCGTTCCATTTCTTATTAGCCAATTTACGATAAACGTATGGAGTAACTAAAGGATCTACCGTAGGGTTAAACCCAACGTAACCAGTAACAGTTACCCCTAATTCCAGTTGCATCGTACTTACTTGGGAATCGTTCATCGACAACCTTATAAATGACGCATTTGACGGTGAGGTTTTATTAGCCCCCGAATCCCCCCCACTAATAAATACTTTAGTAGAGGTATACCATGCGAACTGTTGACCTGCAATTAACATGGAATAAGCAGTAGAAGGGGATACAGGAATATAATTACTTGCATTATAACCAGCTAGTGTGTTTAAAGCACCAGTTGTTTTACTTACATACTTACCAATAGTAATGTCGGTTTTATCAAATAAATTTTTACTAGCTATACCGACAACCGTAGGATATTTGAACTTTCTTGAGGTGATTGCATAGTCTGAAATTTTCGGAGCAGTAATTGCCTCATCCATAACTTTTAATGTTGTTACAGCATCGTTCTTTAATAATGTACTGTCTATCTTTGGATAAAAGCTTTCAAATGCAGTAACAGTAGACCCTAATTCTATTTGTTGTGCCGATACTTGGGCATTCGTTATTGACACCCTTAACCAAGCAGCATTAACAGGCGAAACCATATTTGCCCCAGTGTTGCCACCACTTATAAATACTTTCGCGGAATCATACCACGCTGATTGTTGCCCCACGGCGGTAACGGAGTAAGCAGTAGAAGGGGATACAGGAATATAATTACTAGCTGTATAACTTGCATTTGCTGATAATAGTCCGGTTGAAGAACTTACATAATTGCCAGCAGTAATGTCAGTTAAGTCAAATAAATTTTTGCTTGCAATGCCGACAACTACGGGATATTTTTGTTGTCTATTAACTATTGAATAGTCAGCAGGGATAGCATTAATTGCAGTTGTCCCTGCTATTTGTGCCAATAACTCTGGCGTACAATCAGTTGGAGATGTTAATTTATTTTCTTGTACCGTTATCCTAGAATCATTATCAGCTACATTTGAATTAGTTGTATCCAAATCAGTTTGATAGGCTCTTAAAGCAAGTTCCGACGTAGTATCAGCCTTAGATTCAGCAATGTTGGTTACAATTTCTTGCAAAGCACCTTCCACATCAGTCGCATTTATAATATTTCCATTATCAATTAGAGTTACTTTATTGGCACTCGCGCCGACTTCCTGCCATGCTGTTCCATCCCAATATTTATCTTTTGCCATTATTATAGTTCCTCCTCTAGTAAGTATTTTAGATTATCTGGAATATCTTCAATATAATAAACTTTATATTTTCTACAATTTTCTCTATTCGTATTTTCTTTCAATTGTTTTTCAATATTTCTAGCACTAATGTTTGTATCTCTATTACAATGAGTGTAATTTGACCACTTACCAATAAGGTTATTGTCTATATCAAATACCGCGAATTCTTTATGTATACTTTTAATCTTTATTAACTTATCTTGTAGTTTCTCATTTGCAAATTTATCTTTAAATATTATTATTTTACCTTTAACCGAATGTTTTCCAACCTTTTCATGTAAAACATTATTTACACTCTGCACACAACTCCCAATCTCAATAGCCAATGCAGATTGAGAATACATACTCTTTTCGAAATTACCGTCAATATCAAAAACTAAAAATTCCTTACCACCATTCATCATAGATAAATAATCTGCATTATTATCTGTCTTTTTATTAAATTGCCCACCTACCGACATATTGTATCCACCACTATGATAGCAGTCATAAAACTCAATCCAATATGATTCCTTACTATCCAATTCTTCTTGACTATCCGCAACATCAATTGTTGACCACTCAAAAACATCTTCTCCATATTTGTTAATTGCTAAATGAAAAGCGAACTTACTACCATTATTCGCTAAACTAATATGTTCTTTCTTTCTTTTATTCAAATCTCTAATTGTCTGACCAATATATCTTTTATTATTTACAGTATTTAAAGCACAATAAATTATTCCATATGTATTATTTCTATTTATATAAACACAACCTTTCTTAAAATTACACATCAAAAAAGACAGATAAATTAATCTGTCTTCTCGTCTTCTGATTATTTATATGGTATGCATCATACTACTAATTTCCAATCATCTAATATTATTTGTGTAAAAGTTCTATCTGAACTAACTAATTTATCAATAGATTCTACGATTTGTTCTAACAATGGTATTTTATGTCCACTTTTAATCCTTAGAATTTTCCATCCTTGAGACTTCGTGAACTCGTCACGCCTTCTATCTTTTTGTTGATCTTTGTGCCAATGATAGCAATCATATTCTAAATCTATTTTTATATCATCAATAAAATAGCAACATCCATATTAATTCTACTTAGAGGATAGTTTAATTCTACATTATAACCGAAATCATTTAACATATTATATATATCTAATTGTTGAGAAGATGTAGGACATGTTCCGTTCTCATATAGAGTTTTAACTGCTTTTGCTTTAATTTCTGGATTTTGTATTGCTTTTTCAAAACCATATAATGCTAAACATGTTTCTTTAGATTTTTCTTTAAATTCTTCTACTTGAAATGTGTTATCAAAACCATACCTCTCTTGGCATGTATTTACATATTTTTCCTTACATTCATCTGTTTTGGAATAATGATTTACTCCGTATCTATCCATACTAGTTTGTTTTGTTTTATTTTGTACGTCTTTGTTTTGCGAGCAATATTCTACACCATATCTATTTAAATTTGTTCGTTTTAGCTTTTCTTGTACATTATAATTAGATGATGGGCTTCCTCCATAGGTAATCATATTACTTTCTCGTGTTTTTTCTGACGTACAATTACTACAACAATCTTTTGTTATTTTATTTTTCTTTTTCATATCTGTATAATGACTATATTTTTTATTAAAGACTTCGCCACAATAATCACAAACAACATCAATAAAAACATTACTGCCATCTGGCAAATCTAGAACATCTACTTCAAATTCCTCATAATATTTAGTAAATATATACCCATTTGGCTCATAAAATTTACGTCCAAATGGAGACCATTTTATTTTTACTTTTTGTGGTAATACAATCATTAGTTCCTCCTTATTATTTTTCTTTAAGCATCAGTATCAATCCATAGCTGAAATTGTGATGGATTCTCTGGTGCAATTGCGCCAACACTTACTTTTTTTACTACTTCATTAATAGCACTAACAATATCAGTCTTAACACTAGTATTTAAATTAGCTAAAACCCCTACTTTATTACTATCATGATCATCCAACCTAGCTTTAAGATTCGCATACCCAATCCCCAATGAACTAACTCTAGCATTTTCTACCTCTTGAGTAGTTAAACTTCCTGCTCCTCCAGGAACACTTCTAAATGCTTCTACTTTTGTTCCTGCAACAACACCACTAGTTAAAGTAAATGAATTTGTACTAGTCTCAGTATAATTTACTCCAATAATTTGCTTAATTCCAGTAACATATACCATTAATTGATTAACACCAATTAAATATGGAAATTCAGTCAAAGTAAACACAGTTTGATTTGCCGTTGCTGTAAAAACCTGACTATTATTTGCTCCATATCCTCCTGCAAAAGTTAAATCTAATACATATGATTTTTCAAAAATAGTTCCATTATATCTCCACATTGCATTATTTGATGTTGTAGCATCATCTATTACTTGATATGTATCACCAAGAATATTATTAGATGTTGGGAGAGATGCAATTCCTGTAACAACTCCTTTAAATTTTACATATGAAGATGAATATGTATTTTGACGATTATCTTCTTGTAATTCACGAATATTTTCTTGAGAGATTCTAGTTAATTCGTTTGCTTGAACTGAAGCATTAGTTTCATTTAATTCTCCTATTGAAATATTTGCTGTTTCAATAGTTCCATCTAAAGTTCCATTTATAATTGTTGCAGAATCAATTGAATCATCTAAATCTGATTTTAATATATTTCCCGTAGAAATATCTGAATCCAATTCTGTTTCTAAAGCTTGAGCAGTAGAAATGGCTGTAGTTAATCCTCCTAAAGATTCAATTGCTACTAAGCCTGAATTTATCATATTTTGGAGAGTTTCAACTACACCATTTCCATCTGTGCTATAAATTCTTTCAGCAGGTATTTGGACAATTCCTCTACCTTTAAAATTAGCAGTTACAGTTTTGCCATTTTCTGAACTCGCGAAAGATACAATACCATTTATATAATTACAATAAAATGTTGTAGCTATTAATTCACTTGGATTTTTAGATTCTGCGTATCCAGATATTGTTACACCCTCGAATTGATTAGGTAGTTCCGTCAATACTATTTTATTACTTGTAATTACAGATGTCGTGGATAGCGGTACAAATGGGTCAAGGGCACTCCCCTCGCGAAGCTCATACAAAAGTGGATTATTAAATTCAAAAGCCATTTACTTTCCTCCTTTTAATTGTAACATTTAAAAGAGAGACAAAATTAATTATCTCTCTTTTATATAACATCTTTTATATAAAATTTTTATATTATATTTTAAGAACTTTAAGATTTTGCCAACATAATTGAAATAGAATTATAATTATAACTTTTATTCACAGAACGAACACTGACATATCCATCAAGTGTTTTACTCAAATATTCATCTTCAATTTCACTATCTTTTGAATAAATTTTTATAGAAGTTAAAGAATTAGAAAATTTAGCATGAATGTCTTCAATGTCAGGTAAGACTTCTTCGTAATATTTTCCTAATACTATATTTGCAGTTACATTGGTAGATATATTATTTATATATTCTTGAATATCCACTACCTTACTAAAAGATTCTCCATTTGATAATTCTATGCGTGTAATCATTTTAATTAATTACCTCCCAATTGTGTTTTAAATAATTCTATTGTCTAACATAGGTATTGTCTATATATGTTAAAAGAGAAGCTATTTGCTCAGATGTATAATCTCTGGCTGTGGCAACTGCATTATTAGCAGTACCCAATGCAGTAATAGCAATACTTTGTGCGTTGTTAGCTATACTTAACGCATTTGCTATATCTGTAGTCATAGTAGAATTTGATTGAAGCATAGTAATTGTTCCGCTATTCTCAGCTTCATCTATTTCTTGCAGAATTACTGATTTTGCATAATAATAAGCATTAAACTTAGCATTGAAATTAGTTCTATTTATTTCTGTAACGGTTGAAGAAGATAATTGTAAGCTAGGAATATAACTAACTAAATCGTTATACGCAGGAGTATATCCTTGAACATCTGTGCTATGAGGTCTTTGACAAAGAGAACATAATGGTCTATCATAAAGTAAATCTGCTTTATTACTAATTAAAACCTTTTCTTTAATAATTGCATCCCATTCACTTTGTATGATTCTTTTTTCAATTGCATTCAATTTACTATCTTCTGTTATTTCGTCAAACTTATTTCCTACATAAATTTTACCTGCAGATATAATATTCTCTGATAAAACACTTCTTGTAAAATAATAAGTTGTAAATTTTGAGTCGAAAGTAATTCTATCTACATTTGATGTTTTAGTCATATTACCTAAAATTGCAAAATCGTCTCCAGTATATGGAGAAACACTAGATGGTGCTACATATAGATAGTCATATAATCCTATTCCTGCTCCACTATAGGACGATGTATATGCATCTGTATTTACCCCATAATATTCTGCTTGATTTATATAACTATCATACTCTGCTACTATAGCATCCCATATTGGTTTTAAGACTGTTGTTTTTTCATTTTTAGTAATTTTCCCACCATCTGCTATTTCATCTAAACTCATTAATGCCGAAGTAGCATCAGTTTGTGCTTTATTTGTTAATGCTTTTGTTATACTTCCTGCAACATCATCTGTATATTCGGTATAATAAATCCAATCAGAATTAACATAACTTCCACTTAATCTCTCTGCTATACAAATCTTAAAATCTCCACTTGATTGTTGCCTCCATAAATCTTGAATACTATAAGGAGGTTGAGGTGTTGCAACAAATAGTCTTAATTCTGAATCTAATGAACCTTGTGTTCTTGAAGCATTAGATAGAACTTTTATTACATCAACATTATCAATCAATTCCCATAAGTATGAAGAAGAAAATCTATATGCATTCCTTTCAACTACATCATAAAACAAATCCCCTAAATGATATCCTTTAATTGTAGATGTATTCCATTCACTACTTGGTAAATTTGTCAATAAAGGAACATAACCATAAAAATAACACTCAATTTTACCATCTACACTTTGATTTTGAAAATTAGTATTATCTGCATTATATAAAGTATCAGCAAATAACTTTAAAGATGTTGCAATTATTGCTTTTGTTTTAGCATTGTCAATTTCTAATGTAGATACTTTTGCTATAAGTAATTTCTTAGTATCATTTAAACCATCATACAATGTTTGAATAACACTAATTTGTGGAGCAGTAATTGCTTTTGGTACTGATAAATTAATCCAATTGTTTAGTTCTGTTTGCAATGAATTTAAAGCATCTTGAAAATTTGTCTTTTCATTAGGACTTATATTGGATAACCCCAATTTAGTAGCGAGATCAATCAATGGTTTAGATTCTTCAATTACTAAATCTAAATCAGTTCCAAGGATAATAGAATCACTTACACTAATTGTAAATGTATTAAATGAGCTATTAATTTTTAACCCTAATGTAATTATTGCTTCTGCTAATCCAGATATTGAATTTCCTATATAATCTCTTGCAATAACCATTATTTCTTCTAATAGTACAATTTTATTATCATAATACGATGTAAAATAATTAATAAATGTTGAACTTACAATTGTTGAATTTGAATTTAAATCAACTAATATAGGAATAATATAAGCACTTAAATTAGAATATGCAGTTTGATAGTTTGATAAAAGTGTTGCAATAGCAGGATAAGTAGAATTATTCCAATAATCTGCTTGTAATTCTACTGTGTTTTTTTCACTTATAATTGCATCCCAATAACTTTTTACAATTTTCTTTTCTTTTGATACAACTAAAGTAGGAGTTGTTATTACTACTTTTGTAATATCTGCCATAACTATATCTCTATTTGCTTTTGCTAATTGAACTGCTAAAGTTGCTTCTGCTGAAATTAATGTAGTCCCAACAGCAATTCCTTCAGGAATTCCATCCACAATTTTAGTATTTATATCAGCATATGGTGCTTTTTTGCCACTATCATAAAATACTTCTAATGCTGTACCTTTAAATAATTTAGGTATTCCAATAAAAGCAAAAGGAAATCTACCTGTTCCTGTATCTGTTCCAGTCCCTCCACATCTAATCATCGCATTTAATAGATTTTGATTCCATCCAATTGAATTATAAGATGTTAAAGTTACGATTACTGTATTATCTAATGAATTTAATTTTGTTGCTAATAGATTTCTATCTACTTCATTAGAATTATAAGTATCATATAATTGTGTAAAAATAATAGACAAATCTTCTCTGCTAATGACTGTGAGCATTAAACCAGTACCAGATGCTCCACTTGCACTAATATTCTTTTTATTAAGTTTTAAATATCTAGCTGAAGAACTTTGATTGTCTCCTGTTCCTCTTATAGATAATTCACCATCAATTGAATATTCAGCAGTAAGTAAATTTATTGCGTTGTTTAACGCTAATTTTGTACTCATTACTAAATCAAATTTCTTTAGCAATAGTTTTCTTTCTGAAGATTCCATCTTTTTAGGATAAAATCCTGCTGGTATTTTATTTGGTATCCCTACCCACTCATTTAATTCTACTTGTAATCCACTTTCTCCAGTTAATGAGTTTTGATAATTATTTATTATTTCAGAAGATACTGATAGACTATTAGCAATTTTAATTACATCTAAACTTTCGGCAAGAATTTTATCAAAAGATTCTCCTAATGAAACTGATTCAGGATATGTAATATAATTATCTTTAGCAAAAGTTGTAATATCCATCTGCATAGAAGTAATTGCAACGCTAACTTCAAATAATTGTTGATCTACAAGAGTCAATTCATTATCAATTTGTACTTGAGTTATTAATGCAGTTAATATATCTTTTTTTGTCTCAACATTCTTTATTTTTTTGTTTATATTTTCTCCTTTACTTGGTTTAATTATGATTGGGTAACTAGTTTTATCAAACCAATCATCTATTTCGTTGAGAACATCATAAATCGCTCCTGTACTAGAATTGATTTGAACATTTGAATAGGCGTTTTTAGCATTGTTTAAACTATTATAAAGAATATTATCTTCACCAATTATTTCCAACAATCCATTTGCAATTGCAACAATATCATCAGATTCATGCTGAACAGTAGTAAATAATGGTTTTAATATATCATTTGCTTCATCTTCTGTAATTTCACCTACTATAATATAAACATTAACTTGACCTTGAAATGCACTTAATGCTGTGTTTAATTCGGTTATTTGTGTCTCTACATATCTTTTCCCATCATCTTGACGAGCTTTAGACATTGCATTAATAAGGATAGATTTTGTATTTTCTACAGTTTTAAATAATTCAGTTATTTTAATCCTTTCATCCTCTGGACTAGAATCACAAATAATAGCAATTGGATAAGTTTTAGGATTTTCTGGAGTACCTATCCATTCTTCTATTAAATATGCTTCTAGAATATTTAAAGCATTTTGATAATCAGTTTTTTCATTTACATCTGGCAAATCAAGAAATTCAAGTTGAGTAGCAATATTGATTACATCTAATGATTCTGCAATTACCTTATCAAGAGATAATTTTAGAAATTTTGCCTCTATTGCTGTAATCCATCCATCTGCACCAAATCTAGTGATGTCAATACTTAAATTTAGAAGTGAACCATTTAATTCTTCAATTTGTTGATCTGTATATTCTGTAGCAGTTATTAATGATTCATTCCATTTTAGTTTATTTAATTCAATAATATCAACATAAGATTCAGTCCTATAAAGATAATCTGCAATTTTATCTCTAGCAGATTTATTTTTCTTAATATCTGAAATAGTTAATTTAATTTCTCCATTTTCAAAATCAAAACTTGCTTTTGTTATTTTTGCAGAAGCATCAATTCCTAATTGTTCTTGCATAATAGTTACTTTATTTCCAACAACAATTTTTTTCCAATTATGTTGTTCACTAAGAACTTCTAAAAAATTTATAATGCTAATTTCAATTCGTGTTTGAGGTATTTTTCGATTATTCATTTCATCTATTGCAGCAAAATATAAATCTGTATCTAGGATATAACTCTCATTTGACCACTCTTTTTCTATCTCGAATTTTATCTTTTCTTCTAATAATTCTTGTGTAAAATAATTAGATTCGGAAAGATCAATTTGAATAGTGTCAATTTGTAAATCAATAGCTGTAATTTGAGCTTTTATAGGATCAATCTCCAATTGTTTTGCATCTATTAATAATTGCTGTTCCGCTAAATCTGCAAGAAGGGTTGTAACACTATGTCCTAGAGATTTTTCTGATTCAATACTATCATTAATTGTTTTTAACACATCAGTTAATATTTTCATTTCATTATTTAAAGATGTTAATGTAATTTGCAAGGCAGATAGTTGTGCTAATAAATCAGTATGCACTAACGCATTTTGAGATAATGCTATCCTATAATCTAAAATAGCATTGCAAAGCTCATCGCTCATCCAGTCACTATGAGATGTGATATTTCCTAATTCATCACGAATAAATGGATAAAGGAAATAACTATAATCTTCAAGGAATGATGTGTTTATGGGGTTAACCCTTTGTATTGACAATCCATCTTTACCATATGCACTTAATCTAGTACAAAAATCTTGATCATCTTCACTTTGAGTAATTGTACGCAAGTAATTCTTATTAGTAATTCTAAATCCATCATTTATTCCAAATTTATCAGTTTCATAAAAATTTATTATTCTGTTTTCTGTATCAAATTTGGCAAGAATTTTAAATTTATCAGATATTTGATTGTTTATAAATTCTAATTTTGTTCCTGTAATACTTTCAAATGTTCTGTATGTATCATCAATTGATATTGGAAATGTTCCTAAAGTCCACAATGTTCCTTTTAATATTCCATCTGTAGTAACAGTGGTAGTTGTGGAAATACCATCGACCATAGTAGTAGTGTCCCTTGTAAACCCATTCATTATTTCAGATAATTTTACTGCACTTACATTATAATTATGTAATCTCTTGTTGTTTAATTCATTCTCTAAGGATACACAACTAATTTCTAAATAGTCAGAATCATCATCCGCTGATGGAATCGGACTAGTAATTACAAACCATTGAATATAATCACTTAGAACTAATTTTATTAGATACCTATTTCTTACTAAATCAACATGAGGATTACGTTCTATTTTGTGTTCAATATCAACATCAATCTGGCAAGGAATAGAAAATATAAGTTCGTCAAGAGCAGATAAATTTATATCTAATGTTGTATTGTATGCTTCTGGTAAATTACACAATGTTGTTTTGTTTGGTTTACACAAAGATAATTTTGCTTTTTGTATTTCTTTTGATAAATCTATATCTGTAAACATTTATTATTCTCCTTTTTATATAATAGTTTAGAGAAGTTTAAATTGATATTTAAATTGAATTTTCATATTTCCAAAACATTGTATTTGATTAATTCCTCTTATAAAATCTAAAAATACTCCATTATGATTATCATATCTGTAAGTATTTGGAATTGATGTTTGAATATTTCCATATTCATTATTAATTTGAATATCTTCGTCAGATAAAAGAGATGTCATTTTTAATTCTTTCCCTCCATCTGAAAGATTTACTATAGAAATATCTCCATTTCCAATTTTTTGAAATGATATAATTGGTTTACATGGGAAATCACCATTATTTACAAATTCAACGATTGTTCCAGATGGAGGATTAGATGATAGGTCAAATAAAGAAGATAAGAAAATGGGCGAGTAGTTAAATGCATCAATATTACGGAATTGGATATTTATGTAGCCCATTTTCAAATTGTTATGTACTAACTCAGGGGCAGAATTAGCAATTGTATAATATCTTTTATTTGGATTATCAGAAAAATACATTTCTTTATAATATGATTGACAAAGCCATCTAGTAATTTCTTTGAGTTTTTCATCATCCCATGTGTCTAAAAATGCAAATTGAAGATTAAGTATTAGTGGTTTTCTAGTTAATCCTTGAAAAAATGGACGATCATTATATCGTGTCGTAGATTCTCTTATTTCTATTTCTGCTACAAGTGGTTCTGTGCTCATTCCTGGTTTATCTACTGAACAGTTAATTAATCCCATATCTTTAGAGTTTTTCGAATCATACATAAAAAATAAACTTTCTGCTATTGACATTTTACTTTCACCTCAATTTATAAATGAAATGCAGAGAGATTACTTGCTTTCTCCCTGCATTTATTATTATTTTTTAAGTATTTTAACTAAATCATCATAGACTAAGTTGACAATTTCTTTTGCTTGTGACCTAGTAGTTCCTTTAGGTACTGAAATATTAAAAGTTGGAGATAAATTATTAGTTGTGGTTGTAGCAATAGTATTTGCCAATTGTGGCATTTGGAATTGTGGAAGATTAAATGATGGAAGAGATATATTTTTAATATTTACTTTTGATAAAATATCAGAAATTATACTATTGCCACCTATTCCATTAGCATAAGAAGGAATATTTAGCAACTTTACTTTTTTAAGAAGAGATTCTGTTTCATTATGTGGGAGAATTTCTGTTCCTCTAGGTAGATTTGCTATTTTTGCTCCACTATTATCACCAATAAATGTTTTTCCTGAAGGAAGTTTTATTAACTCTCTTCCCTCTTCATCGAATGAAGCAAGTCCTCCTTTATGGAAGGAAGTTCCAGATGCGTTTTGAGGAATATCAGGAATACTATCTGATGCTTTTTTAATTTGATTAATGGTATCAATAATATTACTAAAATTCTCATCAATCTTCTTTGCTTTTGTAACCAAATCAATAGTAAAATCATCACTAAATTTAGTTAATGCAACATTAATTTTAGTAATATTGCCATCAATAATTCCTTGTCTAATTGTTGCAAAAATTGCTTCATCTTCCATAATTGCTTTATAATGAGCATCTAATGCAATTTTCTCTTCATCTAACCTATTTTTTGTTGCATTATATTTTTCATTTTCAGCATTTTTCTGTGATTCTAATTCTTTTTTAATAGAATCTAAAGAATCTTGAAGATTTTGTTTACGAAGTTCAATTGTATGAGAATTTTGCATATCTTCAATAGATGAATTTTTCTCTGCTAATTGAGCTTGAAGTTCTGCTAATTTTGCTCTTCCTTCTACAGACGTATCTCTAGAATAGATATTAATTTGACTTTGAATAGTTTGAGCTTCAGATTGAGATTTATTAAGATTTTTTGTGTAATTTTCTGCATCAGCTAATTTATCAATTGCTTTAATTTGAGCATTAATTGTTTCTTCATATGCTTTTTCTTCTGATTCAAGATTGTCTAATACGTCTTGATGAGCTTTTTCAGCAAGTTTTACTTTATTAGTGTGTGCTTCTTCTGCTAATTCTTTTTCATTTTGATAATATGCTTTTAATGCTGTTATTGCTTCATCTGCTTGAGATGATTGGATGTCTAGGAGGGATTGTTTGAGTTTTGATTGAGAAGTTGTTAAATCATCAACTGCTTGTTTATTAGACATCCATGCTTTTCTTAATTTCTGCATAGTTTCAAATAAAGTTTGCATTGTTTTCTGAACTTCTGCAGTTTGAGAATTAAATTCTGAAACATATTGAGTTGAAGCATCATTTTCATCATTAAACCAACGAGAAGTATCACCAAATGGAGATGATGATATAGCATTGTCTTTTAATGCATTTATTTTGTCTCTTGCAGTAGAGAGTTGTTGTAGTTCAAGTGATTGTGATTGGATTAATTCTGTTGTTTTAGAGAGGACTAGAGAATAATCTTTGGAAGATTTAGCTTGATCTATTTCTGATTGGAGGGATTTGTTGCGTTCTGCTGTTAGTTTGGATTGTGCATTTGCTTCTGCTATTAGAGAATCGGTATTATCTGTATAAGATGGATCAGATAATTTTTTATCCCCAATTTCCGCTACTGCAGTTTCATTAGATTTCCTTGCATTAAAATCAGACATAATTTTTGAAACATAATTTCTTGTTTCACTAGGCGCATATCCACTAATATCTGCAAATGTTGCTCCACCTGATTTGCGAAGTGCATTTTTTACGTTACCGATCCCCCAGTTGTAGGCTGCTAATGCTAATTCTTTATCATTATTAAATGCAGACATCATTTGAGAGAGATATTTTGAACCACCTTCAATATTTTGAGCAGAATCAAATACATTTGATACTCCTAGTTCTTTGGCTGTGAGGGGCATCAATTGCATGAGTCCAGAAGCACCAGATGGATTACGAGCAGAGGCATTAAACCCTGATTCTGCTTTAATTACAGCGTCTATTAAAGTTGCTGATAATTTATTTTGTTTTGCAGATTCACGAATTAAGTCAGCATATGGGCCAGTAACATTTTCTAGAATTTCTTTAGATGTTTTATTTAAGTCTGGATTAGCAGATGCTATTAGATCTTTAGGAGTTATTTGCGATGATACATCTATTCCTTTGAGAGCATCTTCTATTGCTTGCAAATCTTTGAGTATTGATTGCCTACTTACATATTCAGCTCTATTTTCAGGATCAGCAAGAGATTGAGAATTAACTAATTCTTTAGCTTTTTCAACAGAAGTTATACCGCCAACTTCTTGACCATAAAGAGAAAGTTTTGCCAATAATAGTTTTTTAGACTGTTCAAGTTCTTCTTTTTTTTGATCTAAACTTTCTTTATGGGCTTTATTTTTTGCTTCCATTACTTTTTCAATTGCTGATTTTTCTATTGTATATAAACCATTTACTTTTGTCATAGCAGATGCTAATTCAGGATGTGCTTTTAAAAGTTTATATAATTCTTCGGTCGTTAATTTGTGACCATCATTCATTTTTGCAATTGTGGAGGCTAAGTCTTTTGAATCAGAGAGATATGATTCTGTGGACTCTGATACTGACTCTATTGCTTTTTTTACATCTATGATTCCATTTATAGCACTTTCTGCTTTATCAGGCACACCTTCAAATAATTTATCAATTTGCGATCTAAATTCTTCAATATTATTCTTCTCTGAAGTAGCATTATGTAAGTCTTGTAACTGCTTAATTATTCCTTTATCATTTGGATTTTTTGCAAGCTCATCTTTTAATCCTGCAACTTGCTTTTTAACATCTCCAAACGACTTATCAAATTCTATTATATTTTTGCTTGGGAGAAATTTATCTAGAATAGTTTGATTGTCTTTAAGTTCTCCATTGAGTTTATTAAATTCATCTGAAACTTCTTTGATTAATTCTTTTGTAAATTTATCTTTATCAGAAATTCCACCTAATGCTAAACTTAATTTCTCTAGGATCTCAACTCTTTTTTCTAATGTTCCATTAATTTCATATAGTTGCTTATTTTCATTAGTAAGACCAACAGAATCTCCCATTACAGAAGAAATAACGGAATTTACCTCTTTTGCTTTTCTTGAACTACCAAAAGATACTTGAGTAACTGATTCTTCTTTAGATTTTGCTAAAGCTTCTTCACCAGAATTTCCCATTGATGCTAATTGTTCTTTGGCCTTTTTAACTGCTAATTGATCAATTATTCCAATTTGATCTTTATATTTACCATTTATTAAATCTAAATCTTTTGATTCTGCTCCGTAAGTTTTAATAAGCTCATCTTGAATGCCTTTTAAACGAGATTTTGACTCAGCAGTTAAATTACCAGATTGAATTATTTTTGTATATTCTTCTGATAATCCACTTAAAGCATCTTGTTCTTGTTTAATTTTTTGAGACGTTTCTTCTGCTTTTCTAGCATTTTCTTCTTGTTTTTGATTAAATATATCCATTGCTATAACTACTGCCGTGATTGCACCTATAATTAAACCAATTGGATTTGATAAAATTGCTACTTTTAAACCATGCATTGCTAAAGACATCCCTCTAGTTGCTATTGCTGAAGCAATCATTTGTGTTGTATAACCAGCATTAGCTGCCCTATTGGTAATAAATGCCCTAGTACTTGCGGTCAATGATGCAGTAAGAGTAACAGAGGAAGATGCCCACGCAATAATAGATGCGGTAATTTGTGTTCCTTTAAATATTGCTAACCCAGTTGCTACTAATGCAAGAATTGTTGCTAAATTAGCAAATGTAGAAACCAAATATGTTACAGCAGATACCATTTCCTTTATTGTATTGGAATTTATCGTTGATGCCCAAAATTCCTCAGATGCTACTTTCAATAATCCTAATCGACCTGAGATTGAGTCAAGTTTCTTAGCATTCTCATCTAAAGCACTGTTTTCACTATTTCTCGCCATCGCTGCTGCATCAAGTTTTATCTGATATGACTCCATTAAGGCGACGAATTTCGAATAATGATAAGTCGAACCCATACTTTGCGAAACTGCCAATTGTTCCTGTTTTGACATATTCTTCCAACCACTCTGAATTTCAGAAATAAGGTCATTAAAGCTCTTTAACTCACCATTGGCTTTTGAGGTATCAATATTCATAATCTCTTTTAATGCTTTTGCTGTTTTCCCTAATTCATCAGGATTAGACTCATCAGTTCTATATATACGACTCATAAAAGATTTTATGGCTGTTCCAGCTTCATTTCCAGAAATTCCTAAAGATTGTACAATTGCTGCAGTCATTCCCTCTAAATCTTCCATATCTGTATTGGCTAACCTGCTCGCTGCCCCGATTTTGCTGATCGAAGCTACCATGTCCTCTGCTGATACTTTAAAATTATTTTGCACTTCATTAAGGGAATTTAATATTCTCATGGAATCTTTTGCTTCTATACCAAATGTAATCATACTTGTCGTAATTGCCTTTGCTGCCTCGGCAGATGTCATTGTGGTGACGTTCGATGCCATTGTCGCAACACGGGATAATTCGATTATTTCATTTTGATCCTTGGTAATTCTTCCAAATTCTGCCATACCTTGCATAATTTCGACACTAGACTTACCAAGTTGTTTACCAAGATTAATTGCTGAATCTGCCATTTCATTTAATTGACTGGACGAAAAATCGACAACTTTCGACAAATCTGTTAAAGCTGTATCCATCTGGTAAACATACTGGAGGCCATCAGAAATGGAACGAAATGGAAGGTAAAAAATTGTCGCAGCTGCCGACCAGAGACCTAACTTAAAAATATCTTTCAGAAAAGTTGTTCCAATACTATCTGCTGCACTATTAATCCTAGAAATTTCGGCAGTTGCACTTCTTACAGACGTAGTAAGTTGTGCAAATTGTAAATTTACTTCTTTAGCAGACTTTCCCCCAGTAGTTCCAAACCTTGCTATACTTTCTGTTAAGCGATTTGTTTCCGCTATAATTTCTGGCCTAGCAAAAACAGTATCTATCTTGCCAACTTGTAAACTTGACACCTTGTTTTTCATTGTATCTTGATATAATGAAATATCTTTTGGACTTAAAGTTTTTGTGTCAGATGTGTTCATAATTCGTTGTAAATCTTGATACTGTTTTATTTCTAATTTTAAGTCAGCAATATTTTGAATTATTCCTCTACGCTGTTCATTTGAAAGTCCTAAACTACTTTGTTTTACTTGATTAATTGTATTTTCAATTTGTCCATATTTTATATTTAAGTTATTTAAGTGTCCTTCATCACTAATACCAGTAGCAGGAGATGTAAACCCAGATTGCAATCTTTTTATTTGATTCTCATAAGTTTGCAATTTGTTTAATGCTGTTTGATTAGCACTGGCATTTCTTTTATTTTCTGCGTCAGTTAAACCAGTTGTAACTAATTTTAATTTGTTTTTTAAATCAGTTTCTAATTCTAAATATTGTACAGAGCGTTGTTGATCTACTAAATTATTATTCTCTGCTCTATTTTGAGAAGATGAAAGTCTTAATGTTTGCAACTGTAGCATTTTCTCTAATTGAGATATTTCTTTAGCATTGTCAGTTGGATTAACTTTAACAAGTTTTTCTTTTAGTGAATATACACTTTTAAGCAATTGTTCTTGTTGTCTATATGAATCAGCAATTGCTTTTAATCTCTGAACCTCAACCCCTTTTGCACTACTTTGTCCTGTATCTTTATTATATTCTGCTTGTGCTACTTTAAGAGTATTAAATAATTTTGTTTGCTCTTTTAATTCTACTGTGCTAGTTCCAGACATTTTACCTTGATTGTATAAATTGGCAGAAGCAATCATAAATCGTTCTGCACTAATACGCTGTGCTTTATAAAGATCAATTAATTTTCCTACTGCACTAACTTCTTTTTTAACTGCTTCAGTTTTTGTTTGTGCATCTTTTACTACTGCTTCTTTTGCCTTTGCAGAAGCCATTGTAATTTTATTAAATGTCATCTCTTCAATGCCATCTTTATTTGTGTTTACATTTACTTTAAATTTGCTTGTTTCTTTTATTTTTCCATTAAGTCTATCTACACTAACTTCAAATTGTTTTAAAGACGCATCTGCACTACTAAAAACTTGTTTAACTTTTACATTCTCACCAAGAGTTGCAAAATGTCCTCTAATTTTTTCAATTCCGTATAATATCTTATCCATTTCATGATTGGCTTCTCCAAAACTTCCAACCTTAATAGATTTGTTACTTTCTGATTGTGCTTTTTTTTGAACTTCTTTTATTTTTTCTGTAATTAAAGTAATATCTTTTGAATCAATATTTAATTTTACTGATATTGCTTGTTTTATTTGACTAGATAAAGCAAGTATTTGAGCATCTAATTCAGCAGCAGTTGTTGATATTTTTACTTTAATCATTGCGCCGAATTGATCGTTATTATTCATTACATCACCTCTCTTATTTTATTAGGGAATACAAAAAATCCCCTACAAATGTAGAGGGTGTTTATCTATATCTATTGCTATTTATTGCCATAATTACAGCATTAACCAATGCAGAATTCATATCTTTCTGTATTTGCTCAATTGCTTTTTCTAAAAATTTAGACTCTGGACGATTGTGAAAATAATCGGGCGTAGAAGATTCCATTCCGTGCCAACTAAATCCATAATTAATTAAACTTGGAATGTAAGTTGATTCGCCATCAACAATACTAAAATGATGCATTTTATCTGGATCACAAAATACTTTAATTTCTATTGTGTCACCAGTAATTTTAAATGAAGACGACACTGAGTGTAAAAGTTCATATGACCTCAAATATTCCATAGGTTTATACGTTGAGTATACATTGTCCCATATTGCTTCTGTTAGACGCAATTCCCCCATATGCCTAATTGTATTAATTTGCCTTTGCATATTAGGGGAGGATAATATTTTCTGTAAATTTATTTGTGCGAATGCCATTTAACTATTCACCTACTTTATTCCCTTTGCTCCAACCTATAGCGTCAGTTAGAAATTTAAATGAATCAGGAGATATTTTATTTATTTGCTTACTTAATTTTGGAATCATTTTATTTATTTCATTGCTGTCTGGGAGTTTTTCTACAAGTTTACTCAATTGTTTACTAACTACGCCAGCCAAACTATTATCTACTAATTGAACTTGCTCAATCTCTTTTTGTAAAACATTATCAATGAATCTAATTTCTGATTCTGGAATATTGGTTATAATTTTATTAATTATGCCTTTCTCTTTAAGTTCGTCATAAATCTCAACAATATCTTCTGTTCCAATGTTAATTCTAGCATATAAATTCACTAACATATACTCATACGCAAATTCTTTTAAAGTAAAATCAATTCTTTTAATATCTTCTTCAATAATACATATATCTAATATTTTTTCAATTAATATTTTTTTCTCTGTTAGTGATAAATATTTTTTAATGTTTAAATCCAATACTCCAATATCGTAATCATTTTCTCTAATAGTTTCGATTGTTACGCTTGTTTCTTGCATAATTACACATCCTTCTTTATTATTCGTAATATTTTAATATGTTCTCAACATCAATCTTAATTTTTTGTAAATATTTAACTTTATTAATTTTAGATTCTTCCATATTCTTATTATAATCTTCTTTACTCAAAATTCCATCATCGTATAGTGTTTTAGCATTTTTCAAAACATATTCATTTGCTGATAATACCTTATAATTTTCTCCAAAACTATAAACATAAAGTTTAAAACCAGATTCTCTATCATTTGATGCAACTATTTTGGAAAAGTTATCATATTTTAATTCAAATGTCTCTCTTTCTGGAATCTTATCAGCAATTGCTTGATTATATAAACTTGCTGATAATTTTGTGATATTATTTGCACTACCTATAAAAGATGAAGTAAACTCTTTAATATGCTCTTGTTTTAAATTTATAGAAGAAAAAGAAACTCGTTCGCCATTGGAACATCCTACGAGTCCGAGTGTCAATATGATAACCGATAGATAATTTAGTAGTCTTTTCATATTATTATCCTCCTACCATTTGAATTTTATAATTATTACCATTATATGATAAACCATAGGAGGATACAACAAATACTTAAAATTATGTTAAGAATTATAAGATAATATTAATCACACCTTTCATTTGGTTAATATTATCTTATTACTTGTTCAATTGGTTTATTTAGATTACTCAAATAATTATCTAAAATAGTTTCTATATTATCAAAATCCCAATACCAAATCTCTAAGAGTTTAATATGATTCTGTTCGGCATATTCCCTTTTACGTTTATCATGCTCTTTTTGTATTATGAATTCTTCTTCAGATTGATTACTAACCGTACCATCATGATACTGCCCTTGATATTCAATTAAAAGATTAATATTTGGCAAATAATGATCATAAGACAATAACCCATTACCAACCCCACGTAAGTTTTTAAATGTTTTTTGTGGTATAAAGTAATATTGTTTTTGTTTATCAAAATTACTTAATATATCATATTCTTCTTGAATAATTTTCGTCCAATTATTCTTTAATAAAATATTGTCTATCTCTTTTTCTCCTTTTGATTCAGCACACTCTGGGCAACCTCTGCCATTTTTCCTGTTACTTATTTTTGCCATCCATTCATATCCACATTTTTTACATTTCCACCAAACATAATCACCAGAACTAGGGCAATATTGTTCTGGTATATTACAATTATTTTTTTCATAATTCCATTCTTCACAAAGTTTAGGATTTATAATTAATAAATTATAATCTTCAGATGGTAATCTACCAGAACAATAAGGACAACCACTATCATGATGACTTCTACCATTTGGACTTATATTCCATATATGCTTAGGATTATTCTCACATTGCCACCAAACTTCTTTACTATAATTTTCGGTTATGTCCCAAGGTGTTAAGTTTCCATTTTTGGTTGAATGCCATTCAGATATCCAATCTGGTCTTCGTGTGGCAAGACAATTTGATAATCCTACTTGTCTTCCAACACAAACACTACAACCTCTACCACTATGTATACATGCCCAATTTGCTTCAAATATTTCTCCACATTCTTCTTTTAAACATTGCCATTGTAAATTATCATATGTCCCATTATATATGTAACTTATTAATTCAAAAGGTTTATTATTTAATTTACACCATAATTTCATATTTTGTATTGTGTAAGGATTACTTTTATCAAATCTGCGAGGAATATCTCCTTGTTGCATTCTATTAAAATTACCCAAATACATATATCCATTACTATCTTTAAAAATAAGTTGTTGACGATCAACGTATTTACCTGTAATTAATTTAAAATTAGACATGTTATTTAATACTAACCACAGTTTAATATTTTTAATTGTATAAGGATTACTTTTATGAAATTTTCTTGGGATTTTTCCTAATTGAATATTACTAAAAGTTATAGTGTAATAATATCCTTCTTTATCCTTAAATATTAATGTTTGTTTAACATCCATACAATCTTCACTGATTAATTCTAATGGAAAAGTATTAAATTTAAACCATAATTTAATATTTGTAAAAGTATAAGGATTGTTATTTCCAAATTTACTTGGTTGAATATTTTTAATTATTCTACTTAAATTACTGAAATATAAATATCCATCAATATCTCTTAATGTTAAATTAATTTTACTATTTATATATTCTTTACTAATTAATTCATAACCATATTCTTTAATAATAATTTTAACTTCTTCATATGTGTATTTTATATTATTTTTGCCCATCTCTTCTTTTAACCTCCATCATATTTATTACTCCATCATAACATAAACCCACCAACAAAAATATATAAATACAGAGGAGGGATGGAGTGTTCCCATTGAGTTAATTACTCTCAATTTTTATCCTCTGTAAAACTATCAAATTAAACAACTAATCTCTCATACATACTCACAAAATCTTCAGAACTAACTATCTCAATCCCTTCCAACTTGACCTTATGCATACCACTTTTACGATCTTCACTGATAAGATAATTAGCCTTTCCTTCAATTGCCGTCTTTAAAAACATTTCATCGTATGGATCATTAATTTTAGGACATTCTGTTTTTGAAATATCAATAGATTTAGACCAATAAAACATCTCTATCACAAGTTTTAATAAAGCAATTCTTGGTTTTTCGCTACTCATATTTTTAATAGCATATTTCTTAGTAATATAAATTAATTCACCAATAGTATCTTGAGAAAATAATAAATTTAATTTCCTATTGAGAATTAAGTCCAATATATTATTGCAATTTTTATCATCATCGAGCCAAGAATCAAGAAAAACATTTGTATCAACGACAACACTTAACTTATTTCTCATATCTTTTAATTCCTAATGATTTTCTTGCTTGTTTAGAATTAATTCCTTTTTCCTTCATAGATTGCTGAATCAAAGATTTAATATCATTCATACAAGTCAAAGGTTCTGCTTGTTTTTCCACCATCATGCACCTCCTTTTACTTATTAATTCTACCTTTGTTTTACGAGAATATAATTTTCTAACCCTTTTAACCCTTGTTTTCGTTCTCATGATACCACCTTCTTTCATACATATCTTACCATAAAAGATAATCATATGAAAAGCATTTTAAAGGAATCAAAACAATATTAACAAATCAAAATAATCACAACCTAACCAAAATAAACATCAAACATTTCCTAACAAATCCCTTAACCAAACCATCTTTAACTTCCTCACCATAATTCCCACAATCTTGTTCCTCAAACTCTTCACTATAATAATTCCCATATTCCTCATAATAATCAACACAAGGCAGATAAAATAACTTACCCATAATTATACCAACTCACTTTTTGCTATGTATTCATCACCTATATCCTTACTCATCTCCTTATACTTCTTCCTAATCTCCCTCAATATTCTCCTACTAGAACCCACACATCCCTTCTTTACATCCTTCACAACAACAAAACTATCACTACTACCACAACCCAAATCTCTACCTCTCACAAACGATTCTACAACATCCTCACGACTCTCAAACTCTTCAACCATCCACTCTAAATTAAACCCTGCTAATGAATTTAGTTCTCTTAATTTACTAATCTCATTCTGTAATTCTAAATTAATTTCATCACAATTATCACATTCGCACTCGAACCAACTCATAGGATAAGGGGTTGAGTAATAACTCCACTTATAATCGCCTCTGCCAGTTTCTGCGTTGGAGAAAATATTTAGTTTACCACCATAATGATTATTAGAATCTTTAATTACATATGCTTTAGTCATTTATGTAACTCCTCTACTTTAATAATGTTAAGGCCGAATTAATCTTCCTTACATCTATTATTATAGAAGAAATTGTTGGTTATGTCAACATTAAATTTACATAATCTATCAAAAAGTTTTCCTTAATCGCCATTAACTAATTCGAATATATCTTCCATCTTCAAATCTAAAGTATGAGCAATACGCATAGCGGTTTCTAAGTTTGTTCCTTTTCTATTTGCAATCACAGATGATAATGTACTTCTATCTATCCCAATCTTATCTGCTAACCAAATCTGTTTCAGACCTCTCTCATCCATAATCTCTTTTAATCTATTCTTAATTGCCATATCCCAATCACTCCATTCCTATCTATTATATCATAATACTCATATGCTCATCAAAAATCAAAACATATGTATTACGGAGTGAAAAAATAAGTAACCTTTACCTCTATATAAGCATAATATCACACCAAACATATTAATGTCAAATTAAATTTATTTATTACTTTACAAATACAACTTATCCGTGTATAATGATAAAGGAGACACAAATAGAAAATATAAGGATAGAAAGGAAGTGATATTATTATTAGAGATGGGCCTTGAGATATAGGTACATAATGATGAAAATCCCAACAACTTTGTAAGTCATAATAATATAAATACAAAAATAAAATTAATTATAAGAAAGAGGTAATAAAAACATGACAACAATGACAACTGAATTAATGATTAAAGAAGTGGATTTTAATGGAGCTAATATATTAGTAGCTCAAGATAATGATGGTAAAAGCTATGTAGGAGTAAATTGGGTTTGCAATGGAATTGGATTAACCAAAGGTCAAATGCAGAACGAAAGAATAAGAATTCAAGAAGACATCGTACTTTCTAAAGGGAAACGAAATTTAGTTCTCCCTACTAATGGAGGTAATCAAGAATTTTTATGTATTGAACTTGAGTTTCTTCCACTGTGGTTAGCTAAAATATCTATTACTCCAAAAATGAAATCAGAAAATAAAATAGTTGATAATCTAGTAGAATATCAACTCAAAGCAAAAGATGTTCTTGCAAAAGCTTTTCTTCCAGATATTGAATCATTTATTCAAGATTATCTCGATATGGATGAAGATGAAAGAGGAATTGCATATTTTAAAGAAAAAAAGGAAAGAAAATTACTAGAATTACAAGCACAAGAATTAATTCCTAAAGCAAGAAGTTTTGATCAGTTGATTGGAGCAAATGGGACTTTTACATTACTAATTTGTAAACTCCTTTAAATCTAACAACTAACGCAATTGTTGAATGAGAAACTAAATCATGATTTTTTATAAATTCAATCTCTAAATTATTTAATTCTTCTTTAGAATAGGAAAAAGCAATGATTTCTCTACTAAAGTTTTCTTTACCATATTTCTTAATTGCTCTCTTCAGTAATGTTCCACTACCTAAATAATATTGCCAATCTTTACGAAACATTTTTTGTCCTATGTATTTCTTCCCATTTACCATATTTGTGGTCACATACACAAAACCATAAGGATCAATAATTTTTATTTCCTCAATATTATCCATTTTAACATCTCCTTTAATATTTTTTATTCCTTAGAAAATAATGATAAAAGGAAGGCACTAAGGATTGTGCTTTTTGAGTGTACTGCTCTATCCTTTTATATTTGTGTTATTTACAACACATAAAAGACATTTCAGTTAAGAAATGCCTTTTATCTAATGTAAATTTATTTTTTATACACTTTGAACAAAAATTATTTGTAGTCAGAGAATATACAATTCCTGATGCAGATGGAGAAATTGTTAATCGAACACAAACACTTGTTACAAGTAAGGGTATTGAGTTTATTGATAAGTTACTGAAGGAGATTGATTATGATTTGGAAAAGTTTTTTGATTTGGAAGTATAGAATACATAAATAAAATGTTAAAACTATTAAGGGACTCTATCCCACTAGAGTCACTATCCTTAATACAATTGACATCTTAATATTTTAAAAATAGCAAAGAAAGAGTGTGATTATTGATGACAATGACAAAACAGCAATATCAAACCAAGATCGTAAATCGTATAGTGTTCAAAACTAAAATCACTGATAAAAAGACGATCCAATCCATGAACAACATAGCTCTAGAGGATGTAATGTTCTATTACATAGATAAAATGGATAATCCTACATCCCTTATGGAATGCCATAATCAATTCACATGGATTCGCAAATATGCGATGCCCTTAATTAAGAAGAAAAGTGAACACTCTTCCTATCTAAGAGAGATACAAGACAAATATAAAGAATTCATAAAAATCACAGGAGCATTAAACACATCAGATTTCACACCAGAACAGTATGATTTATATGAATTATATCTGAAGACAATAAAACAATACGAAATTATATTGAAAATGTTTGAAGACATGATAATTAGATGCTCGTTTAAAATAGAAGATATCTGTGAGTTTTATGATAAGCATAATTTATCTTTTCATGACTTTTGCCAGTTGATTAACATGAATCCTATAATAGCTAAACAAAATATAAGGGATGAAGAAGATGATGAAAAAGAACATAAACATTATAAATACTTGTTTGGTGGAATTGAGAGTGATAGGTCAGATAAAGAATGGAAACAAAATAAATCTAATGATATGCCATTATTTCATTTAGTACACAAGAATTTTATATTGATGCTTAATAGAAATAAGGATCTTAAAGAGAAAGTTAATAATAAAATTATGGACATGGGATTTGCTGAACATGCTATGGTGATTAAAGAGGATGAAAATGGCAATAAGACATTGGAGAAATATTATCCTCCATTGAGAGTAGTGGAGTAAATATAATACTTGTATTATAGAGATTCTACTAAAACTAGAATCTCTTTTCTTTAACCAATTTTTATTACAAATCCAATCTAATCCACTCTCAAACCTCAAATCAAAATCATACCAACAATAAATTCTGACTCAACACAAACATTCCTCGCGCTTCTCATCACATTTTTACACAAAGGAAAGACCCTATAATCAGGTCTTTCCTTATTGATATATTAAACATCCAAATCAATAAAATAAATTCCATTCTCGTTTATAAATACATAAACGTACAATTCGGCAAATATTTCCTCAATGCAATTTTATCTGCTTCACTAATCAAATTATTCCTCAGATTAAGATTCCATAATTTCCTCAATCCTTTTAATGGTTCTATATTGCTAATCTTATTAGAAGTAATTTCTAAACTTTGCAAACTAGTTAATCCTGATAAAGCACTTATATCACTAATTTGATTTTTATGCTCTGCAAGAAAATCTGGCAAAAAATTGCTCAAACTTAGAGTTCTCAAATTTGACAAATCTTTTAATGAAGAAATATCAACAATTTCATTATTACCTAAATTAAGTATTCCTAGTTTTGTCAAGCCTTTTAATGAACTAATATTACTAACCGCACTGTCATATAAAGTAAATTCTGTTAGATTAATTAAATTTTCTATCCCACTTATATCAGATATTGAATTGCCACTAGTTATTGATAATTTAGTGATTTTTTGTACATCACTTGTGGTTATATCACCAGTTGGTTTGTTTAAACTATTTCGTATTACTTTCTCGAAATTTACATCTGGAAATGTAATTACAATAGGAATATCTATAGAATCCCCGTAAAGTATAGTGCATTTTGGCAATGCATTAGATAATGAGATTCTATCCACATCGCTTATTTTATTCCTATAAAGTTCAAGCCACTCTAAATATCTTAATTTTTTCAATGATTCAATATTACTAATTTGATTATCATTTAAAGTTAGATATGTTAAACTATTACTTAAACCTAATAATGGGTCTGTATTACTAATTTCATTAGCAGACAAACTAAGATATTGCAAATTATATAGTCCACTTAAAGCACTTAAATCACTAACATTATTATACATTAGATTAATATTTGTTAAATTTGTTAGTCCTTTTAATGGACTTATATCACTAATTTTATTAATGCCTAAACGAATTTCTTTTAAATTGGTTAATTTTTCTATTCCATTTATATCAACTATTTCCATAGAGTGTACATCTAAAGAAGTAATATTAGAAACATCGCTCTTCATTAAATCGCCACTTGGTTTATTGACTATATTTCTTATTGCATTTTCTAAATTCTTATCTTTAAAAGTAATTATACTATCAACTTTTAGAGTACAGGTGGA
>Ga0209728_1000571_pt1 | contig 28037 bp, 75 predicted proteins | sample RifGroD1_FD_183997 | JGI IMG/M metagenome (GOLD analysis project Ga0209728, IMG submission 183997) | Groundwater microbial communities from Rifle, Colorado, USA - Groundwater D1 (SPAdes) (version 2) | ecosystem: Environmental > Aquatic > Deep subsurface > Groundwater | place: Rifle, Colorado... | reverse complement strand
GAAGTTTATAAAAATGGTATAACTCATGCTACCAGATGTGCAGTTATTGGATACCAAGGAAAAAAGGCTTAAACAAGGCTATTTGTGAGTGTGACAAACGAGCAAATAGCAATTAAAATGTTATTTTCATGTGTTGTAAAACTTTATTTTTATATTTACATGAAAATCTATTGCATTCCAATTTACCTAGTGATATAATTACATTAATCAATAAATAAAAACCTCAAAGGAGTGGTACATATGGTTGATGAAAAACTTCTTGCTAAGATCCATAACTTATTCAAACTTGCTGAAGGTAACACTAACCCAAACGAAGCTCAAAATGCAATGCTAAAAGCACAACAACTTATGGCTAAAAATGGAATTGAACAATCAGAAGTAAACCAGATTATCAGACCTAAAGAAGTCTTATCAGAAAACATAACGGACTCCAACAGATTATCATGGTGGGAGAAACAACTATCCTTAATCATTGCAAGAAATTTTAGATGTGAAATATACATCAAGAAAACAGTCCATTCAGGTAGTACAATTGTATTCATTGGGTTAAAAGATGATGTTCAGTTGGCTAAAATGGTTTATAATTTTTCAGTCATAGCAATCCAAAATGACACTGTAAACTTCGTGAAGAAATATAAGAAATATCATGTAGTTTACAATGTTGGCATTAAGAATGATTTTTTAAAGGGTTGGGTTCATGGATTAGATGAAAAGTATAAAGAACAGGTTAGTAAAAATAACTGGGGCCTCGTATTAGTTAAAGATCCATTAATTCAGAAGGAAATGAACAAATTACACTTATGTAAAGGGCAATCAAGTAAAGTTAGTATGGGACATGATTCCAATGTTTATGGTAGAGGTTTTGAACAAGGTAAAAACTTTAATTCACCAATAGGAGCATTAAACTAATTAAGATTATGCGTCCTTATCTTTAATAATATTATATTCATAACAATTGAGGATAGGGATGCATAATTAAATAACAACCCTGAATACATAAAATTAAATGAAAGAGGTAATGAAAGATGTCTAAATTTGAGAAATTTATTAAAGAATATCTAATTCTAGAACTTGTTAGGGATTTGAAATCAGGGTTAATTAATAGGAATGCAGAAATGCAAAGATCAGATGTATGGAAATTAAAAGATCAAACTGAATTCATTGATAGTGTATTTCAATCAAGTACAACATATATTCCACCAATTATTGGTGCTGAAACTGATGAAATAATAGAGATTAAAGGAGATCAAGAGAAAACTATAGATTTGTTAGATGGCAAGCAACGCAGCACTACGATTGAAAAGTTCGTTAACAATGAGATTAAATTAGGAAATAACATTAAACCAGTTAGTATTGCACAAGAAAATGGAACTGAAAAGATTTATGTGATTGCAGGATGTAAATGGGATGAGATACCCGAAGAAGTTAAAACTTCTTTTAAAGCAAATAAAATTCAAATGATTTTCTTCAAGGGAATGTCATTTGAGGAAAGAGAACGTCAATTTATTAAACTTCAAGGAGGAATGAAATTATCTAATGCAGAAGTGAATAAAGTCAGAATTGGTCATAACATTAGAGAATTTATTTACAGACAATTATCTTCAGAATTATGGTCAAAATACATTAATGTATCAGTTAATAGAGAAGTTAAATTTGAGACTATGCAACAGGTAATTATGGTGATCACTAATCAATTCGATTTATCTGGCAAATCTCTTCAAGTATTTTCAGAAAAACCTAATATAACGGATGCTATAATGAGTCAAGTTGAATTAATTACTGAATATCTAATTGAAGTGTCTAAATTCATCAAGAAATACTCATTGCCGTTATCTCCTGTGAATTTACAAAAACTTGAAGAGTCCGATGCCATGAGCAGATTAGATGCTAAACAAACTAAAAAGTATTTAAAGCCTATAGATTACTTCAAAAAGGTAAATGTCCCAATTATATATAGAACAGCTCAGAAGGCCATCCTGAACGATGTGAGTGCAGATGATTTTGCTAAATTTATCTCTAAATTCTTTATGGATATAACCGCAAAATACAAAAGCAAAACGGAGTCTGGAAGTTCTGATTCCGATAAAGTATGTGCTAGGGTAGACATATTAGATGAAGCACTTATAAAAGCATTTAATATTGTTGAAAAGATTTTAGAAGAAAATATCGAAGAAGAGAATGATGAAGATAATGAAAAACTTGACGATGTAATTTAATAGGGAGAGACTAACTCTCTTCCTATATTTCAAAATCATATTATATATTAATAAATAAATTAATGAAAGAGGTTATGAAAATGAGAAGAAAAATTACAGAGACTAAAGGTAAGACAGCGTTATTAAAATTGGTTAATACAAAAAGAAAGATTCTTGAAGTAGAAGCAGCTAAAGAAGTGGAGCGTAAAAATATTGGTTGCACTGTCAGATGCCTAGTTAAAGAAGGAGAAATTAACGTAAAAACAGTTCTAGTTAGAGGAGAGGGAGATAAATTAAGAAGAATGAAACTTTTATATTCTAAAGATGTCAAACAGGGAGAAATGCGTGATTATGAAAAACAATTACAAGACGAATTGTTTGCTCCAATATCATTAAATAATCATTGCACCATTAGAAATGAACTTATACCAGAATCAAAAATTGAAACATTGAATATTGATGATAACATTATCAGGGAGTATGCTAAAATAAATAATTGTGACAGAATGATTAGGAAATATGAAGGACATAGTGTAGTAACAATCAATGATATTTCAATAATGCATAAGAAAGTTCGCCCATTTATAAACCTAAGATTCAAAAATATATTACATAAACTTACAAGAAACATTGATTATTTTGAAGTCAAAAGAGATTATAAAGATGGTAGGGCATACGATCCTGAATATTTCTTCTATCATTTTGCTCAAAAGAAGTCAATTGTGTTTACAAGTACAGGTTATCTAACTCTTATCAATACTTTCACAGATTCTTTATCCCAAAAAGTAAAAGATGATATGATTAAATCATATTTTAAATGTGAAGAATTTGAGATTGTAGAAGATAGTAATGCAAAAGAAAAAGAAATTGTAGTGCCAGAAAACCATACTATACCAAAACAAGATTTCACAATGGAAAATATTTATAACTTTATGAAAATGTTTGCACAAGCAACAGTGGATATGAATCAAAGAATTATAATGTTGGAGAGTTTAATTAATCAAAATGCAGCAAGATAAAAATTGAGGAGGTTATAAAATGGCAAGATGTAATAATTGTAATAAATTTGTATTGCTTGAAGATCCTTATGCAGAGGATATTAATCATTATGATATAACTATAGATGATGGATTTGTAGAAATAGCACCAAAGGTTATTTTATGTTGTTCAGAATGTGGATTGGAAATTAAGGAATTGACTTTTGAATATGAGGAATCACATAAATGTCCTATATGTGGGGATGATCACTTAGATCAATTATCTTTAAGTAGAGTAAGTGTTGAAGGTTTTGAAGATTTTGATTTTAATGGCAAGAAGGGAAATAAACTTAAAAATCCCGTAAAGTATTGGGGAGTTGATATTTATTACACAATAACTTGTAATAAATGCAAAAATTCTCTTAATTATGAAGTATCTTTAAAAGAATTGCCGAAAAATTTTGATGATTGTTAATTAGTAAAAAATGAATTAAAAGGAGTGCCTATAAATGAAAATTGGAACAAACGTAATAATCAAATCTACCCTAATTCCTAATCAAATTTATGGTGGAGCAATATTTGTCCCTGAAATGGAAGAATTTCTAGGAAAAGGTGCAACTATAACCGATATATTATCTCCTATTACTGATGTACCTAGTAAAAGTTATGGATTAAGTATTGACCAAGAGCAAATATTTGAATTCACTGATGAAATGTTGGAATTGGCAGAAGTGGCATAATATTTTAAACTTAAAAATAAATATCTAAATTGACTGTATTCTTATTGCAATACAGTCAATCCTATTATATAATAGGATATAAATAATTTTAAGGAGTGATACATAAATGTTATTAGATCAAAACGAAAAACTTTTCAGTCCTATTGAGGCAGAAGCATTTATTAATATGATGAAAATTGGTGATCCAGAATGGACTTACGTTGCTTGTCATGATCCAAAGGGAACAGGTTATAGTTTTATTAACATTTATGATGAGAATGGAGATTTTGTTTCCAAGGTATAATAGGTTAAAAGGCAGATTTGATACCAAAGTAATTTAATGTTAAGATAATTTTAATAAGAAGAAAGAAGGAATTTATAATGAGTCATTTTACAGTAGCAGTTTTTACAGATGGAAACAAAAGTGTTGAGGAATTATTAGCTCCATATCAAGAAAATAATATGGGTGACTGTCCAGAAAAATATATGGAGTTTAATGATGTTACTGATGAATATATGAAAGAGTATGAAAATGATGGCAATGAAATGGTAAAAGCTCCAGAAGGTGAATTATTGTATAAATGGGACGATAGATTTAGAAAACCGAATACTATTGGTAGCGGCTCTGATACTCACGAAGTTCCAGACCATCAAGGATATGAAGTAGTATATATAAATCATCGTGAAAGATACAAAACTTTTGATGAATTTATTCAAGATTATTGCGGTTATGAGAAAGATGAGAAGACAGGAAAATATGGAAATTGGGAGAATCCTAATGCTAAATGGGATTGGTATCAAGAAGGTGGAAGATGGTCTGGATTGCTAAAATTAAAATCTACATTATATTTAACAAGTAATAATACATTCAATACTCTTGGATTTAATCAAAATGAATTTTTGAATTTTGTTAATTGGTATAAAGATGATAAAGATAAGTTTGATTCAATTATTAAGAAATACAAAGGCGTTGAACAAAAGATTATAGACGAAGTAAAAATGTATATAGGTATGATGGAACGTCCAGTGGAAAAAGTAAATTCAGCCAAAATTAAAGATATTGATTTTTCCTTAGATGCTAATGAATATAATAAAGCTATTAGATTTTGGGAATTAATTGTTGAAGGTGAAGAACCTAAAAATGAAGAAGAAAAAGATAGAGTTAATTGGAATTATTATAAACCAGAATATTTCAGTAGTAGATATAAAAGTAAAGAGGAATATGCACAATTAACTGCCGAATTTGGCACATATGCAGTAATTACCCCAGATGGCATATGGCATTCAAAAGGCGATATGGGTTGGTTTGGTTTTAGTTCTGAATCTAGCGAAGAAGCAAATAATTGGAGTGTTAGTTTTAAAGAAAAATTTATTGACAATGCTAATCCAGAATGGACTTTAACAGTTATAGATTGTCATATTTAAAGGAATATTATTACGTGGTAGATAAGGCGAATTAAAAAATTTACCACGTAAAAATTCGATTAGGATAAAATATAGATATTGAAAGGAATTGATTAATGTGTCAATAAATAGAGCAATTGAGTTGTTGGAGTTAAAATACGAAAGAGAAACTAGTGATACCAGAAAGAAGTTTATTAAAAGTCAAATTACAATTCTTATGCAAGCATCTCAAATTATCTTTTATGTAGATCGTATTTAAGAAGGAGGAAGATTAATATGAAAATTCAAGATTTTATTAATAAAGGCATTACAATTGTAAATAGTATGGGAGAAGTTAGGGAAACAAGACATTCTTCAATTGTATTTCCAAACGGAAGAGTTGCTAGTATTGTAATTGAAGAAGATAATTATTCTATTGCAACATGCGATTATGATGGTTATTTTAATTGGGATATCTTAAAACCATTTGGAGCATCAAAGGATGGTGTAATTATTTGTAAAACCGAAGATGAAGTGTGCAAGGCATTAGCGATTATTGAATCACTATAATTACCCAATCAAACATGTAATTTAAGCTATAATTTAATTAAAAAGGAGTTTGATAAAAATGTTAAATAAAACTTATTTAGGCCAACCAATAGTTTTTAAAAATCAAGTTTATGGAAGAATTGTTTCTTTGAAAGGTTTAACGGCAAATAATGGTACTTTAAATTCTATTGTCCAATTTAGTACACCATCAGGGTCGGTTGCTGAAGCTGGAATCTTTTATTTAGAAGAAGCAAATAAAGAAGGGATTCAAAAGATAAAAGAATATGAACAATGGCATTTAGATAACTTACCAAATGAAAAAATGTATGATGGCAGATTAGAAAATATAGATTATTTTTAATAATGGCAAACCCGATTAAATGACGATTTTGTAGGAAATTGAAAGGAGTTAAAATAAAATGAAAGCAACATATAAAATCAAAGGTGAAATTTATATATTTGAGCAAAAAGTAGTTAATGGAGAAAGTGGCATTTCCGTTAAGAATAATAAATGGTTAACCGAGGAGTCTTTCACATCAAGAAGAACGGAATTACCAGAATCAAGCATAGATGCAGTTCGAATTCTTAATAAAGAAGGTTTAAATTGGATTGACATCAAATAATACATTTAAAGGGTTGAAAGGAGACTTATGTATGTTAAGACATTTAGAAGTTGTAGTGATAACTGTAAACGCATATTCTTTAGGTATTCATGTAACTAATGATAATAGCACTGGTATTGTTGCTAGTTTAATGGGAATAGGTTGTTTTACAATACTTTATATATATGATTGTATTAAGAATAAAAACAAAGGAGGAATTTATTAATGGAAAAGAAAATTAAAAACATCTCAAAAGTATGTACATCTTCTACATGTGCAAGCAAACAATTTCCTTGTTGCGCTGAATGGTGTTTATCGGCGGTTCTGAAGGTTGAATATGAAGGAGATGAGTAATAAATGAGCAATTATTATTCTGTCGCAGTGATTGAAGAAAAAACTGTTTACTATATGGGTAAGGCATGTTTTGCTAGATTTATACTTCCTCTATTCTTTAAAAACAATTGCAAAAACAAAACATTTTGCATTTATGGAGACGAAAGTCATGCGTGGTGTGAAGATAAATATGAATATGACGAAGATTATGATCTTATTGAATTTGATAGTTATCCGGCAATTGAGACAGAATGGGTTGAGAAGAATTGTTTATCAAAAGATCAATTTAATAAGTTAATTAATAAAATTGGTGGGAAAGAAGTTAGGATAAACAAAGATGGACAATTTATAATGGTTTAAAAGAACGCTTCTATTTACTATGTCATTATTTGTAATTACATAGTAGTTCTTAGCAATTAAATTTTATTGACTATATTTTACACATATGGTAGATTAAATAGAGTCAATAAAATTTGGAGGTGTTAAAATGGGCAATGATAACAAATTTGATTCAGGTAGTCAAATGACCCAAACTGAAGTCAATATAGTGAAAGAAAAAATTGCGGTTGCCAAAGATTTAGGTCATGAAAAAACGGTACAAGACTTACAAAAAAGACTGAATATAGATAATAGTAATATTCATGATCCGAAGTAATTGTTAAACTATTGTATTAGAGGAGGGAGGGTTATTAATGTCAGATCCAAATGATAAAACTTCCGAGTGGTGGAATACTCCAGGGCAAGGAGCAGAAATTAAACAGAGCATTGAAGATTTGTATGGTGGGAAAGAACCTGAAACTCCACCACCAACACCAGAACAAAAAATCTGGGACAATTCTTAATTAAAAAGTATTAAAAGAGCGTCATATGCTCTTTTATTTTTTGAAATGAAGAACCGATGAAAACGCAAACTTATGGGATACAAATATATAAATAATATTTTTTATTTATCTCCATTTAGTATTGCATTACTAAATTTAGAGTGGTATAATATATTCAAGAGGTAAAACAAACCAACCAAAAGAAAACAGGTGAATACATACAGTCATGAACTTCATAGAACAGAAGGATCTTGAAAATCTTATCACAAAATTCAACAGCATAGATTCTTCGATCATCAAAAAGAACTTAATAAGAACTATTGATGATTCACAGTATAATCGAAGCAATCAAATGTTAGCTGATAAAGTTGGAGTAAGCGTTCAGACTATTTACCTTTACAGGCAGGTTCAGAAAAAGACCAATATCAATTTCGAAGTGGTTCTTAGATTAGCAAATGCTTTAGGTGTTAAAATTGAAGAGTTAATTGGAAAGAAAGAAGGAATTGCCATGAAAAGATTGTTAATGTTAAAACCAAGTGAATGTGGTTCAGAAGATACAATACAAGGTAGGGTTTACAATATAACGAGAGATTATTGGTCTGTATGGATTGAAAAAGACTTTAATAGTATCCAATATGAATATAATCAAGAGACTGTTGAAAAATATCCAAACGGAACAAGATGGTTGGTTATCAATGATGAAAGTAGTTCTGACTCATTTGAAGTTAATGACAATGAAGATAGATTTATCATATGTGAAAATGATAGAGAATTAGCGCACGAATTGATAAACAGAATGGATGGATTAGACAAAACAATAGTTAATATGGCTATGATGTTTATGAAAGACAAATAGGTTCAAAGTCTAATTCTATAGGGGTAGGAGTAATGAAAAATGTTCGTGTTAATTTGGGCAGATTATGAAGATAAAACATATGCACGTAAGTTTTCAAGTGAGCAAGAAATGAATGACTTTGTAATTGAGTATGAAGAAAATATTATAATTCTTGGTACTAAGATTGTTCACTAATTGACTTGACAAAGGGCAAGCAATTTAAAGGAGTAAGATTTATTATGAAACCAACTCAAATGCAAGCTGTTAGATCATTAGTTTTTAAATCAGAAACAACTAATCAAATTACCGCGATATTTAATGAGACAAAAATCAAAGTTAAAACTGAGAAGGGAGATTATATTGGAGTAGTTATTGAAAATCTGATGTATGGATATGGTTTTGTTTTGAAAACTGAACTAGGTAAGCAAGATATCCTTTTTGATGATATAGTGGAAATATTTTATGGAGAATAAAGGAGGTAAGTCAATGAAAAAAGTTAATATGGAAAGACATGAGCAATGAATCAACCTCTATCCTTGAATGGCTTGAAAGTCCTATAACTGATAAGAAATTAACTCTTACAGTCAAGAAAAATCAAATGTGGTCTAAGGAATGGGGTAATATTAATATCATGGTGACTGAGGAAATATTTAATGAAATCAGGCAGTATGTCAATCAAGAAGATGATATTGTAATGGTTGAGGATAGTGGAGATAAATTAATTTTTAAATTGAAATAACTTCAATCGAAAGGACGGTTTAACTGAGTATGAAAATTGAAGATGTTTATGATGTTATCTACAAATTAGATAGGGCTATGAATACCTTGCAGGATAAGATATGTTTAACCATTGATAAAGAAAGAGTCGCTCTACTTGAGTATGAATATGAAGTCTTAAGAAAGTGCAAAAAGGATTTACTACAACTTGATCTAAACGATATTGGAGAAATCAAAAATTCTTTGGTAAAAATAGCAACGTATGCAATGAGGAAGGAGTTTAATGCCAAATGATTACTGAAAAGCGACTAGGTTTTGCCTCTACGTGGAGTGAAGATTCTTATAGGTTTAAAGTTGGAGATAAAGCAAAAATCGTTGATAGAAATACCTGTATAAAATTAGATAATAAATTTTGCAATAGACGAGATCATTCATTTATGGCAGGTAAAATTGTTACAATCAAAGAAATATTGAAAGGAAAAGCAACTTTAGAACCAGTATATGTTATTGAAGAAGCAGAAGATTATTTTTGGGAAGACAGCTTCTTTAAAGGTCAGGCAGAGTATATTGAGAACCTATAAATATACTAATTGAAAGGATTGATATTAATGAATAATAATGAGGAATATTTTGAATTCCTTGATGATTTAAGAGATAGTGGAACAGTTAATATGTTTGGTGCTTCTGTAGACCTTAGAGAAGAATTTGGGTTAGGTAAAATAGAAGCTAGAAAAATTCTTGGTCAATGGATGGATACTTATGATGAAAGACATCCAGAATAAAAATGAACAAAAACCTTATTCATAGAAAGAAAGGAGATTAAATAAATGGATAATGAATTAGATATTAAAGTAGGTATGACTCCACATACTTGGGATAACCATAATAAACCATATAGTTGGGTATTGTTAAGATGGTATAAGACTGTGTGGTGCAATGTAGGATTTGGTTGGGCAAAGACTCCAAAAGAAGCATGGGAGGATGCCAATAGGCATTATGAATGGTATATCATAGAGCACAAAAACTGAATTGGAATGGTTAAGATAGGTAAATAAATGCACGATTTGATCGTATCGTAAAATGAAAGGATGATAATCATATGGAAAAGATTAGTAGAGAGTTATTATATGATTATCACTGGAAAAATCATTGAGAGTAATAACATTGGAACTGAAAACAAATTCAATCAACTATGCGTATGGCAAGGAACCGTATTAGGAGAATCAACAGTAGAAGATTTTACAAACTTCTTTAAAGAAAATTTCAATGCAAGAATTAAATTCTGCGAAGAAGTCAAAACAAATGGTAGTATCGAGCGCAATGAAGAGGGTGGACGCAATGACATTCTATTTTATGTACACGATGATGACATTCCTAATTTTGCATTAAATAGATTTGAATATGGTATTCGATGGTGGGAAGATGTAGTTAGTTATAATGACAATTCATATTTGTACAGTCAAGAGGTATTGGATAGGTATGCGGTTAAGTGGTAGAAAGGAGGATTATTGGTTATGAATATTGAAGACCAATTCATAAATGAAAAAGGAAGTTGGATTACTGACTTTTCCACAGAGGAAGAATATCAAGAACAAATTAACAAGGTTAGAAAAACAATCAGAGAAACAACGACTAACAGGGACTTCGACATACTGATTGATTACTTTCAGTTGATAAGACGTTCTTATACTAATTGGCTTATGGAGAAAGAAAGGGTAGAATATTTTAGTTCTTAAAAATACTGACTCAACAAAAAGGGTGAGCAGTTAGAAGGAGTAAAATTAAAATGAATAATGTAACTAAAATTACTTTTAAAGAATTGAAGAAACTTGATGGTGAATCTATTAAAGTTATAAAACCTTATAAAGTAAGCACAGAACCAGCAAGAGGTCTTCTGAAAATTAATGGAACAAATGTTTTCAACTGTTTTAGCAACCAAGTAAGTTGTGAAAATGATTCATTCGCATTTATACATTTCCATGATATGGATGGAGAAGAAGTAGCAAATATATCAGTTTTCAATGTCGAAAACGAATGTTTGATAATTATAGATGGCGAAGATGTTTATAGTGAGACGGCTATGAGAGTAATGTTCAATGATTTTAAGAAAGATTAATTCTTCCGAGGAAAGATAGATTTAATCGGAAAAGGATGGTTGAAAAATGAATTATGAAGAAAGAAAATTATGTCCGTTTAATACTACTGCCTATAATAAACCTTTTGGTAAAAACTTTACTTTTTATGGAGTATCTACTACTTTAGGAGATTTAAGAGAGGGATTTAAAACAGAAACTGTATTTGAACTTTGTGTGGAAGAAATGTGTATGGCATGGGATGATAAAAAGAAACTATGTAAAAGATTAAAATAGATTTTACTATTTTACAGAAAGGAAGATAGAATTTGAATTGTAAACGTGAAGAATGTAACAATGAAGTCATATACAAAATATTTTTTCCAAACGGAGAAGAGTTTTATTCTTGTAAGGATCATATGTATGGGTTAAATAGAGGATATGGTAATAAATTAATCCCATATAATCATAAACAATTCAATCCTTTAGAAGATTGGAATGAAACAGATGAACATAGTAATTTGCCAGACTTTATGAAATCAATTGAGATGTCAGATGGAGAAATAGTTGATACAGGATTTGTTAGAGCAGGTAATTGGTATATGTATAAGTATCATTATATTATGAAACCTATTAAATATTGGAGATATATTTAAAAGAAATTAAAACAGGGATTTTCTAGGATAATTAAGGAGGAAAGATTATGTCAAAAGAAATTAATCAAACATTAGAATTAGTAATTGAATTAGTAGAAGGCTTAATTCAAGAAGAAGGTTTTAAAACTTTAAAGTTCTCGGATACAGAAAATTTAGGAACAACAGCTTATGATTGTTTAATATTTAAGGATCATGAAGGACGAGAATACACAATTACTTTTGATAAAAGTATTACAAGAGACAAAGACAAATTAAATTGGCATAGCACCAATCATATACTTTAAATGACTCATTTCATACTATAATTGAACTAGAAAAACGTAGTCTTAATGAGTAAATAAGAGCATGAAGGAGGGTTGCAAAATGAATTATTTTGATGAAGTTAATAAATTAGCAGATTTGGTTTTACAATGGTGGGAATACCATGAACATGATAATGTAGATGGTGCTCTTATATACCGTGAAGAACCAGAGTTTGTGACACAAGCACGAAAAGTAAAAGAATGTGAGTAATTAATGGAATAACAAAAGAAAGGGAGATATAAATGAAAAAGAAACAAAAAGAAGAAACATCTCGCACAATCCATGTCCTCAAAAACAATACACCATGCTCCACCTATGGAGGTTTCGAAGTTATTGCTCAAGATTCAAAAGAAAAACTAGAACAATATAAACAACAACTTATATCAAATGGTTATGAAGATATTTTCACCATTGAAGAACAAGAGCATGGAGGTTGGAGTAGTGTAATTAGATACAGTGATTATAATTTAGTGGAATATGAAGGATTGCTTTATACTCGAAGGAATGTTGAATCTGCTCAGAGAAGAGTTAGGGATAGAATATTTAATTTGAAGCAAATGGCTGAGAATTTAAGCGAATTGAAATTGTCTGTTTCAGATGGATATGTAAATAGTTATAATGATGTTATTAATTCGCTCGAAGTTATGGTGATGGATTTGAGTAAAGAAAAATTAGAAATTAAGATGATATAAAATTTTAGGAGGAAAATTATTATGAATGATATGGATTTGGAAAACAAAAGAGCAAACAAAATTGAAGAATTAATAAATGCAATCAAACCAAAACTTGGTAAAAGAGTAAAAGAACATATAGAATTCGGAAGGTTCCCATATACTTATGCCTATGATTTTAAACGTCTTGGAGAAGGGTCTAGAGGCGATACAGGGCGTTGTCTTAGAGGACAATATGATAATGATATTGAAGGTTTTGCAAAAGAGATTGTGTCTAGAGCATTTAGTTATTTATTAAAATATAATACCGAAGACTTTTTGTTTGATATTTTAGATGAAATAGGTGGCACTGAAGTTAGGGATACTTACAATTTCATTAGGTTAAATTATTTTATAGATTGAGGAGGAGATAAAATGTCTCAATGTTTAAGATGTGGACATTGTTGTAAAGGCTATCTATGCTTTGTACCAAAATATGAATCAAGTAACTTATCTCCTGATTTTTTGGAAACCGTAAATGAAGATAGTTTAGAGGATTATATAAATGAAAATATTGAAGAACAAGGATCTATTTGTAAATGGTTAACTGTAGATGAGAGAGGATTGCATTCTTGTTCTGCTTATGAGAGAAGGTCTAGTATGTGCAGAGATCACAATTCTTTGAGTAAAATATGTAGAATTGGTCAAGCATATTGGGAAGATAAAGAAAATATTCCATGTGAGATTAAAAATATATTGTCGCTTAACAAGAAAGGATATGATCTTAATGACATTTCATGAGGAAATTATAGAATATATTATAAAAGGCCAACAGAATTATAAAGGTTGGTATTGTTCATATGTTGGCGTAGGAACCGTTAAATTTATTAAAAATGGATATAAAGATGTAAAAGCATATAGAGGTTATGGGGTAGAAAATTGGATTGAAGATTGTTGGAAAGAGTGTAAAGATAAAATTGATAAATTGAATTAACTCGAAATACTTATTTGAAAGGAGTGAAATTTTATAATGGAATTTAATGAATACAATTCAAGGAGTTTGTTATTATTGTGTAGGAGTGAATATGAAATAAATCGAATGCGAGATTATGTTTCAAAACATCCTAATAGTGATATGACAGCAAATGGATTTTTCTTTCAATTATCTGCTGATTGTTTAAGATATATCGAAGCATTAAAGAAAGTTGGCATTCACGCAAATAATGTTGAAGAATTATCAAAAGATATAAAATAACAAATTTTTGTTAATTCCTAAAATCAAAAATCAAGCTATACCTACGTTTCAAGGTTCTCAATACCCTATAAAAATTGCATTTGATAGGAGGTTTAATTAATGGCAATTAGTAAATGTGACTATTGTTATTATAAATATTGTTGGCTTAAAAATGACAGTGGAAAATGCCCTAAAGACAAGTCATGAAGATTAAAGTAATACGCAATTGCAAATCATGTTTATATCATTACATGAAAGACCTTGAAGACGATCAATGTTATGAAATAGGTGGTTGTCTTCAGTTTTCTCCAATTGGATTGAGATTAGAAGATGTTGAAGTAATTATAGAAATTATGCCAGATAAACCCAAACATTCACTTGAAATATTTTATGATCTGTGATAAAATAAATCTATAAATAAATTTATCAGGAGGTACATAAAATGACTTCAACCGCAAGAGAAAAACACATTGCTTCAATCAATGCCCTACTTGTAAAACATGGTGCAACGCTAGACAGATATGGTATGTATCACATTGGTAATTATAAATTCGACACACGCCAAATCAATCTAAAAATCTATTCTGGTAAAATTAAAATCAAATCGACTCCAATGATGAAAGTTACCTTAGAATCATTAGAGAGATTATTAAAAGTTTATGCAAAGGAGGTTGAAAGTTGATGAATCAAGCAATATTAAAATACAACGGCTTAACATTTAATAATTCAATAGCAAGAAGATTCTCAAGAAGGGAAAATAATAATTGCTACACTTATGCAATTAACCAACTTAATAATCCATATACTAATAAACCGTACAGAGATTATAGTTATTGTCAACCAGGATATTTAGGTGGAAAAGGTGAAGACTCTTGGCTAAGTTATTATGATATAAAAACTACAAGCAAAAATATACTTAATTCTGCAAGGAGAGATTTAAGACGTTTAGGTTATAAATTACTTAAAACAACATATAAAAAGTATATTGCAGATAATGATTGTTGGAAAGTCGCATTTTGTATGGCAGAAGATGACTATCATTGGTACAGACAAAATGATGATGGAACATGGTCACATAAAGTAGGCCCATATGGGGTAACAAATAAAGATAGGAGCAGGAAAGTAATACATAATCCAGAAACATGTAATAGAGGAGAATATTCGACATTTGTAGGATTTTATTTAATTAAAAAGATTGAAGGAGTGAAAAATAAATGTTCTTAATAAATGCTTTGGAACAATGGTTTGAAAGTATTGTCCAAGGATTTAAACGCAAAGAATCTTATCAAGACAAATGGAGAAATAATTATTTTAAGAAAGAGGTTATATAAAAATGGATAACGAAATGTTTTATGAAATAGTCGAGAAAGCAAAGAAGTATGATCAATTGGCAAAGATTAATAAGGGGTTTGAAGTTTGTTGTTCTTTCTGTGGTAAAAGTCAATCAGCAGTTAAAAAGATTGTAGCAGGGCCAGGAGTTTTTATTTGTGATGAATGTGTTGAATTGTGTAATGAGATTCTTAATGAAGAAGAAGTTAAAGAGGAGGAAAACCAAGATGGGGAATTATCATTTAGAAGATGAAGTTTGGGATGAAGCATGGAATAGTAACCAAAAGGGAAAAGTAAATGAACAACGAATTGATATCTTGAATGAGCAATATCGCAGAGCATGTAAGCAAGAAATGATGAATGATTTGATTAAAAAATTTAATTTGTTTTTATTCGATGAAAATATTTCAGACGATAATAAAGATAAAATTTATAGAATCGTCATGGATGTTTTGAGTTTAAATTCCTAATCAAATTACCATTCTAATCTATGTAAATTATAAAATAATTAATATGAAAGAGGGGAAATTAAATGATTTTTATTATAATCGGAACAATTGTAGGACTGTGCATAGGAGTGTTTTGGGTCTTAGAAGAGGCAGATTCGTTATTAGGTAGAATTGGTTTACTATCAGTAGCAACTCCATTAGGAGTAATTGTAGGAGGTATAGTTGGTATTCTAATTGCTATACTCAATGGAGGAATTCTATATTTAGCCAATGTTCAGCAAGAGAGAGTTTTTGTCCAAGAACAAGCCATTTACACAGCAATAGATAACCAAGGAATAGAAGGAAATTTTGCATTGGGCTGTGGAAGAGTTAGTGATACTCTTAGATATTATTATATTGTCAAAGATGATCTAGGTCAAAAAGTAGACTCAGCAAATTCTAGCGATACTCATATAATTAACACAAAGGATATTCCGAAAATTAAAACCTATGAAACAGATTTTAAAAACAAGAAATGGGACTTAATAGGATTTAATTTTAAGGAAAGTAAAGATTATGTATTAGAAGTGCCAGAGAATACGGTTAAATATGATTATAATATTGATCTAAAGTAGTAAGAATTGATGGACATGTTAGGATAAATAATCTCAGAAAGGAGGTGATTTATATAAATGAGAATGCGCGGATACACTCTCAAAGAAATGTCCCAGATATTAACACAACACGGTTGGCGACCATCACACAGGAAAAGTTCCCACATAACATTCCAGAATGAAAATACTAATAATCACATTACATTACCGGATCATGGTAAATCAAAAGAAATATGTAGACCATTGGCAAAGAAGATACTCAAGCAAGCAGGATTATTGGAATTTGCTTATGGATGCGAATGTTAATACATATTACAAAAATAAAATATATTGACCATGCATTATTTATTCAAAACTTAATATATTTAATTATATGTTAATTGCACTTTAATTAAATAAAGGGAGTGGTATAATAAATGAAAAACATGAAAATTAGGGTCATAATCATTGTTCTAATCCTCTTATCTGTTGTTGTGTATGTTAGTGTCAATGATGATAGTAAAGAAGCTTACAGGTCTAATTCTGGACTTACAGTGAAGATTTAAAGAGAGGAGATGGTTACAAATGAGAAGAGTTTATCCAATTGAGCAAGATCAAGTAAAACTAATCAGAGAATCAATAAATGTTGGTACATTTGGAGATCGCAACGAATTCCTATTCTTATTCATGGTAAACACAGCCCTGAGAATATCCGATGTTTTAAAAATTAAAGTTGGAATGGTTAGAGGTAAAGAATATTTAGAATTAGTGGAGCAAAAAACTGATAAATATAAAAAATTTACAATGAACTCTTTCCTAAAAAATTTAATCAATAAGCACACAAAAGGTATGCAAAATGATGATTATTTGTTTCAGAGCAGAAAGTCCAAAAATGGTGAAAGCAAACCTATTTCTCGTATGCAAGCACACAGAATTTTAAAGGACGCTACAGAGAAAATAGGGATTAAAGACTTTGCAGCACATAGTTGTAGAAAAACTTACGCAAGGTTAATTTATGAAAAAACAGGAGATATAAGTTTTGTAATGAGATTATTAAACCATAGTTCGGAGGCCATGACATTAAATTATCTTCACCTAACAGAAGAAAAAGATAATGAAAGGATTATGGATTTTTCACTTAGTTGAGATAAAATTAAAAAGAGATAATAAATCAAAAGGAATTAAAGTAGAGCAGTTAGTTAAGATTAGTCAGGTGGCAAGATAAGATGATAGAAAGGAGTAAAGCAAATGAAAGGTTTAATAATTCCACTGTTTGAAATAGTGGATATTCAAAAAGATCAGATTAAACTATATGAAAAACAAATAAGTTTATTGGAAAAGCAAAAGGAATTTTTACTTACAAAAATTAAAGAATTGAATGTTGAACTTTATAAACAATTAACAGAAGAGAATGGAGAGGTTGAAGACAATGAAACAGTTAACAAAACGTGAAAAGATCATCAAGATATTACTCGAATGGAAGGAAGATGATAAATAAATGTATCCATTATACTTTATCCCAAAACGTGTAATCCAAGAATATCAACAACATATTCATGGCGGTAAATCACTAACCACTCCAATTATCAAAAGAAAAATCAGTGCAATGATTCATGCTACAAAATATTGCAGAGTTAATCTAGGAAACAATAAATATCAACATCGATTTGGTCATTGTAAAATGATTGTAGAAGAAAATAATTTAACTGTATCAAAAGTCGAATATACTATTGTTGGCAATGTTCATGGAAGTGATGGAAAATTATATAATAGAATATGTAAGGAATATTATGGATTGAATGATAAACATACTGAATTTGCTGAGACTTGTAGGAATAGAATTATTGAAGGAGTGTGTTAATTATGAAAAAGATTACAAAAATAACCCTCAGTATTGGAATAATTTATTCAATCATGGAATTTATAATTATGTTTTGGATGTTTAAAACTGGGAATAGAGAGTTTCCTATTGAAGTAATAATGATTTTTGGTTGTGGTTTATTTTTTATAGGTGGAATTGTGATTGCAAAAGATAATAATTCAAAGAATTTGTCTTAAAATGTTGATTTTCTAGTATTTTGAAATAAGAAGGAGAGATTTATTATGAAAGATATTATCATTGGAGATAAAACTAATAAGAGTTGTTCGGCAATAGTATATTTTGAACATCCAGAAGTTCAAAATATTATAAGTCAAAATTCTCAATTATATTGGTGTCATGAGGAATTTACTAAAACATCAATATTTATTTTAAAAGATACAGATGAAGGAGAAGCATTAACTGCATTGCTTCATTGTAAACGTTCTTTGGAATGCATAGAAAATTTCTTGCTTAATATTACCCTAAATAATATGGATGTTTCTGATTTTAGGAATTTAATGGAAAATTTAAGTGAAAAAGCATTTAAAGATGGTGTTGCATACAACCAAAGACAGTTAAGAACGGTTATGGGATTTTAATTAAAATACATCAAACTTAGCTTTGAGTGGATGCAAAGGAGAATTAATAATGGATAACCAAATTTATAAAACTGGTGATATAGAAAGAGATATTTTTCGTATGGCAGGAAGACTAGCAGGGTCACTATATAGTGTAGGACTAAAAGATGAAGCAATGGAGTTTACAAACAAAGTAATAGAACATCAAGACGATTGTAAAATGGTACTTAAATTATGTATTGAATATACTAAATTAATGGAAGAAATGAAAGGGAGATAAAAACATGAAATTAAATTTAACAATCGTAGGAGAATCAATGCAAGATATTAGAAACGCAATAGAAGTTTTTATGAGTGATTTTAAAAATAATAGACTAAATAGCAATTGCTATTGGCCTCTTAATGACGGAAAAGAAACTGAAATTGATTATGATTTTACTGACGGAATGGATATTTTTAATAAAAGTATGGAAGGTGAAGAAACTGTTTATCCATATCAAGGTGAACAATGGTGGGAAGAACTAAGAAAAGAAGTTAGGAAAGGAAGGAGTTAAAATTGGTTATGCGTGAAGTAAATGAACTTATTAACCTAATAACTGAAATCAATACTGATCTATATTTATCTTATCAAGAGAGAAAAGACAAATTAAAAGCACTTAAATTATCTTACGAAGAAATGGAATCTATTTTAATGTCTGCATGTGAAATATGGGCAAGTACAAAGGAGTTGGAATTGAATGTTAAGTGCTAAATTTGAATTTGATTTCTCAAGTGATCCTCTTATCTCAAGGTTGATTGAACAATATAATGAATGTGAAAGTAAAGATTCAGATATTGTTTTAAATCTTAAAGGTCATGAATTACAAGCACTTTTGATTAATTTGATTATTGGTAGAATTCCATATCAAGTATGTACAAAATATGTTTTACCTGAATTGGCAAATAAGCAATTGAAAAATCAAAACATCGATTTTATTTTATAAAAATATTGAAGGAGAGATTAAAAATGTGTAAATGTGAAAGTTTTGAAGGACGTAATTATAGCAAGTTAAAGCATTTTTATAGACAGACATCAAGCATTGAAATTTGTATTTTTATTGATGGAGGAAATTGGTTTATAGAAACTTCAGTAGAAGATAAACCTCTATCTACTCTTCAAATTTATTATTGTCCTTTGTGCGGCAGAAAGTTAGATTAAAACTGTGATTGGAAATAAAAAAGGAGAAATGAAAAATGTTTGATAAAATTGAAAGTCTAAATACTATTGTTGGTCTAAATTTAAATCTACACAAGTTTTATATACCTGACACCTATGAAGAATATCGCAATCTTACTGATAAATTTGAATTATGTACCATTAGAACTGACCATAAATTCATATCAGAGGATTTGCCATTCTACATATTTGATAAGCAAAAAGATAATGATGAATATTTAGATTTAATTTGGAATGAATCACTAGGGAAACAATATAAACTTATCATAAGTGATGGTATTAAGTACGACAATATTCAGAAATATAATATGGTCGTTAAAATACAAAAGAATGGTGATTTTCTATTTGAAGCATCTGACTTAAAAATTCCACTTAGACATATGTATAGACATCCTTCATCATTGTTATCATGTACTGGAAATTTATCAGAAGGTATACACTTGTGGCATATGTTTAATACAAGATATGGAATTAATAAACTGATAATCAGGAGAGATTTGCTAACCTTATATAATTACGAATTATTTGATAAGTGGTTAGAGGTAACAAAATATCCTATTCCGGTAGGCGTTAAAGATGAAAACATAGTATTTTGGCAAATAAAGTAGAGTAAATAAAACAGCAATTTAATGGTAAAGAATAAAAAGAAAGGATTTGATTACATAATGTTTAATATCTTTAAAAAGAAAAATCCCATAATTATACCACAATTAGAAAATGAAGATGAAAATTTAAGAAAAGAGCAAAGTTTAATTTATGCAAAGAATGTTTGGGAGAATAAAATTAAAGCAGGTGATATAGTTACTATAAGAAGGGATCTTAAAGATGGTCAACGCCTTGGTCAATTTACAGTAAGATAAGTATAAAGGTATGACTGCAACCGTTCTTAAAAAGACAAAACCAAGACATCGAGAATCATTTTCTGAAATAATCTTAGATGTAGATGGAAAAAGTTATCTTTGGGATGTAACTATGTTTGAGAATGTTATAAGTATGTAAAAAGTCAGTTTGGTTGGATTATAAAATTTTAAGAAAGAAGATGATATTTTGAAATCTACAACAATATGTGATATTTGTAAAAATAAAAAATTACACTGTCCTCTATGTATAGTTAGTGGAACTTACAAGTGGTTCAAAGCAAAAGATGGTTGTTGGAATTGTGTTAATCAAGTAGATGAGGAATGTAAAGTAAAGAATAGTGAAGTTGATTTAAGTGATAAGGCTTGTGAAAATTTCATAAAGATGAAGAGTTATATGTTAATATTTAGTAGTAAAATTATCAGATTAAAAGGAGAGAATTATTTAATGAAAATCACAACAACATTAGAAGTTAGCAAACAAGAAAAGAAATTAATCTATAATGCCTTGGAAGCATACATTAAATATCTTACTGAAATGCTACCAGACAGTCATGAAGGTGAGTCTAAGACGTTGATTAATACAACCCTAACAGATACCAATAGATTATTAAGCGAGATGTCACAGACATTTTAAAATTAATTAAAGGAATATTAATCAAATGTGTCGAATTATTTATTAACCAAATCAAATTCAATCTCAAAGAAAAAGTGATATAATGTGTATGAAGTTTCCTGTACCAAAGTGCAAAGAATGTGATTTCCATAAACATAATTCATTTCTAAGAGGCTCACATTTTTGTATATTCTTAGCAAAGAATAAAGATGAAGTAATGGAATGGATGAAAGTCCCTGGTCGAGACATGAAGACGAGTCCTCGGTGGTGTCCAAGAAGAATTGTAAATGACCTATAAATCAATTTTGAAAGGATGTGATTAAGATAGAATTCAAATTAAAAGTAAATTGCATTTTTTATAGACGTAAAATATGTATGCTTCATTATCCAAAAAATAAATGTGAAGGATTATGTGATAAATATAAAGAAACAAATTATGGTGAAACTAAATTAATACTATTTATAATGTTACTTGTTTTAACTTTTATGACTTATGATTTATTGTTTATTAAATAGTTACGATAAATATGTTTTGAAAGGAATTAAAACAATGCAAAGAAACTTAACACTAGAAGAAGTAATACTACTCAACAAATCTAAAGTAGAAATGCTTAAAGATAAATATAATATTCAAATTAATGTTCAAACACATAGTATAGGCATGGGAGATAAGGGATATGATTATGGTATTTATAATCCTAAGAATGGTAGGTCGTGGTCAAGTGATATAGATGGTGAACGTTTGGAGACAGATGTGTTATGGGTAGTTTATTTAGATTAAAATACAACACATTTAAAGAAATTAAGAAAAAAGGAAGTGATTTTGTGGAAGATTTAGAGACAAAAGTTCAAAAGAGAATTGATAATATGAATTTTAATTTATTTTGTGATGTAATTGATAAATTACAAGTCTATGGAGTTAATTTGTATAATGGATTAGGTGAATGGGATTTTGGTCAATTTAGAAATGATTGTAAGAAGACTTTTAATTTATTATTTAAAAATGATGAACCACGTCCAGAAACAGGAATTAAATATCAACTATGTGATTTTATGAGTGCGGTTCAGGCAATTGTAGGCATAAGAAATATTACAGAATTTATGTATCGATAAAAGACATCCTTCAAAGGAAGTAGAGAGATAAATTATGAATGAAAAATTTGCCATACAAATAATCAAAAACAATTATCCAGAAAATTTAACTGTTTTTAGAGAAGCGTTAGATTTGGCATTACAAGCTTTAGAAAAACAAATACCAAAGAAACCTAAAATTGAAAATTGGGAACCTGCTCGATGTCCCTCTTGTGACAGAGAATTAAGCGAAAGTGCAGGAGATGGGTATTATAATCATTTTTATAATTTGGAATTCTGTAAATGTGGTCAAAAATTGGAATGGGAGTAATATTTAATACCATATAAGAAATGAGGTAATATTAATGATTATTTATAAAGGTATATTAATATATAATCCAGAAAAAAGAGCTAATCAAAAAAATGAGAAAGAATGGCAACATAGTTTAGGTGAAAAATATTTAAATGAAATAGGTGTGAAAATAGAAAATCATAATTTATATACAGGAAAGTTTAATTGTATTTTAAATGAAGAACAATTAGAAAAAGTTCAACAAATGTATAATGGAGATACACTTTTTAAGTGTGAATTAGAATTAATATATATAAGAAAAGAATGTGGTATAGTTGATAGAATATTAAAATACGATGAAAAATATAAAATATCAAAAATTAATTATTGTGATCCAAATTATAGGAAGTGGGACTATAGGTGTGGAGAATGCGGAACAATAGGTCAAGAAACAAATATTTTTGATTATGATACTAATGAACCATTTTTAGTTGGTGATATTGTTGATTCTTTTTCGATAACTGATTTTGGAAACTTTATAAAACAACCACAAAAAATATTAGTATTAAATACAAGTGATATACAGTGTTTTGGATGGTGTGAATTAAATCAAAGTTACACATCAAAACATAAAACATATAAAACTTGGAAAGGTTATGTTAATCCACAATGTAAAGTGTGGCCCTATTGTCATTTTAATCATGATAATTTCGATAGAATTGCTTTTATGAGATCTGATTTAAATGACAAAATTACTGTTGAAACTTATTTAAAGAATTATATTCCGTATCATTATACTTATTAAAAACAAATCAAAGACAACTTCTATAGGAAACGAAAGGAATGATTAGGATGGAAGAGCAAATACCAAATGGAACAATGGTTAAGGATGTCTATACAAATAAAATTCATAAAATTTCTTATGCAATTGAAACCAACAACCAGTTTGGATATGGAGTATATTTATACAGATTTGAAGGTAAATTAGGCATAGGATTTGGTTTATATCGACATGAATTTGAAGTTTAAATGGAGAAATAGACAATGAAGTGTTGGGAGGAATACAGAATGAATCATTTATTAGAAAAAATCCATAATTTATTACAGTTTTGTCATCCAGACAATAAAAAGACAATCGAATTAGATTACTATGAACTTGCTAAAATTTACTCTACATTAAAAGCCCAAGAATTATATGGTGTTACTATTGAAAAATGTTTAATGGATAGTTTTGATAAAATGGATACTATTCCAATTGAATCTCCTTCAAATAATGAATATATTAAATTAGTTGAAGAAAGTAAATAGAAAGAGAGGAATAATAAATGAAACAATTCAAAAAATGTTCAATTCTTAAAGAAACTAATAGTCACTATTCTAATTCTTTAGATAAACTTCGTGATATTCTTCCATTCGGAGAAATGGATAGGGCTGTTAACAAATATGCTCATGGAGGTATAATGCCAATGACTGCAGAGGATAAGCAAAGAGATAGAGAGGAGATTAAGGCATATATGAACAATAAAGGACATATTTTCACGTTAATATGTTCTTGTGGGCATATAATGAGTGGTATTATTACAAGTAATGATAGTTATGATAAATTACATTGTGATTGCGGTTTAGTATGGAAAGTAAATAAACCTTATAAGGAGATAGAAAACAATGAAACAAAGAATTGCTGTCGAGGATCTTAATCAGCTTACATATGAACAACAAAATAAACTAAGACAATTATGGTTGCCTAGAATTGGGAATGCAGTAAACTACAAATATGATAATGAAGTAATGTTTATCAATATTAATGCTGGTGATTATAATATTATTTTGATTAGGGGCAATGATAAAATAAGAGTAGCAAAAGAAGATTGTTTGCCATTGCTTAATATTGGTCAGTTGATTGAATTAATATTAGACAATGAAGTAAAGAATAATTACCCAGAATTTGATGGATTTCTTACAAGAATTACAAAAGACACATGTAATGAAATGTGGAAGTTGGTAATTAATTTATTATAATACCGATAAATTCATTCTTTGGTTGGATAAAAAATATAATAATAAAGGAGAATCAATTAATGGGAAGAAATATACCATACGAAGAAAATCATAGAATTACTAAAGAAGGTGATATACAAAAGAAATGTAATAAACATCATTTGCATTTTCCAGACGAAGATCCTTGGATGCTTTGTACAGAAGAGTTCTTTTATAAAACAGATAAAAATAAAAAGGATGGCTTGCATCCTGAATGTAAAAGATGTTGTAGTGTAAGGTCATATGCATGGAGTTTGACAAATCCAGAAAAACATAAAGTAAGTGAAAGAAGAGGTCAATTATCTCTTAAGAAAAAGGAATATGATAAAAAACATCATGCTGAAGATCGTGCGAGTGGGTATTATGCTAAATATTCTAGGAGACCAGAGGTAAAAGCAAGAAAATATCATTTGAATCATAGAGATCATGAAATAACTCCTCAAGAATGGTTATCTTGTAAAGAGTATTTCAAAGATGCTGAAGGGAATCAAGTTTGTGCGTATTGCGGATTAAAGATTCAAGATCATTGGATTGTGGTTAATGGTATTGTTAAAAATAGTGACTTTCACAAAGAGCATAAAGATGATAAAGGTGCTAATGATATTAGAAACTGTATTCCAAGTTGCAGGTCTTGTAATTGTAATAAGTGGGCATTTGAGTTCAAAGAATGGTACAATAAACAAAGTTTCTTCTTAGAAGAGAGTTATAATAAAATAATTAAATGGTGTACTGAGGATTACAAATTATACATAGAAGACAAACCTTTATTTAAAATATACAAAAAGAAAAATGAAAACGATAATAAATTTCATCATGAGATTTGGGAGCTAGATGAAATGATGAATCGAATAAGATGTGTTATTGTTGCTGAAAAGAAAATTGACTTAGAATTGACATTACAAGAGTTAATATTAAATACATAAAGCCATCCAAAGCATTATTTGAAAGGATATTTAACATGAAACTTTATGCTACAAAGGAAGAAGCCAATAGAATAAATGAATTAATTAATAAAATAAATGATAAATTTGCCACAATAGTATCTAGAAAAATTGCGAAAGCTCAATATGAATCAATGATAAGATTTATAAAAGGTACTCGCGGATATGAGGATTAACATTGTAAACTTATGGGATAATATTTATTTTGAATATATAAATAATTTTCTTGACATATATTAATGGAAATGTTATAAAATAAGATATTTTAAGGAGATTTAACCAATGACTAAAACAATATGTGATATATGATTTTCTTGATAACTTCTATGAAGGGGATTATGATAATGGTATGCCATCGCTAACACCACTTCATGAAGATGCTATAATATTTAATTTACACGATGCTAAAGCAATGTTAGATAAACTGCATAAATTAGGATTCACTGGATTGCAAATAAAAGAATATGTTAAAGGATTATATGATTGAGAGGGGTGATTAAAATTCAAGATATGTACAAACAAAATCATAATTCAACATCCTTACTAGATTATGATTTTACTTTTCATAGAACTATTACTTATAATATTAATTATCCAAGAGATAAAATTACTATAAATTTAAATGTTAAAAGAAATATCGAACAAAGAGATTTATTTTACCAAAATAAATTATTGAAATTATAAATGAAAAGAGGTGAATATTATGGCAAAGAAACTTAAATTAGAATTTGAACATAAATGTGAATCATGTGGACATTTACAAGAACCAGATGAAAGTAAAAGTAATAAGAATTGAACTGTATATTCAAGTACATGTAATAAATGTGGTGGTAAAGTTAAAATGGTAATGCTAAAATAAGAAAGGAGACGTAATAAATATGATCAAAGTTATCGAAACAAATCTATCTATAGATGAAGAAAACACAATCAAAGACCACCAATCAAGGGTAATAGAGGTTGAATCTTAGGGGAGAATACATAGAAGAAATAATGAATGAAGAATCTATAGAAAGGAAAAGTGTAATTGGAAGTTTACATGGTAAAACAGTTCCAAGTTATGCTACTGTGAGAAATTTAATATATAATGATTTTCATTTGAGTTATGATATATATGATAAATTTGATATTAAGGGAAAGAAATTAGCTTTTAAGGTATGAAAGGAGATATATAAATGAAAATTGTAGCAACAAGCAATTTTAATCTAGATGACTATAGTGAATATGTTATTGCAGAAGGATTAAATAGTTATTATGGTAAATTGATTTGTGATTTTCTACAAAGCAAAGTTACAGATGGGGATAGTGCTTGGCCTGTTTTGAAAGAAGATGATTATGTACTGTTTGTGTGGGAACCTTGATAATGTTTATTAAGTTTTTAAAAATATATAAATAAAAATGCTTGACATATGGTTAGTGAAATGTTATAATATTATGCGGAGCAAATATATGTGAGAGGAGGTTAGAAACATGACAAAAACAAAACATAATTGGATAGATGACTTAGAACGTGGAGATATAATTCAAAGAAATGAACCAGGAGTAACTTATTCGTTTGTTGGAATTAATGAAGCTGGAGAATATATGTTGTATGGTATGCCCTATGGACATAGTAGGGAAGTGTTTGAAACATTTACATTGGTTAAAAAGAAAAATGAAATCAAGATAAACGATCATCCAAGAATAAAAAATCATAATATCGGTGCAGAATTGGGTTATACAACACTTGAACAAATTCATTATCAATATAATGGAATCATTGAATTTGAATTATCATTTATACAAGATATAAACTCATTTATTAGTAGGCTTATAAAAGAGAAATGGAATTTCACTGTAGATGGTTATACTTCAACGATTTTAAAAATAAAATTTTATCAAGTAAATATAAACAAATTTAAGGATGTGATGATATAAATATGATTGTAATAAATAATTTCTAATAATTATGAAAGGATGATTAATTTAATGCAATCGCTAACAAATATACAACAAACAAATTCAAATAATATATTGAAAAAAGATTATTGTATTATGTCATTGCAACTAGCCAGAATATTAATGGATAAAGGTTATGAATTACATAATATAGCACCAAACAAAAGATTCCCAAATTTAAATGTATATTATTTTTATTATAATGAATTTATTGAACAAGAAGTAAAAAATTATGAA
>Ga0209728_1000570_pt1 | contig 28041 bp, 34 predicted proteins | sample RifGroD1_FD_183997 | JGI IMG/M metagenome (GOLD analysis project Ga0209728, IMG submission 183997) | Groundwater microbial communities from Rifle, Colorado, USA - Groundwater D1 (SPAdes) (version 2) | ecosystem: Environmental > Aquatic > Deep subsurface > Groundwater | place: Rifle, Colorado... | reverse complement strand
TACTTTTACAACTGATATATCATTTAATTTTTCATGTTCTTTAAATTCTCCTTTTTCAAACATATATTTAATTATAAGTAATTTATCATCTTTATTATGTATAATTTTAGGAAATACTTTCTTATTAATTGTTGTCCAATGTTTATATACTTCTATAGTTTTATGATCCCTATACAATTTATAAACTTCCTCTCCATATGTATTATATATAAAATTTAATTCATTATCTTCTCCTTTAATATAAACTTTACTTCTATTGTGATTCCATTGAGCGCAACTTTTACAAACGGTATTTAAATGATACTCCTTACCACTATGTTGATTTTCACCAAAGAAATTAATATGATAAGGATAATAATTATTGCATTTAGTACATTTTTGCCATACTATATCTGGTTCTATTTTTAAAACATATGTAATACAATCTCTAATATATTCATTATATTTATTTATTACTTCTACAGAAACATTCTTTACAAATCTTTTATCTTCACAAATTGTTTCCATACTTAAATACTCTAATAAAACATTCATAACTTTTCTTTGGTCTACATCTAATCTACCAATTTTACTATTCCCTAATGCTAACTTTAATCCTTCCTCATTAATGCAATATACATTCTGTATTCCTCCAGTATCTTTCCCATAATCTATTTTATGTTTCTTAATATACATTGAATACTCTTGTTGTAATCCTTGTTGTCCAGTCTTTTTAAGTAATACTTTACTCATAACAAAATTAATCGGATAATATAATACACCATCCTCTCTAATAACTGGTACTTTAACTTCTCCTATTAATATCTCTTCTTGATTTATCAATTTATTCTTTTCTCCTTCTTATTATATATTTAGTTGTACAGTATTTTATTTATTACTTTTATACTTATAACCCATTCAGTAAGCATCAATCCTCTCAAATTTATTATGGTATTTCTTCCACACTTAAGTATAACATTTATTAAATACAAAGTCAAATATAATTTTAACTAAATCTATTTAAATCCAATCGAACAAATTACAAAAACAAAAATCACAATAAATGCATCCATAAAAATCAAAATATCCATCTAATAAAACCTCCATAAAATCCTTATACAACAGCACTTAAATATATTATATTATATCTTTTCCTATATACGAGGGGCATATGTTTACATTATAACTCGAATCAATTATACCTCATATACGACCATCTAAAAATTGGTTAAAATATTTTTCCTAATCTAAAATATTAAAAATTAATTCTATAAAATAATCATCTATAAAAATTTACCAGACCACACAAATCTAATAATCCCTACATCCCAACTCTAACAACCATTACAGCAAATCACTCGGACAAAGTGCTATACTAATAATACACTTCATCCGAACAAATCTCTGTAACACTACTCTAACAATACTTTCAAGGATTTGAGAAATAATTCCTTTGGTAAAAATTTATTATTATAAAACTAATTAAATACTAAAATAATTTTCCTTGACTTAATAATCTCAAAGTGTTACAATATTCACAGGTACAAATCTGAGCAAAAATTAGTTTCTAGAAAGGAGTAACCCACTTAAATGAATCATGAAATAACTCACGCTACAGCTTATCTGTTAGTAATAGCATTTGCAATAATTATGCTTACAATAATTCCAATTAGTGAATTCTTAGCTAGAAAATTATATGAATATAGAGATAAAAATTAAACAGAGGAGGGGAATCATAATGAACAATCTTAACCAATTCTCTAACTATAAATCACAACTCAAATCTACACCCAATTTATACATCATTGTCTCAGACTTAAGCCAAATCCTAAACAATATATTCTGTACATATTCATTTCCAAAAGGAAAAACTAAATGGAGAGAAATTAGTTCAACAATTCCTAACCCATTCAGACAGAATATATCAATAGAAATATATCATGTAGAATCTGGTCATGGAATTGATCAAGCAAGATTAGCGGTAAAGAGTGAGATGGAAAAGTATATTGAGTGGTTGATTTGTGTAAATACATAAACTTATAAATAATTCTAAAATAAAGAAAGGAAACACAATCTATGAAATTCCACACTAAAGAAATACAAAAAGGTATTTATGGAGAATTATCAAAAATAAAAGAAGAACTGGATGAAGCTTATGATGCAGAGGAACAGGGGCAAGATTTAATGCTTCTAATAGAACTATCAGATATTATTGGTGCAGTAGAAGGAGTATCTAAAAAATATGGATTTACATTAGAACAATTAATGAAATTTGCAAAACTCAGAAGTAAAGTAGCAATAGAAGAGGAAGGTGAATAATTTGGACTATAAAGATTTTATCATGATATTATCATCCTATAAATGTAATAAAGATTGTCCCTATTGTATAGCTAAAATAGAGAGATTGCCTGGAATTAATGAAGATTTAATACAGTTTAAAAATCAAATTGATAAACTATCTCAAAATAAAGCAAAGTTCAAATACTTTGTACTAAGTGGTAATGGTGAACCGTCATACTATACATATGAATTCCTAAAAGAAATTGTATCTATAGTAACTAATTCTGGAATATTTGAAGATTATAGAATCCAAACATCAGGAAGATTATTTTATAATGATAAGTTATATAAACTATTTAAAGATTGGCTTATAGAAATAACAAGAGTAAGTGAATATTATGATATTGATAGTTCTGTATTAAATTATAAAAATGATTATACTTTAACCAAAAATTTTCACAATGCAAGAATTAGATTAAACTATATACTCCTTAGAAACTTATCTTCAAATATGAATCGTGATATTAAGAAATATTTAATTCAATATAGAAATATTGAAACCATTGCCTTAAAAATATTAGATACTCAAGAAAACCAAGATATTGATTACACCAAATGGATATCTGAAAATGGATTAACTTATGAGGATGTTGATATGATTAGATTTGTTTTAGATACTAGTTTTGATTATTTAGGTTATGAATTTAATAATCATATCTGGAAACACAAAAATAAGCAATTATCAATGTTTAGCAATAAAGATTACAACAAAGATAAAACTATTCATAATTTAGTGTGGTATGGTGATAAATTAATTTATTAAGGAGGTATATTATACAAAATGAAATATAAAGTAGAAAACGGTATTTACAATTTAGATTTTGAACTATCTTTATTAGAGAAGAAACTATTTATAGAATTTGAAGATATGTTAGATAGTAAGGGGTTTAGATATTTATCAATCCCAAGCTTAACAAGATGGAATAGTTTTGAAAGACAAGGAATTGAAGATATTATTAAATCTCTTTCCGTAGATCATATACATAATTTATCAGGTTCAGCAGAACAAGGTATTTTACAATATTATTCAGATTCTATGGTTAAACCACAACTTATTTATTCTAAAAATCAATGCTTTAGACATGAAGATTATGGATATGAAGGATTAAAAAGATGCAAAGAATTTGTTAAACTTGAACAATTTTGTTTTTGTAATAAATATGATTGGAAAGAAAAATTCGAATTATTACTTACTAATGCTACTTCATTTTTGGATAAATATAATATTGAATTTAGAGTTGTAGATGTTACCAAATTAGATTTAGGATATCATGTAAAGAAATATGATATTGAAGTAAAAACAAAACAATATGGGTGGTTAGAAACTCATAGTTGTAGTTATTTTGGTGAAGAGCAAAGTAAAAGATTTGGAATTACAGGTGCTACACATACTATATCAAACACAGGTATTTCTTCTCCTAGAATATTGATACCGTTTATTGAGAGAATGTAGAATATTGATGTTTAAATTCTTTTGTAAATATATAAATAAAATACTTGCATTACAATTCTAGTTATGGTATAATTATTAAGTGAGGGATAACTATGAAATAAATTCAGGAGGAGGAATTACATTTGCCATTACAGATACAAATTGATATTATTGCTAGTGGTTTTACATAGGTAAAGAAATAAAATTTTAGGGTTATATAATTATTATTGAAAGGAGTAAATTTAATGCCAAATTCTATTGTTTCACAATTAGGTTATAAAACCATAGAAGAACTTAGACAAAAGTATAATGGTATATTTGAATTATCAAATAAATTGGAAATATATGATGTAATATATGTATTTATACGTAGAAAAATAATATTCTCTATTGATTATGATTCAAACAATCTCAATATAGTAATATTAAAATTCTAAACAAGGTGGGAATAATCAATGCAAACAATAAACACTAACCTGTATATAGATATAAGATCTCAAAAACTAGCAGGATATTTAATGATGAGAGGATTTGTATTAAAAGGAGTAAAACCAGATACCACACATAATACAAAAAGAAATATATTTATGTTCAATAACACATATGAATTGGCTAATGCAATAAACGATTATAAGCAAATAAAAAATAATAAAATATAAATAAAATAATTGTTAGAAAAATTAAATCATCCGATTTATCGGTGATTTACAATACTTAGTTTACTCTTATTATTTATTATTCTTCTCTTATTATAATATTAGTTTACTCTTATTACACTTATATGGAGTACCCACATTGGGACACTAAGTCTGATTTTCACTTGTACTTACTGTCCCTAATTGGCACACTAAGTCACTATTACACTTCAAGTTAGTGTCCCTAATTGGCACAGTTGCTCATACACTCCCATCTAATGCAGGTTTCAGGGTTTTACCCTAACAAATGAAAGAGGTTATTGACAAATGAATAATAATTCTAATGAAAATTATATAATGATCCCTAACAATGTAGTACAAAACATTACAGTTGACACAATAAATAAAAATAGTTACATACAATTATTTGGTAAAAGAACAGTAGCATACCTGAAACAATTAATTGAATTACAAAATCATAGGGAAGATATTCATTTTTCTGTAGATATGATTATGTGGTTGTTGAATGTGGAAAATAATATCAAACGTGAAAAAGTATACTTTAAAGATTTTTTATCTGAATTAAGTAAAAACTCATTGATTAGTTTAGTTAATGAAATTAATCTCTTATCTTTAAGTGCAAGTGATTTCATCATTGTAAAACTAAATATATATGATTATAAGGAAGATAAGGATGGTAATAAATGCAAAACAAGTTTCTTCATACTTAAAGATTCTGAATATAATTCAATCATGTCTTATTCAGGTAATTTAGATAAATATAACTTACTTAATCTATTTTGTAATCTTAAAAGTAGAATGTGGAAAAATGATAAGGATACTTCTCCTGCTGAAAGAGTACCAGAGGTAGCATATCCTTCTTATGATACTATAATGAAAGATATATTTATAGAATCTGATAAAACACTTAAGCAATACATAGATACATTAGTTGAATTGGATTTAATACGTTTTGATTGTGCAGGAGATATGATTTTTAATATTAATGGATCGCAACCTATTAGAAGAAAATCTAATTTTACATATGCTTTATTTAAACCACAGTGGGAGCTAGAGCTAGAACATGCAATTTCTTTATTCAAGAGTAGAAAGAGAGCTTCAGGATGGGAGTTCTTAACTAAGGATAAAGAAATATCTGCAAATAATAAAAGGTCAGTTACTCAGAAAATAAATATGTTAGATAAATTATCTGTAGATTCTACATTAACACAATCACAAAAGAAAGAACTGGTAAAACTAAAACGCCTACAAGAGAAATGGAAATTAGAATATGATGATAAAATAGATATTAGAAAACTTGAGGAAGATAAACTATTAGCAGATAATCCAAATCAAGAGTTATCGGAAATATATGAAGGAATGGGATGTGAGAGAAAAGCAGATAGAGCAGAAGAAATTGAAGAATCTATTATCTACGATAATCGTTCTGTCACAGAAATTAAAGGGATAGGACTTCAGAATAAAAAACCTTTACCTTTACCAAAAATATATAAAGAAGACAATGATGAACCTGATATATTTGAAGATTTATTTGGTGACGAGGAAGAAAATGATTATTGGGATATAAGTAATCTTACAATTGAAGAACAAAAAGCATTGCAAGAAATAGAAGATTTAAATAGATCACAAATTCCTTTAGATGTTTTGCAAATGATTGAGAATGAATTGAATGAAAGAAATGAGGATGAATAATAATGTTATAAACAAAGAAATAATATTTATTTTACATACGCTAATTTATATTATATACTGATAAAGAGGTTAAATCTTATGAAAGGAGTAAATAAATTTGAGTGGATTTACGTAACAACACAATATATGATTTTCGATTATAATACTACCGTAAATAAATAAAATAAAAAGGAGAAATAAAATAAATGGAACAAATAACAAAATTATCAGTACACTCTCTAAAGGTTCATCCAAGAAATTTAGAATTTTTTGATGATATTGAAGGTGATACATATGAACAATTTAAAAAATCAATTCTAGAAGATGGAGTAATTACACCTATTATAGTAGCTCCTGATATGGTTGTAGTATCTGGCAATCAAAGATTCAAAGCATGTGTTGATTTAGGCATTGAATTAATTCCTGCTATTATTAGGGAAGAATTAATTAATGAAGATTTAAAACTTAGACAATTGATCGGTGCTAATTTTGGTAGATTAAATAATAATCCTGCTAAGATGAGAAAAGCAATTGCTGAGTATGTTGGATTAGTTGGATTAAATCACGGAGGAAATAGAAGTTCAAGTCATCAACCTGATAACTTGAAAAATAGAGTAGAAATAGCAAAAGAACTTGGAATAAGTGTACAAGAATTAGATCGTATACTTACTCTTGAACGCAATCTCATTCCAGAACTACAGCAAGCTATGGATAAGGGGTTTATTTCTAAAACGGCAGCACTAGGTATTTGTGGTAAATTAGATACTTCAGATCAGCAAGATTTGCTAACAGAATTAGCTTCTCTCCTTGGGGATAAAGTAACTGCTCGTCCACAAAAGGATAAAGTTTCAGCCACTAATTCTGAAATACAAAAATTAACTGAAGAAGTTAAATTAGAAAAGGAAAAGAATCAAAAACTTTCTGAGACAAATACTAAATTATTATCTGCACAATCTGAGCAATATGATTTAATTAATCAAATTAATGATTTACGTTTAGAATTAGAAAATAAAAAAACTACTGATAAACCAGAGACATTAGCAAAAATTAAACGTCTTGAAGAGAGGGAAGTATTGCTAAAAGAAAAAATAGAACTTATTGAAAAAGATGCTGAAAAATATAGACAATTAAAAGATCAAATAGAAACATTAACTGTTCAAAAAGATGATATAGGTAGACAAATCTCATCTGCAACTTCTATTTCTGGATTGGTAATAAAGATAGAAAACTTCTTACAAACTGAATTAGCCCCCATTGAGTATTCTAGAGCATTGCTTGAAATGAAAAACAATGAAGTAGTAATAAATAATGTTAGAGATATAATTAAATGTGTTGAGCAATGGTGCTACGAATTAAAAAAATATATTCCATCAGATAATAATATATATGAAATAATTGATATTAAAGGAGATAGATAATATGGCAAATGATATGATTGTTAAATTCGAAGATTTAGAATTAAGTTCTGAGGATTTGGAACAAATAGAGATTAAAGCTAGGGATATGAGATTGAAGAAACTTGAGAAAAGCAATATAGAAATTGTTGATAAAATAGCAAAACAAGAAGTGACAATTGGATTGCTTACCAATACTGTTAGTCAAGTATGTGATGATTATAAAAATCTAAAGGAAGCAACATATGTATTGGCAACTGACGATGGAAAGATGAAAGAATTGACTAAGTTGATGCAATTTCTTACATATAAATGTACTGGAAATAAACTATCATTAAAGGATCAATTATTTCACAAAATAATTACTAATGCTTGTTACAAACATCTATATGGTCAATATCAAATAAATAGTTATAAAAGAATTAAAATTGATGATTATGAGGAGTCAATTAAAGTAATTAAGAGATGGTTTGGTAACAAAGAGAATGCTAAAAGTGTGATAAATAAAAGATTAAAAGAATATGTAAATGACAAAAATTTATCTACATATAAACAAGAAATGGTTGATAAATATTTAGAATTAATTGGAGGCAATATTGATGCAATTTAATCCACAACAAATCGAAGCAATCAATCATTATAAAGGCCCAGTGGCAGTCATTTCTGCTGCTGGGAGCGGAAAATCGACGGTACTAGTAAATAGAATTAAGAATCTTATAGAAGTTCATAATGTAAAACAAGATGATATTCTTGCAGTAAGTTTTACTAGCAATACAGCAAAGGATTTAAAGAAGAAACTAGGGGATATGGGATATAGTAAAGTTAACATAGGTACTTTTCATGCAATATGTCTGAAAATATTCTCTGACAATAATGTAAATATTACAACTAAAAACATAATAAAAGAATGGCAAACTAAAAACATCTTAACTAAAATAGACAAAAAGGCAAATGATAAAGATATTATGAGTTTTATTGGTTATCAAAAAAGTTATATGAGATCACCACAAGATGTTTTTATGGAGAAAGATAGTATTTATACTGAAAATGAGTTAAGAATATTCTATAAAGCATATGAGGAATTTAAAAAGAAGAATAAATTGTATGATATGGATGATTGGCTTATCGAATGTCATAAATTATTAAAAACTATTGATTTAAGTTTTGAATTTGTCTGCATTGACGAGCATCAGGATAGCAACTTAATTCAGAATTTAATACTTAAACAAATTTGTAAGAGTGAAAATATTTTTGCTGTTTTTGATTTTCGGCAAGCCATATTTTCCTTCAGAGGTGGAAATCCTGAGTATAGTATGAATTTCTCCAATGAATGGAATAATGCTAAGGTTATCAATCTAGACACAAATTATCGTTCTACTAATAATATTGTAAATAAATCTAATGATTTTATAAAAAAGTACTATGGTAATTATGAACACTATTCTGATTCTATTTCAAATAGTGAACTAGAAGGAAATATTAATATTGATTCATACATAGATAGAGTAGATGAAGGAATAGAAACTATAAATAAAATAGATAACTTACTCAAAGAAGGAAATACCCCTAATGAAATAGCAATATTGTATAGATTAAACTCACAATCAGGATATCTTGAATATGAGTTAAAAAAGAGAGATATTCCTTATGAAATTACTAATGAAAGTTCATTTTTCAAAAGAAAAGAAGTGGTTGCAATAATGTCTTATCTTAAATTAATACATGATCCTCATGACGATGGAGCATTTGATAGTATATTTAAAGTGAGAAATTATCCATTAGCATTTTTCAGCAATGATGTTTATGATAAAATCATATCTTATTCAGGTAAAAATAATTTATCAATTTATGAGAGTTTCATTTCTATGAGATATGAAAAAGATTGGATAAAGAAAAATATGGAGATATTCAAGGATAATATTAATAGATTGCAACTTCAATTAAAGAAGAAAATTGGTATTGATAAATTAATAGACAATATTGTAAAAGTATTTAAGATTGAGGATTTTCTACAAGATAAATATGCAGATGATGAAGATTTAGCTGATAGAATGAATTCTATAGACATAATTAAATCGTTTATTAGAGGAAATGACCTTGAAAAGTTTTTAGCATATGTAGATGAGAACGCTACCAAGAAAAAGAAGAGTAATAAGGAGACTAATGTAATTAAGTTAATGACTATTCATGCTAGTAAGGGATTAGAATTTGAGAATGTATTTCTTATTGGAATAGAAGATGGTAAATTTCCACATAAGAAAAGTTCGTTGGTAGATGAAGCAAGATTATTTTATGTTGGGTGTACTAGAGCAAAAGATAACCTATATTTAAGTCAGATTGGAAATGGTAATTTATTTATAGAAGAATATGAAGGATGATAATTAATTCCATTAAACACAAAAATAAAATTAATCCTTGACACATAAATCAATCCATGCTATAATTATCACATAGGCAAGGAGCGGGTATATTTACATATTCATCATCACAATACTCACAAACCTACCCCTTGCCTATAAATCCAATAAATAAAATATAATTATACAAAGGATGTGAAAAAGGAAATGAAACTAGAACACATAAACATAATTGATTCCATCCAATTTGCAGTAGATAAAATATGTAAACAGGTATATGGTCACGACACAGATTCTCCTCCTAAATTCATAGTAAGTCAATATGATAAACTTGATAAAGAAGGATATAGTATAGGACATGAAATCATATTAACCGTAGAACATATAAAATGGAAACGCTCTGTAACTATATTCCCTAGATTAGATTATAAGTATGGTTACGAGTCTTTGAAAGATGAAATGAAAGATTTGTATAATTCTACTATGTGAGGAGGAGGAGAAGAAACGAAGTGATACTAACCACAAATCAAATAACAAAACTCAAACAATTGCTATTCTCCCAAGACCTAGAAGATGAAGAAAATCCAAATAAATGCATGGAATGTAAAGAAAATGATCCAACATACTGTGAATTTAATGATATATGCAATAAATATGGTTATATTTCGATTAATACAGAGAAAGGAAATATATTAGAGGATTTATTTGATACTATTGAGTATTTGGATAAACTACTTAGAGAAGGTAGGTAAATTAATAATATAAATTAATAAATAATTATTTGACATGATGTGAAAATAATGTTATAATAATTAAGTAGCAAAGGAGGTGGAAAAGAAATTCTTAAATATATCGGAGTTTATACAATATTCCATCAAGAAAATAGTGATGGTAAAAAGTCAAAAAATAAGGATGATAATTATCTTAAATCAAAAAATAATCAAATATATCGGTACTCGGATGACACCATAGCCATCCTTCTTCCAAGTGGTTCTAGCACAGTAAATAATCTACTCCCAAAGTTTGAAGCAGAAGGAATAAAAGTATGGAATATAATAAGTCCAGAGGTGTGTGAGGAGGCAATTCTAGGTTTTTCAGAGGCAGATATACATAAAGTACATAATATCATGAAATTCATGAAGATGGGTAGCAAGGATCAACTTAAAGAACACAATGAGCGAATAAGGAGAAAAGAAGAAAGAGATAAGGAAAAATTAAAACTCAAAGAAGAATAGAGAAATACAAAAATAATATTATTTGTAAAAAGAAGAATAGAGAAAATGTAAAATTATTGACCTTCTAATGCGTTCAAATATTCGACCTATACAATTATCCTAATAAGAAGTGTAAGTGGCTCAGAGCATATTTACAAACTCTACAAGTCGCTTGTAGCAATGGTTTGATTCCGAAAATTTTTTCTAAATTAGTAGGTAGTGATATATTATAAAATCTATAATAAGAAAGAGGTAAATAAAATGAAATCATATTATCTAAATGGTCTTCTCACTCTAAATGAAAACAATTCATCAAAAATGGATTATATAATCACAGATAAAATAACTCAAGAAAAAACCAGTATTACATCCATTCTAGAAGAAATATTCAATAGAGATTCATCAATAAGTAAATTAGTTAGGGTGATAGGCAGAGTATACAATTCTACCACAACATTTAATGGTATGGGTAATTTACATATGTGTAGGGACAAATCACATAAAGTTGAAGGTTATTGTATTGGATCATTTCAGTTAGAAAATGAATTGTTTAAGAATGTAAATAATGAACTTGAATTAGTGATTGAAGATTATACTAGCTTTGAAATTGCGGAGGAATTGATGAGTAATGACAAAGCAAAAAGTATTATCTCATAATGATGTAGAGGATGAATTAAATTATATTTCAGAAAATTGTGGAATATGTTGTGAAGAGTTAATTAGAGTTGAAGATATTTTTGTAGGAATAGATGATGATATAATTTATTGTTTGGATTGCGTTAAATATCATAATGTTAGTGTTGTAGAATGCAAAGAGATTTATTAATAGAGTAGGTACATAAAAATGATAATTAAACAAGGAAGATATAGAAAGGTATTTATATTTGATAGTTTTGTAATTAAAATACCAAAGTCATTTTTCGGATATTTAGCAAATATTGATGAAATTTATTCTTGGTACAAATATAAAGATTTAAAATGTTTTATGTGTTCTATTTTGTTTCATGATCCAATTGGGTTAATAATTTGTATGAAGAAAGCGAACAAATTCACAAAAAAGTTATTAAACAGTGAAGAATTAAACAATATTATTGAAAAATATCATCCTAATCCTGTTTTAGATGATATTCATGAAGATAATTTTGGTATTATTGATGGGAAGATAGTAAAAATAGATTGGGGAAGGGATTATTGGTTACATAACTTGGCAATTGATTATTTACCGTATTATAGTAAATGGTATATAAATAAGTATTTATAATGGATAATTTATTTTAAAATAAGAAAGGAGAAGTTATGAAAATAATATGTGATTGTGGAGCAATAACTGAGTTGATAGATGGTGAAGATGGTTCTGATTACACTGAAGGTGAAGGATGATATAAAGTTAATAGAGGCGATGTGTCTTTTTATGGTGAACAGGATGTGGTGTATTTTAAATGTGAAAAATGTGATAGAGAGGAATGGATATTTACTTAAAATTTATTGATGAGGAGTGTATTTGAATGAATAATATTAAAATTAAAAGAGGTATAAAACTTGACAATACTCCTTTCAATGGTGAAATTGCATATAGAGTAGATACTGATGAGGTTTATGGATTTGCAAATGGAATTTGGGTAGAGTTGCCAAAATGGATTAAAGATGCTAGTAATTTAGATAATATTGTATATAATATAACAACTAATAAATTTCAACAATGTATTGATGTGGATTTTGTGGATTTGCATTAATGGTAATTGTAAGTGGAAATGTAATACATTCAAAGGTGAGTTTTAAGGGGCATATAATAAAAAATATTATGGGTTGCAACCAAATAGCAAGAAGGAGAAATAAATATGGATAAAAGTTTTATTATAAGTGAATTGGATTTTGAGGATTTGGAAATTGAGTTAACTGAAAAGATAGAAATATTTATTGAAGAAAAATTAGGAGTATTAGCATCCAGACAAACAGAAGTATTGGTTGAGTACCAAGAATATATGAATGATAATATAAGATGTTTTAAGGATGAGTTTCGATCTGAATTATGGGTAGGTATTACTTTTAATAAGTATACATATAAGAATGAGAAAATGAGTGAACCTAGAACGGAGAGTATTGATATTCAATTTGATTATAAAGGTAGACAACCATTTTATATTGATGGGAAATTTGTTAGCATGAATGTATTTGAGTGGATTAGTTGTTGTCCTATTCAGAAAACAGAAGTGATATATGGAGTTAAGAAGGATGATTTAGAAGAAATGATTAATGATTTGATTATGACTTATTAGATTGGTTTTGGAGTTTGGTAGATAATGGTTAAATTGAGTTTTTAGTAGCCAAAAAAGTAGGATAGGAGGGTGTTTTACTCTCCTACTAATACCTTGTATATGGTATATAGCAGCAAACAATAAAATAAAAATAAATAGGAGGATATAATAATTGGGAGTAAAATTACAGTCCACAGATATATATAAACAGAAAGTATTTGCAAAACGTGGTGATAAAGTAGAAATATTAAGTGAATATCTAGGAGGTACAGAACCAATAGATTTTGTCTATCATTGTGAAAAACATGGCGATACATATAAAACTTTAAATGCAAAGAATGTATTAGCAAGTTGCTTTCAACCATGTAAAAAGTGTGATATAGAGTTAAAGAGTTTAAAAGCATCTCTTGCGATAAAGGATAAGGGTTATCAATTTAGAAGATTACAGGAATATTGTAGGTCGATGGGAGGTGAGTTAATAAGTAAAGAATGGACAATAGCAAAAGATTTATATGAGGTAGATTGTAAAGTAGAAGGACATCCAAATTTCTTTGCTAATGCAGATGGTTTATTAAATAAACCATCTTGGTGTCCAGCATGTGCTGGAAGAACAGGAGATTTTGAAAAAGAGATAACCGATATTATAAATAGTAAAAATGGAACACTACTTAGTTCTTATACATTATCTACAGAACATGTATCTATAAAATGTAATATACATAACTATATTTGGCCTATGATGCCATTGAACATAAAGAAAGGTAGGTGGTGTCCAATATGCAATTTAGTTTATTCAGAAAAAGTTCCCTATGATTACTTAGTAGATAACTATCCTAATTATAATATTAGAGTTCAGTATACTTTTGATGATTTAATGGGTGAAAATGGCGAACATTTAAAATATGATTTTGGAATATTGGATAATGATAATAAATTATTAGGATTAGTAGAAATAGATGATGAAGAACATAGATATAATCATACACAACCAAGAAGAGTAAGGGCAAGAGAAAGAGATCATATTAAAGATAAATATTGTGAAGATAATAATATACCTTTGTTTAGACTTGACTACTATAATGGCAGAAAAATATTTCAAGATAAAGATTGGTATTATAATTACATACATACAAATTTGAATGAGTTCCTTAATTATATAATTAATAAATAATTTATTAAAAAGGAGAGTGGAAAATATTAGTTTAAATAAACAAATACATATTTATAGTGTTGATACGAGTTGTTTTTATAATAAAAGAGAAATGAAAATACATAATAAATTAAATGAATTGTATAGGTATAGAAATGAATTAAATTTATTAAAAACGAAATTTAAAGACAATGATATTGAAGCAAAAGAATTAGATGAATATATTGCTGATATAAACAGATCAATTAAATATAATAAAGAAGGAATATATTCTATTTTTAGTCAACATAAAGGAATTAGAAAGTTAAATATTAATTCATTTAATGAAAAAAATATAATCTCAGTATTTGATTCTGTGTTAACTAGAACTATACAAATACCAGAAAATAATTTATCAACCGATTTTATAATTGTTCAAACATATTTCTTTGATGTGATTGAGGATATAATCCTTGATGGGTTCATGTACAAAAAAGACAAATATGTTTGTCTTACAGCTAGTGCAGGACAAATAAGAACAAAAAAGACAGTTTTTGTTAGAGAAAGAGTTTTAAATAAATATCAGAATACCCTTATGTGTGGATTAAATATTAATAAGATTAACGACTTGGGTGGAGTAAATATTAATAAATATTTAGCATACTTAGCTTTAAGCAATAGTGCAACAGACGCTTGGGAAGATTTTGATATTACTAAATCAATAGTTGTTGAAGATTTTGAAACCAACATTAGCGGTTTAGTAGATATAATTAATGATAAAACATATACAATAGTAAGAGATGTAATAGCCGTACCAGTTACTCATACTGATGGGTGTGGAATTTGTTTACCAAAAGTAAGTAAGAAGAACATGATGGTCAGATTGCCGTGGATAAAAGGGTTAATTTCTCCATTTTCTTATGATATTTTTATAAAAGAAGCAAATAAATTAAATCCAGAGAAAAATCATGGAATTGTAAAAGATATTTACAATAAAGAACATGATATTATAAAAGAAGGGATAGAAATTATCTTTACAAAAAGTCAATTTAAGATGTGGAAATATTATAAGAGTTGGGAAGATTATATACATTATTATAATTTATATAATTGTCAAGCAGGAAAATGTAATGAGGAGGAAGACGAATTTTCAGATGCAAAAATAAATTACCAAATGTTACAAACTCTTATTGATATGTCTGATGAGGAATTAAAAACTTTAAGTGTAAAAACAATATATAATATACGTAATATTGGTAAGGATAGAAAAACAATGCTCAAGGTGTTAGGAGTAAAAAAATCTAATTTAAAGAAAAACTATTTCCAACAAGCTTTAGATGTTTATCCCGAATTATTAAATGATACATATAGCAAACAAATTTTGAGAGAAACTAAAAAGAGTATGGTTAAAGAGGCCAGAGCAGGGAAACTTGAGTTGATGTCTTCATATACATTTATTATTCCTGATTTATATGCTTTTTGTGAGAATTTATTTTTAGGAGAGAAGAAACCAAGAGGTTTGCTAAGAGATGGAGAAGTACATTGTAAAATATATAAGGGGGTAGATAAATTAGATTGTTTGAGAAGTCCACATTTATTCAGGGAACATGCTGTACGAAATAATGTGATAGATGAAGCAAAAAACAAATGGTTTATCACCAATGGATTATATACTAGTTGCCATGATTTAATAAGTAAAATTTTACAATTTGACGTAGATGGGGATAAAAGTCTTGTCGTAGCGGATAATAACTTAGTTGAAATATCTGAAAGAAACATGGAAGGTATAGTTCCTTTGTATTATAAGATGAAAAAAGCTGAAGCAGAATTAATAACAAATGAAAGTATATATAATGGTTTAAAAACTGCTTATACAGGTGGAAATATTGGAATGAAAAGCAATGATGTTACAAAAATATGGAACAGTGAAAATGTTAATTCTGACGCTATAGAAGCAATTAAATTATTATGTATGGAAAATAATTTTACTATAGATTATGCAAAAACACTGTATAAACCAAATAGACCGACAAACAAAAAAGAATTGATAACTAAATACACAAAGTCAAAAACTCCACATTTCTTTATTTATGCTAAAGATAAAACAAAGGATAAAGTTGAGAAAAAGAACGATAGTGTTGTGAATAGATTGGAAAAAATAATACCAAATCCAAATATTAAATTTTCTTCGACTAATATTGGAAAATTTAATTACAAGATGCTTTTAAAGAATAGGAGTATTGTATTAGATAAAACTATAATAGACAAATATATCGAATTAGATTTAAAAAAACATTTTATTATTAATAAAAATGGCAATGATGGGAAGATTGGGAATATTTTATATTTATATAAACTCATCAGATATGAAATTTTAAAAATTAATGATGATATTGATTATGTTACAGATGTGTTTGTAGAATATTTATACAAGCACAAGGAATCTAATTATAAAACAACACTGTGGGAGTGTTTTGGAGATATTATAGTTAATAATTTGAAAAACAATATCGGTCATACGATTATTTGTGACATTTGTGGAAAAAGAATACGTCCATCTAATCTAACTCATAAATATTGCAAGGAATGTGCAAAGGAAATTAAGTTAGAAAATGATAGAAGAACACAAAAAGAAAGATATTATAGTAAAAAATTCTCGCAAACGGAAAATCTCTAAACTCCTTGGTACAAGCGGATTACAGCGATTATGAAAAACTTTATGAAACTGAATAAGTGTCTCAAACTATTGGTACAGGCGGGTTTGAAGCACTTATTCAATAAATGTCTATAAAGGAAATAGTCTAATATACAAAGTTAAGAGATATACACCCTAATAAACCGTTTTAAGATGTATGTGGTCGATCATACTTCTATTGTTAAAAAAAACAAAACATAACTCCAAACTAAAAGGAGCATCAAACAAAAAACATTGGAAAAAATCACAAAACAAGAAACACAATACCTAATCTCAAAAAACATTATCCATCAAAAACATGGAAATTATGGAGAATCCCTAGTAGTAATAGGAAAATTCAGTAGCGGTAGACGTAAACAACGCTATTGTACGCCACCTGTATACAATCTACTTTTAAAACTAAAGAAAAAAGATAGATTAGAACAATATTTCAATCTAAATAACACTATATTCTCTCAAAACTACAGATTAGAAGGTATTGATAAAATCTATTATATCTTTGACTATGCAGTATTTGAAGATGAATCAAGAACTAAATTGAAATATTTAATAGAGTTTTACAATGGTGATTATTATGACAAATTTAAAGTTGATTCTTGTAGTAATAATGGAATTAAGCTACTGAGAATTAAATATGATGAATTTGTTAATATTGAAGAAGTTGTAAATAGTGAATGTGTCTTATAATAAGTAGTAAAATAAATAATGAATGGTGGTAATTAATATTGCAGAAAAAGTGTTCTAGTGACACCAATTGCCTGATGCAATATTCCAAAGAAATATTTGAACAATTTGATAAAGTTTACATTGTTGGTTATGTACTCCGTGAACTGGAGAGAAATAAACACAGTCAAAATGAGGAAAAGAAATATCTTTCTAGGAGAGCATGTAGAGATATCGAGGCAAACAAGGATAAAGTAGTTTATTTCGTTAGTGAAAATAAATATGATATGCCTGAATGTTTTGATAAGGATATAGTTGATAATAGGATAATCTCAAATATTAGAGAATTGTGTGTAAAAGATAATGAAATTCTAGCATTGAGCAACGATATTTTGTTTAGATTTACTTGTGAGTCTATTGATATTATTTGTGAAAAGTTTGGTGATGGATTAGAAAATAATTCAGACAAATACAATGGAATTAGAGAAGTATTTTTAACAGAAAGAGATTATGTAAGAGTAAGGGATAGTGAAATTAATCAACTTGATTGTTTTCCTAATGAATATGTAATTATTAATAATACAACAAAAGATGAACAATATTTGTACATGTGGAATGGTGAATATCTTGAAGAAGTCAAGGTAAAACCAATAACTAATAAATATCTCAGTACAAAAGATGCAGTTGTTCATTATGATCTTTATCAAAAAGCTTTTATACATATGCTTCAGAATGAGAATGTAAAAATTATGATTACTGACTCAATTTACGGAGCTGGAAAATCTTATATTATGTTACATTGGGCATTACAACAATTAGGAAATAATAATAATGGTAGATATAATAAAATGTATTTTGTAAAAAGTGATTCCCCACCTGATAATAGAAAACCCTATCCTGCTATCCCAGGAGGAATATTAGAGAAGAGTGAAGGAATTCTAGGTATATTATGTGACACAACATCTGAAGATAGTATTGGTGAATTTATGAATAGAAATAGTAAAATTGAAGTTTTACCAATTCAATTTGCAAAATCTAGAAGTTTACAAAATTCAATTTTATTTATCACAGAAGCACAAGATTTTACTCCTTCAGAGATGGAAAGGTTACTTTCTAGAATTGGGGAAGATACTGTTGTTTTATTAGATGGATCTACAAGACAAATTGACAATAGATATTGTAAATATAGAAATGGTCTTACAATTGCTAGTGAAAATTTTAAGAATAAGAGTAATTCTGCACAAGTGAATATGATTGTAGATTATCGTAGTGAAATTAGTAAAATGGTTAGTGAAATGGATTGGCATGATTAGGTAATATTAATAAATTTTACTCCCTCAGTCTGTATTGCTGTATGGAGTTAGGGATAGAGTGTATTTCTATCACCTCTTTAAATTAATTCAAGGAGGGTAGTCATTATATTAATGGATTTTGGTTAGGTAGAAATCAATTAATTATTCAATAAGTTAAATAAATTATTAATCAATATTAACAATCAAAAACACTGGTCTGACATTAAGAAATGTGCAGATACTATTAAATAAAAGGGGATTAAAATAAATGAATAAACAAGAATTAATTTCGGCAGTAGCAATTAAAGGTGAAATGTCCAAAAAGTCAGCAGAGCAAGCAATTGATGCAGTATTTAATGTAATTAAAGATGCAGTAGTTGATGGAGATAAAGTTCAAATCGTTAATTTTGGTGCATTTGAAAAGAAAGCAACAAAAGGTGCAGAAGGAACTATTCAGTTTGGTGAGCGTAAGGGACAAAAATGGACTTCTGAAGATTCATTTAGGGTTGGATTTAAAGCAGGTAAGGGATTCTCTGATGCTGTGAAGGGTATTGCAGTAGAATAATTTAATAAATATTTTGTGCTATCAGTGTTAGTCCTTATATTCAATTGATATCGTTGGATATAAGGCAGGATAGCACAAATACAATAATATGGAGCGTAAGGCATTTTATAATAATAAAATAAATATAAAAAGGTGGTAAATTAATTAATGTCAGTAAAAACAGAAAAAGTAGAGAGTGTAAAATTTAGTGCTAAAGGGATTTTAACAATTGTCAATACAACAGGATTTTCTATAGAAGATGAGAAGACAGGAGAAGTAGAAATTCTTTCTCTAGATGATATTAAAACTCTTATTGGCAAATCAGTCACTATTAGTTTTGCTAATAAAGAATTGGTTGATGATGAGTAATTACAAATAAATGTTTAATGGAGTTGATATTTATGTTTTATGAAGATGAAAGAGGTAAATATCTAGAATCTAGTAGAGGATAATATTATACCTCAACTAACCACATTGATGTCAGAAATGGCTCCTGACGCACTCGAAAGAGTACCTGAGATGATTGATGCGCCGACAATCCAATGTGGTTTTAAACCTATAATTCATCTAGAGAGTGATAATGTGCACAATTGTCACTCTCGCAGAAAAAACATAATAAGCAGAGTTTTTGCTAGGCGAAATTTTAATATTGATTTAGTATTATTAGGACGCTATAGATTTTTAGATGCTTATAATTAGATAATACACATTACAAATATATTTTCCCTCTATAAATTGTTGTGGTGATGATTTTTTGGAAATTGCATAAGCCAAACAGCAACAATAAAAACTTGTTTTAGGGTTTGATAAAATTGGGTCAATGTTAGTGCAATTACAAACCCTCCCTAAAATCATGTGCATAAGTTATTAAGACCTTGGAAGATAGGCATTGCTCTGAAAAAGGGTATGAGGTTTATGGATGCACAAATTATTAGATTCCCCCTCATCACTCATTGTTTGTTCTCTATGGCGTTAATTACAGTTCATTTAAACTTTAGTGATAGAGACAAATGGCATACTGCAATGAGACTGATGAAATATATGAGTATGCCAAAAGAGAGAGAAGGAAACTGTATAGGGGTATCGGTTTCCTTCATACAGAATGAATTGAGTTAATAACTCTAACAAAGAAAATTTAAAAATACAAATTGAAAGAAGGAAATAATAAGTGTCTAATTCACAAAACACACAAATCGCAATTTCACTAAAAGAATCATTTCGTACATTGGTTTATATTGATAAAACTATTTCATCTTTAACTTCATATCTTTCTAATAAGAATAATTCTATTTCTGTAATTGAATCACATCTTAAAGAAAAATCAAATCCAGAAGCACAAAATGAGGAACTAGATACCACCACAATTAGAGAATATTCAGATGCTTCAACGGTTGACATAATTAATCTTGTTGGAAAATTAATTGCAGAGAAGACAAAATTAGAAATTTCTGTAGAAATAGCAAAAAGAAATATATTGATTGAAACTAAAGATAATAACAATCTTAGTTTAGATTCTGCTATATCAAATGCAAAACAATCTAGAAATTTAGCTGGAGTATTAAATAGTCTTATTAATATAAAAACAGATGAGAAAAAGACGATTGGGACAGGATTTAAGTTTAATCAGGAAGGTAATGAAACTTCATATCGCTATGATGTAGTAGTTACTAAAACCATTAATTTCGATAGAAATATTGTCAATGATAATTATAAGTCATTATTAGAAAAAGCTGATAAACTTAGTATCTCTATTGAAAAATCAATGATGGAGGAAATTGTAGAATATGAATTCCCTTATAGTATTCATGATTCAACAGCAGATGTTGTGAGTAAGTATTTATATTCTATTGATTAATAAATCAACAATTATTCTTAACCATGACAATTAATAAGAGGATATGTATAACCACACATCACACATATTCTCTTATTAAACCACTAACCAGAAGCAAAGCAAGATATAGACTATTATCTACAACACATCTGAAATTAGATGTAAATTCAAGTTAAATCTTACCATATTCAAACATGGTACTAACACAGGTTATGTATATTAAATACATAAAAATAAAACAAAATTTGAGTTTGCTGTCACAAGCAAGAAGAATCGCTAAATTCGCTTCACAAAACATAAAATCATCATTCGCAAATTCTATATGACGTTAATTCATTATTAAGTAAATACGACAATCATTCGCTAATCACGCTTTGATATTTTAGGATCAAATTCTAAAGAACAAATAATATAAAAAAATATAGTATTTTAAAAATACTCTCTTAGAGATAAGAGGATAATTTTAATAAATAAATGGATAATTAATAATTAATAAAATAGTCTTATTTTGCTTGCTTTTCTGGTTAGCAATATAGAAGTCGTTTGTGCTTTATGCACGTTATATTGTCCATCTAAAGAAATTTAGATGTGGTCAAACAAGGGAGATAAATCATATTATCATAATTATTCTCCCTTCTCTATTCTATCAACAAAAATATCTTTCACGAGTGGGAAGATTTTAAATTATTGATTCAAAGAGTGGGAAGTACGGGTGACTTCCCCAATAACAAACTAAATGAGTTTAGCCGTGATATCTCAGATAAAAACGGCATCAACAATCCAAGAAAAACTGTATTTTATGGTATTTGTTTTATTCTCTATTAAGGAGATGATTTTTATCAATGGAAAAATTTAATAATGATATTGAAGATGATAATTTAAATCATGGAGATACTACATGTCCAATGTGCTTAAGAAATCGTTTCTGGCTAAAGTTTTATTGTAATAAGGCAATATTGTATTGTCAGGATTGTGGGTATTTTGTTGAAATATGATTTATAAAAATAGTAAAACCGAAAAGAGGGATTCAATATGATTAACAACAATGAAGTAGTGTTTATTTACAATTTACGTCAAGCAGACTTTTACTTTAGTAAAGGCATATTGCCTTTAAACGTTGGTGTAGGAACTAAAAAAGATACTTATGTTAAATTTGCTAAAAGTGATGAATTAATGGTTGCATTTAAAGAATGGTGTAATATGAAGACTCCGATAAATAAATAATAATATACTTGATTTCAAAACGAAAGGACTAGGTGAATAATAATGATAACTGATAATACAATTTTAGAAGTAATTGAGGACTACAAAAACAAGAATAAATCTTTTACAATATCAATAAAAACAGATAAAATAACTAAGAAATATCATTACAATGTCGATGGTAAAATTAATGAAGTTACAGAAGGAAAATTCTATGAGGATGGAAAATTTATGGATAAATCATTTGTTGATTATTTTATAACTAAATATGATGTTGTATATAGTACAGGTGTGGGATTTCTAATATTCAATGGTGAAATTTGGGAAAACTGCTCTGAATTACGTATACAACAATTAATTGCAGGAATACTTGAATCAGAAGACGAGTTAACAAATGCAAAAATAAGTTCAACTTCTCGTATGCTTATAAATCAAATTAATAACGATAAATTAGCGGAATTACTTAATTCCAATAGAAATAGATTAATATTAAAAAATGGAACACTAGATATTTCAAATATTGAAAACTTTATATTTCATGAAGATAAATTCTTTAAAGAAGATTATAGTACAATTCAATTAAATGTAAGTTATAATCCAAACGCATTAAAAGACAATGCAGAGAATTGGAAATACTATATGACATCTACATTTGAAAATGATGCTGAAAGAATGAAATTAATCGGTGAGATGCTCGGCTATTGCTTGACTCCAAACTGCAAGTTCCATAAATCATTTATGTTAGTGGGAGAAGGGTCTAATGGTAAATCAGTATTACTAGATATTATGGATTACATATGGGGCAGCAAAAATATAAGTGATGTTGATATTAGTGAATTAGACAGAGCATTTAGTAGAGTAAGTTTATTTGGGAAATTAATAAACAAATCGTCTGAAATAGAGGGTAATTTAAAAACTACAGCATTCTTTAAGAAAATAGTTAGCGGTGATATGATTGATGGCGAATATAAAGGTAAGGACAAATTTTCATTTCCAAGTACAGTTAAATTAATATTTGCGATGAATAGTTTACCTGTTACCAAAGATAAATCAGATGGGTTATATAGAAGATTGTGTATCATTCCTTTTAATAAACAATTCAAAGGAGATGAAATAGACATTGATTTGTCTGAAAAACTAAAATTAGAAGCTGATAGTATATTTCTGTTTGCCTTAAGTGGTCTTAAAAGATTACATAAACAAAAGAAATTTACTGAGAGCAAAGAAGTTAATAATAAACTTGAAGAATATAAATTAGACTCTAACCCAGTAAAACAATATATGGAAAGCTCTTTTGACAAAGTTGATGATGAAACTAAACATATTCAAAGTGGGTCACTATATGATTCTTATGTTTTATGGTGTGGAGGAAATGGTTTTAGAAGTTTAAACAATGTTAATTTTGGCAAAGAATTAAAAAGATTAAACTATAATAAAAAACAAAAGAAAATAAGTGGAAAAGTTGTATGGGTTTTTGATGGATTAATTAAAAAGTAACAGGTAACTAGTGAATATTTTTCACATACAACCTTACATACAACCTTTAAAAATATTATATAACAAGCATTACAGAGTTAGGGTAATAGGTTGTATGTAAATATTTTTAGAAATTAAAATTATAAAATAATAAATATGATTGCAAAATGATATAATTATAATATGTATATAAATTTCACATGCAACCTACTACCTTATGATTAAAGTGTTTAATTATAAGGATTTAACAGGTTGCATGTGGTTGTATGTGAAATTTTACATACAACTTTTTATAATTCAAAATCATATTCATGAAGTAATTTTGGTCTAAGCCAAAATTGCTGAAATGATGCTTACTGCAAGTACAAATGTCAAATTAATTATCTTGTGACATGTCAAACGAGGGCAGAGTCTTGTAAGGCTTTGTCGTCTTACGCTTGCATAATTTCTTGCTATCGCTGCGAAATTCTGGATATATTATTTAAATTCAATTTTTCTTTCATGGTTGGTTTGTGATAATTAATAAAATAAATTTATAGGTGGTATTAAGATTATTGGACAGTAAATTAATTGATATATGTTACCAGAAATACAATAAGAAAATATCTGATTCTTGGGATACTTTAGCTAAATTGTATTATCCTCAAAGCACGGGAGAAGGACTTAGGAGCAAGTTTAAGAAATATCGTAAAACAAATGATGTTAGTAATAAAAATATTGTTGCTGAAAAAGATAACCCATTTACTAGAGGATTAGAAAAAGAAGTTAAAGAATTACCTAATTATAAAGAATCTTTAGAAATTAAAAGTGATAATTCTCAGGTATCAGACAAATTATTGGAAATGAGTGAGAATGAATCTAAAGATCCTGATTTTGTTTTAAAGTCACATGGGTATTCTCCTGAATTATTTAGTTTAATAAGTGCTAAAAACAGTATGTGGAATATGAATACTAAGGCAGATGGGGTAAAGACTCTTTACAGTTCTAAAATCAGTGTCAAACCAAGGACTGAAGTATTACTTAATGAAGATAATATTACAAAAATATTAGAAAAACTGATTAATAATTACTCTATTCCATCTCTTAGATCTGTAAAATATAATCATAGTCCAAATGGAAATTTGCTTATTCTTAACATCGCAGATTTACATCTTGGATTAAAAAGTTACTTAGAAACAAGTAATAATGAATATGATGATGTAATTGCAACTAATAGATTCTTTTATGTAATTAATGATGTTGTAAGTAGAATTAAACATAAAGAAATTGATAAGATTATATTATTAAATCTAGGTGATATTTGTAATTTTGATACTCCATATCAGACTACAAAAGGTACTCCCCAAAATGATCACTCAGTATCTTATTACCAAATGTTCACTAAAGTATCTGATTTGTTAATTAAAGCAATAGATATTCTATCACAGATTGCTCCTGTAGAAGTATGGAATTGCAACTCTAATCATGATAGATATACTACTTTTGGAATATTTCAAGTTTTGAATTCGTGGTATAGAAACAATGATAATGTATGGATTGATACTGGAACATTGGATAGAAAATATATTAAGTACGGGCGAGTATTAATAGGAATTTCACACGACATCAATGAGAAAGTTGCATTTAAGACTATACATAATGAAGCAAAAGAATTTATTAGTAATTGTGATTATTTGTATTGGTTTGTTGCACATCAGCATAAGACAATGGTAATTGACGATTATGGCGTTGAGATTAGGAGATTACCTACAGTATCGAGTAATAGTGAATGGTCTTACGGACAGGCGTATACAGGAACAGTTAAGAAGAGTCAAAGTTTTATTATTAGTAAGGAATATGGGATTATTGATGTAATGAATACGGTGATTAGGGATTAAATAAAATAAAATAATTAGAAAGATTTATGAGGATAATTTTATGACTGATAATAAATTAACATTTAAAACAATGTCGTCTGATGATATGTATAATGATTTATACAAACAACTATGGAACTCCAGAATTCTTTATCTCAATGGTGAGATAGATGATTCAACCATTGATTATATTTGTACTCCTATTTTAATTAAAAACATTGAGGAAAAAGATATTGCGGATGATCAACTTAAACCAATTACAATATGGGTAAATTCATATGGTGGATCTGCTGATGTTGGTCTTTATATTATTAATTTAATACAGAACTCACGTATTCCAATTCATGCAAAGGTTTTATCTGTTGCTGCATCTGCTGCTTTATACTTAACGATTTCTTGTAAATATAGAACTGCAAGTGAAAATTCAATCTTACTTTTGCATAAAGGGAGCTACTCTGTTGGTGGAAATGCAAATGAGGCTGAGGACGTAATGGAATTTTATAAAGGTGAAGTTGATAGTAAAATTGTTGAATTGATTCTTAATAGAACTAAAGTTACTAAAGATGAATTAAAGAAGATTAGACGCAATGAAACTTATATGTTAGGTAATAAGGCATTAGAGATGGGATTTATTGACGAGATAGTTAATAATTAATAATACAATCTAAACTTAATAAATAACAACAAAAAATAAAATATAAAGGCAGGAAACAATAATGCGTATTTTTCAAACTCAATCTATGTGGGACGCTAAAGAGGGTCGATGGTATGAGGTATTTTCGGTTGATGGGGAATCTTGTTCTGGAGAAGAATATTTTAGGGAATTAGAAACTGAGCAATGTTTAGAAGATGATGAGATTGATGAATTAGAGGAATATTGTATGTGTTGTGAATGTAAGGATAATGAAGATTGTCCAGATTTTGAATGTACGTGTTGTGAGAATGAAGAAATAGAAGAAGATTATATTGATAATGATTTAGTTATCCAATGCGATTGTCCTGATTGTGTTGAACAACGTAGGTTAGACCAATGTAATTGCAAAGATTGTGATTGTAAAGATGGATCAGCATGTGATGGATGTGGTCGTGAAATTGAAGAACAAGATGATGAATGTGATTGCCTAGAATGTAGAGAAGAAGCATTTATTTCTATGGCACATGATTTTATTATGGGTTCAGGTGGTTGTTCTGACTGTATTTTAGAATGCCTTATAGATTTTGCCGATGATATGAAGAATATTGGTTGGGAGTCCCATAAGGAGTTTATTAGTGAGATGAATGAGGATAGTTAGAATAAATAAAATAGTTTAAAATCTAATGTTTTGTAAGTTATAAGACGCTTGAGCAATCAGGCGTTTTATGTGTGGATGGGATGGGATAGATTGGATAGAGAATATAAAGTTTTGTGGATTATATGACCACTAAGAAATTAGTGGTTGTTTGTGTTCATGAAAATAGTTTGTGAATCAAAGTTGAGAGGTAATTTGGGAGTAGCTACCCATCTCTACACGCCTCTCTTCTTTCTATTTTTAAGCGTAGAGATCAATAAATGTGTAGAAAGAAGGAATTAGAGAATGTTGTTAACTAAAGAGGTAGAAGTAAATTTAAACCATAGTAATTTTGGTCATTTTGAATTATTGGGATACAAAATTCCAAGAATTATCAATAAGGATGGTAAATCAATCGTATCAAGTAAATCTACTATTATAGTAAAAGTTTCAGATTTACAACCTACATCGAGAGCAATTGTTCAAGTACAATGTGATTACGATGGCAAGATATTTCCAAAAGATTATTGCAGTTTTAAACATCAAAGAAGAAATATTGAGAAAGACTGCTGTAGTAATGTTGAATGTATGAAGAAAAAACGTGCAGAAAGTAATTTGAAAGTGCACGGAGTAGAAAATTGCTTAGATATTGACGGTGTAAGAGATAAGATAAAAAATACTAATATTGAAAAGTATGGAAATGAATATGCAATTGGTAGTAAAGAAGTTAGAGTAAAAATTGAACAAACTTTTAATGATAGATATGGAGTATCCAATCCATTC
>Ga0209728_1000561_pt1 | contig 28489 bp, 62 predicted proteins | sample RifGroD1_FD_183997 | JGI IMG/M metagenome (GOLD analysis project Ga0209728, IMG submission 183997) | Groundwater microbial communities from Rifle, Colorado, USA - Groundwater D1 (SPAdes) (version 2) | ecosystem: Environmental > Aquatic > Deep subsurface > Groundwater | place: Rifle, Colorado... | reverse complement strand
ACATCGGCGGGGATCTCCCTGCGTTGGACCTTCCCACGTTGGCACTTGGAGGCGAATCCCCAGCCACACCTCCCGCCCTACCAGGGCAAGTCTCCCCCGTACTGGAGGACCTTGGCGGAAAGGTCATCAAACGGGACAAACGGCGCAAACTCCCCCCTCGCCGGAAGCGCGTGCCCAAGAAAGCGCAGAAACCACCGGAGCCGGGGGCGTAGATGGGCACGCAAACCCGGTCTGGCAGGTCATGGCTCGCGTCAGGATCGTCCCGGATCAATTTTCCGTGTCCTCCTCCCGGTCATCCTGCCCAATTCAATCCTGGACTGCTTGGTGTGCTGAAACGTGGGGAAACATGCTTACCTCACTTGACAAACTGTATAAGATGCGGTATAATGCAGATGAAATGAAGGAGAGAACATGAAAATCACGAAAATCAGCAAGCATTTTTCTTTGACCATCCAGGCGCGGCCGTTCCATCCCCTTACGATGTCCACGATGATGGAGGCGGAGGTGGGAGAGGGGGAGACGGAGGAGGACGTGCGCGCATTGTTGGATGAAAAGGTGCAGGAAGACGTGTTTCTGGGTATCCCCGAGGCCGTCGAGAAGTTCAACACGGAAATCGATGGCATGACCTCCTCGGGGGCCATCCGGAAGAAGTAATGCCAATCCCTCTATGGCAACTCTACGTCGGGGTTGCCTGCATCTTCGCCCTTTACTATCTTCCCGAGGGGCCTGCGTACTTACGCCGGAAGCCGGTGCATAGGGCTATTCAAGCCTTTGTTGTCGCCGTGGTCCCGTTTATCCTTGGATCTGTATGGCCTATCATTTTAGTCATGCGCATTGTTGGTGCTCTGCGCGAGTGCCAGAAGTTCGCACGAGGAGATTGTGTATGAAGCGTTGCGCGTTGTTGTTCCTTGTCCTGACTCTTTTAGGGTGTAGTCTGGCTAACTTTTTCCCCACGGGCTATGTGGAGGTGACGGTCGTCAAGGATGGCGTGACCGTGTTGCACGGGACTTTCCACGCCCATCAAGTCAAGGCTTCCGCGTCGGAGTTGAAACTCTACTGTACCCTGTTGTCATGCCGGATGATCTACTCCAAGGCGCAAGGGAACAGTTGGACTATCACGAAATTGTAGGAGGACGGCATGTACGTGAGGTTCTGGAAGAGGGTCTTGGGCTTGATGAAGAACCACAACAAAGATGTGAAGACATCGGATGCTCCTCCGTTGATGTACATTATCCCGCAGGAACACGTGGAACAGGTCTTTGAACTGTGGGATGAGTCACGCAACGACCCGGGCAGCTCGGCGGCCAGATTCAGGCTGTGGAGTTTTGTGGAAGCCAGTCTGGGAGGCAAGACCAACATACAATCTGGAATGCGCTGGCAATTACGCGCCCTAAATTGCTTGACCCTTCACGTGATCAATATTCCCAACAAGGAGTGATCATGACATCGCATAGGACGCTCGCCAAAATCTTAGTGGTCCTCTTCCTCTGCCTGATGGCCTACGGTGTGGGATGGTCGCGCGGCGCGGAGTGGACGCATGAGCAAACCTGCCTACTCCTGGCGGACTTCTTTGAACTCTACACAAAGACGGACACACGTGCGCTCGGCCCGGAGGATCGAGCGCTGTTGAAGAACATCGAACGCCGGATGCAGGTCATGGAGCGTATGGCCAAGCGGCATGCGGTGGCCCCATGACCGACCTGGACAAGACAATCACATATTTCTATTTTCTATATTCAATGTGCCCTTCGGTGGACGAAATGGCGAAACGCTTACTCCCCAAAGAAAAGCCCCTACGCAAATGCGCCCTTCGCGGGTGTGAAAACATGACACGGCATAATGGGAGCTATTGCTGTGCGGAACATTGCAAAGCCGCCAAGTTGCCCGCCGCGCCAGACGCCGCTGGGAGCCGTTGTGACAACACAAGTCGTTGAGACGGATTCCAGTGTCTACGTGCTCAGCGTGCGGTGCGCCAACTGCCAGAGCATCTTCCTGGTGGCCATCCCCATGGGGACCAGCTACAACCAGCATCTCGCCCGTGGATTGGTGGAATGCCTCTACTGCGGACAGACCTCCAAAGACATTCCAGGTACGGCATGGGAAGACCGCTCCAAGAAGTTTATCAATCTCGGCGTTCCCAAGGATGACGCCTTGGACCACGTGGACGACGGGCTTCCGAAGAAAAGAAAGCGTGCCAAACGAGGTAAGCCTTGAAATCTCCTGACATGGCTATCCGCATCACCCCTAAGATGTTCATCGCCTATAACGCCAGACTTTTGGAGGAACTCCACTTTCCATCCGTCGTGGAATTCGTGGTCATGCCTCCGGGGGACGTGATCCTGATCCGGCGTAGCATTGCGCGGACTACGGGTTATCGGGTATCCTACTGCAATCGTAAAAATAAATCCGGGGCCGTCACGGCGGTCCCCCGGCCGTTATTGAAGCGGTTTGGTAATCAAATCAAGCCGGGTCGGTACATCGCCTATCGTTCGGGATCCGGCGTAGCGTTTCGCTTGGGGGATGTGTGAAGCCGTTGACCATCAAAGAGCGGCATTATATCATCTTCTGGACAAGGCATTTGAACACCGAGGAGGATCCCGAGGGCAAGGATATCCGTCTGGCCACGGGACGATTCGATCAACACGGGGCGGAAATCTACGAGGGCAATATGGTGAGGGTCACATGCGATGGTGAACCCAACGTAGACGGCAAGGAATTCCTGATCTATTGGGATACCAACCTCTGCGGGTTCTGGTTCTGGGATCGCGCCTTGCCAGGCCCGCTGGAGTTGACGTATAATCTGTGGTCCGTGAACCCTGTCCTGGAAATCGCGCAACGAATCAAGACGGATACACCCCAAGGATCCGCTCAGACCTTTGGGGAGTTACCAGGACCCCAGGACAATTAGGAGGGAAGGTGAAACGCCAAAACGAGAAGCCTGCCTTCAAGGCACAGATAAGCACGCCACACCAACAGGATACTCCCATTGGGCAACCCATGGTTCCGTGCGGATTCTGCCAGAGCTTCCGCCCCGTCCACGTAGCCCACGAGATCAACGTCGGGCATTGCAAGTTGCCCCGAGGCGTTTACTTTGACAATGTGTGCGAAGTGGAGGGCACGTTCGAGGGCACGGGAATCGCTGCCTGCAACGAGGACTATGTGCGCCGCGTCCTCACCCATAGAATCATGCGCACCACGGACGGTTGCGTAGAAGGAAAACTTAAGGAGAGTCCTCATGCTTAGAGCCCCTCATCAAGCCAATGGCATCCAGCGTCGGAATCGAGCCCGTCAGTTAGCCAAACGGAGAGGAGAACAACCTTCCCGCCAAAAGCCGTTGGGAGCAACCTCGCATATCCTGCGCCCCTTCGATAGCCAACGCTCCTGGTATCGTTACCTATCCCGGATGATGAAAGCACGCAAAATTACCACCTACCTTCTTAGACGGCATAAAAAAGTCATGGATGACTTGCGCGGGTTCAAGCCCGCAGTCTTTGACCTTCCGCTCGTGGTCACACCGTCGTCCTACTTCGCCAATAAGCATTAGCAAAGTAATCATGCCTTGGTTGAAGCGGGCTTATGACGTATATCTGCTGATGCAGGCAGAAGGTACAACCCCTCATGCAGTTAGTGACTTTGTCGAGCATGTGGAGCCGATTGTCCTGTCCACCCTACGGCCATTCCTACGTTTGTCCGGTGTACGGGACGGAACCGACGATGACATGATGCAGGCGGCACGTTTGCGGATTGTCGAGAAATTACCCAAGATTCTGAGCACGCAATTGGAGTCCAAGGAGCAATTATTCAAGTACCTTGAGTTGCTTTGCCGCAATGCCATGAAAAACGAATTCGGACGGTTTGAGTGGTGGTGCCCCATCCTGCCGGAGTACATCAAGCCGCCGACGGAATTATCCCGAGAGGAAGTCGCCGCGTTCAACCGGGAACTGGTGACCTTTGTGCTGGCCGGATTCCCCCAACGGGAACGGGACTTAGCCCGCTATGTCCTACGCCAACGCATCTTGGGACGCACGGTCAGCCGGTTCCTGGTCCTGCGCTTGCGGTGCAGTCCACAGTGTAAGGCGCACTGCCGCGCCCTCAAAGCCGTACAGGGAGGTCAGTGCGCCAGCCTGTTGGTGGAGGCCACCGTGGATCTGCGCATCCGACGCTACTTAGCGGATTTGTACCGGCACGTCTGGGAGAAAACGAGAGACACAGGCACGGGCCGGGAGAATGTGACGGAGAGCGCAACGCCTGAAAGTGAGCCTCGTTAATGTTTCCCGATCCAATAAACTACAGGTCTCTCAGGATTGTCTTTCCCTACCCGGGAGGATTCGAGTGGCAGTATTACATCCCTGGAGGAATGTATTGGGTTCCAGTGCAGATTCCTTGGTCGAGTACCCCCGAACCAGCAGTTGTCTATCCTTGGGATGGCGAACCAAGGCTGTGATATAATGAAGCTCTCACAAATCATCACTGCTATTTTTCCTACCTTTGCCCTGGAGCCCTGTCGCCCCAGGCTTTTTTGTGCTTATGCGTCGGAGCGCAACGTGAGATGACCCAAAGCATGGAAGTTCTAATCTATGAAGTGAGAAAATCATCCTCTCCAGGATCAATGAAATTCTTAATAGTTCCTACATCTAACGGTCTTGCTGTTGTCCCAGCGGAGCTACGCAAAAGCCTCGGGGAATTGGTTTTTTTCACAAAGCTATCGTTGAATAAGGGAGAAAAACGAATTGCTCTTGATGTTGATAATGTTCTTCTCCAGATTCAAGAAAAAGGATATGGTGTTCAGGAAAACATTCCTTCAGGCTATAGGGCTACTCCTTCGCGAACGGAAATTATCACCGAAATTCAGAGCATGATACGGCTTGCAACCGCACGTGGCGTAAGTGAGCACAGCCAATACAATACGAATTGCGTAGTGCGCTTGGGGAATGGATTGATCGCGGCCATACACGGGCTGGTATGGAGCGGTGATGCGGAAACTGTTTTATTCAGTATCCACGAGGCCTTGCGCGCCCAAAATGATCAAGACCATCTATTGGTCTGCTTAGTCTGTGGCTGGAGAGGATCTGAGGCGAGTCGGAGGGCCACGTACTTTCAACAGACCGTGTGCGCTGGTCCCATGGCTCTTCCTCCGGACCCAAATGTTCATTTCTACGAAATGGGACATGGAGCGGCATGGGACTGCGGTCCGGTCGTTACAGATATTGGCCAGCAGGTATCTCATATCGACTGCACTCATTCTCTCTACAATGTGCGTCGTGAACATTACCAGAAATACGGGCCGTTGTACACGCTGGATGAAGAGATTCTAAAGCGGGAGCCTGATATAGACTTCGTTTGTGAACTTCTAAAAACTCGCGGTTCCCTAACAAAATATTGCAGAAAGGTGGTTCATGAAAAGGAGAGGCAAGTTATGCTCAACGAAATGAAACTGCAAATGGAAGCTACTTTGGCGAAGTTTGTCTTTCAAGATTCCACTAAGACTACTTGGCGAAAAATGGAGGATGCACTGGAAACTATCCCTGGCGTGCAGATTGCAAAAGTCTGGCACGTCAGCGGGACATCGCTGGAAGGGTTCATTATTTGCGCCAAAGGCCGGAACCGCATTGACTTCACCGTCCGTCCCGTTGGCGTTGACGTAACCCTGCTGGAAGAGAGTACCACGTCTTAGTTGACAAACTCGCTAAACTATGGTATAGTACAGCCATGAAACAATGTCCTCGCTGTGGAGCGCCGTATGACAGGGACGTGCTGGTGGGGATCTCGGGCAACACGTTCGGGCGCAAGTTTTCCTGCGGGACTATCGTCGGGCCAGCCGTGCAGGATATCAGCACACCTCCCGATGGGGTTACCGTGCTGTGGGCCGCCTGTGCGTATTTCGTGCAACGGGCTGCCCAGATAGACTCGCAGGTGGAGCAAATATTTCGAGCTGCGACATTCAACGCCTCCTCCTGGTACGAATCGGCATCTGGTGTTGCGCAGTTGACTAAAGCCGAACAGGAGCGCGTGTTACAAATCATTCGACTCTGATAGAGACAGGAGGGACTATGTGGATTTCCCGTAAGGATTACGACCTGCTGCTGATATCGGGAATGCGGTTGAAGCAGGAGAACGAGACGCTCTTGCAGCGTGTCGCTGAGATGGAGGCGGAAGCGTCCAGGTTGCGGAAGGGCTATGAGCGGAATTTCTACGCTGTGGAGAGTGACGACGGCGGCAATACGGTCAGCACCATTGTCTCCTCCCGTTCCGCGCGTGTGCGGGATGCTTGGGTGGCCTCTAAGCCTTCCACTCGGTTGGGCGTCTCGGCTGGTCACGCTAAGGTCATAGAGGCACTTCATTTGGGAAAAGTGCCCTCTTTGGACCCGACCAAGGAATCTCAGAGCGCGCAGTTGCGGTTATTTTGACCCATATGGTTGATGCGCCTGCTGTGAGGGCAAAATGACAGACACGCTGGAGGCCTTCTCCGTACGTGCCGAGCGCTTGTTGGACCGGTTATTCCTTGGCAAGCACCATGTTCCCAAGATCAAGAAAGAGAACGTGGAGACGCCGTTTGAACGCTGGGAGGTCAACGACTCCGGGGACTGGTCTACCTTTGACTTTGAACGGCTGACCCGGCTCGTGATCTTAGCCCATGATGAGTGCATACGCGCCTCCATCTGTCCCAGCGGTCCACGCCATGCACGCCCGATCCCAATGCTTGCCCTCGTTGGCCGTCTTTGACGCCAGGGCATTCTCCGTACCCGTGGATGACGTTGTGAACGTCTTCCTGTGGCGGGCCAAAGATTGGGAACGCAACAGCATCCAGATGTACGCGCACAGCCTGTTCAGCCATAAGCAGCTCCACAAGAAGAACATTGGCGCGATGCATGAGATGTTGCATTCTGTCGGCAAGAACTGGACTACGAATCTATCCGACCGGGAACGTAACGGCGCGTTCCTGATCCGGCGTTCCGGCGGAGGCATCGAAGTCCGAACGGATATCCTTCCAACGTTCCCAAGCGTCCAAGCGGCTATAGGTGGCCTTTTCACCTTTGACGCGGATAAGAAGCCAAATGCGCCGGGGATGCCGTGAACCGTCCCGAACTCGGCGTCAAGCAATTTGTCGCCGTCGTGCAAAACCGGCGAGGTGGGAAGTTCATGGTATTTGCCACAGGTAGTTCTAAGCACTACCTGTTCTCCCCCTTGGACCAATATGGGTGTGCAACCTGCATGAGCTTTCCTGTTCTGAAAGCCAACCTCCGTCCCGAGATCCGAAGAGCCCTTGCACACGGATGGGGCAATGCCTCCTTGTAATATCTACTTGACAAACAGAAAAAGGCGTGGTACAATACGGCCATAGAGACTACAAGGAGGCTCATATGAACGGAACGACGAAAATGACCCTCGATCAAATCTGCGAGCAGGAGCACTTGTACCGCCGGGAGGATCTGCCGGTCTGGTGTGAGAAGAAACTCCTCGCGGCCGGTGTGCGCGTACCCGTGCGGTTGACGGGCACAATCTGGGCGTACTCCAACGATCTTGGGCAGGTGTGGATCGCCACCACCATGCAGGGTTGGGCACGGTCGCTGTCCGTCCGGATGCTGTACTAAGGAGGCTATCATGTCAACCAAAAAGAAAACCTACCCTTGCCCCTCATGCAGGAAGCCCATCCCGGTTACGGAGTTCTTCTCCGGCGACGATTTTGTACTCGACGAGTACGGTGACGATGGGGATAGTGCAACGCTTTGGTACAAGGGAAAGCTCGCCCTCGGCAACAGTGAAGGCGCTAAACAAGGAACGTGCGTAAAGTGCAGGCTGCCAATCCTCGTCAGCGCCACCATGCACATCACGCAGACAACGGAATTTTCGGTTGGAAAGGACCCTGCGCGGGACCGCTTGTTCACCGCCAAGGATTTTCCGGCCTGGGCGTGGGATAAACTGACGGAGAATTTGAAAAGCACCACAGGTACGGACATGCCTGCCATCTTCCTGTACAAGGACATCTTGGGCCGGATATTGTTTACCGGCGATGGCCTGCGCGCCAAGCTGTGGCGGACGAGGGGCGGTGAAGCTTTTCCAAAAGACCTGCCTCCGTCTGCGCCAAAGGACGGGGCACGCTAATGGCCTACGTCGTTCTGCAATCCGAGGTAGGCCTGTATACCGTCGGGTTTTACTCTCCTGACGGAACGTGGCATCCCGTAAAGGATTGCGCGTCTTCCGAAGAAGCACAACGACACGCGCATTATCTGAATGGGGGAAGCTCTCAAACAGGGAACGAGGCGAAGAAAACTAAAGTGCCCTCCAAGTCGCAAGTTCTCGCGCCGAAGATGTTGGATTTTATCCAGAGATGGCGTGAAATCATTGACGGAGGAGGCAAGGGTGCGGAACAGTGGGCAGAGGACTTTGACACGGAAGCTCAGGCGATACTGAAGAAAGTACGCAGGAATCACTTGGGAGAAGATGCTGAGATCATCACAATCTTTGAATTTGCCTGCGGGTGCAAAGTGACCCGACGCGATAGGACCACCCTTGTTTCCATGTCCTATTGCGCAACGCACGAGAACCCATCGAAGGGGGTCAGGAATCAGTTTATCGGGGAGATAGAGTTGCTATCCTTTATCAAGTCACTGGATGACCGGTTGCGAGCACTGTGTGTGCAAGCGCATATCCTAGCTAATGAACATGCAGCCGGGTTGGCCATTAGTGATGGCGCGTGGAAGGACCTCTTGGATTTGGCCTGCGAGGGGTTCAAGGCGTCCGATACCTACCATGCTGCGTTGATAACTTCGGCATCCAAGGCCAAAGGATAGTCCCGTCATGGCCATGAGGCTCATTGATGCGATCAAAGTTGTCCAGGACCCGTTCCGGGGTATTCAGCACTCGGCACAGAAGATCGCTTGGGCGGAAGAAGCAATTCGCGCCAGGGATTTGGACCCGGAAACCTACCGGAATTGGGTGCGCCCTAAAGCCCTAAACCGGAGTCTGCAAAATCCACGCACGAGGACACGCATGTACAGCATCCAGCGACAACTCCTGCTTGATCCACGATCCCGTACCGTCGTATCCGCCGAGGTCACGGAAGTACTTCGGCTTGCCGGACCTGATACACCAGTGACCAGTGTGCTATTTGGCCGAATGTACCAGGTCAGTTCCGGCGGTCGTCGCTTGCGCAGGCTATGCTTCCGGGATCGTAAGGTCGCCGAGAAACTTCTCTTAGCAGACAAGTCTATCCTGCGGGAAGTGGAGATGGCCTGTACGGTATCCGATTGCAGGGCGGCAATGGCATGAATGGCTTGTCAATGGGGTCCATCGAGTCCAAGTTCATTGCTGCCACTCTTGAACAAGGAAAGAATGCTTCTTCTGAGGATATGGCGGAACACTACGGTCGGCTGTGCATTGCCTGTGTAATGGGCAATTTGGCGCTTCAAGATATCGCTCCCGTGTATGCTCGCATTGCCTATCGGTTCGCGGAGAAGGCTACACCCAATTTCGCCTTGCGCGGCTTTGAGATGTTCTCCGTGCTATTGCAACATCACTATGGATGGGTGCGTTATGACGTGGAAGCTCGCATGTTAGCGGAGGCAGCGTATATAGCCGTGCGCCGGAGTCACACCTTCCTGACGGATACCAACCACACCTACACGGCGGGCGAACGGACGATGCCGATAGGCGGTAGGACAATGACCTGGACTTCGGACATGATTCGACGCTATGTCGCGGCGTGTCAGAAGGCACCACGTGGCTGACCAGGCTCCCGTAGCGTGGTCCGAGAACTCGGTCTTGGACCGGCTGACGTACCTTTTCCCTGAGACGTCCCATGTGATCCTGCGTGGTGTACGCAATGCCACCGGCTTTCCACGTCAGGTCCGCACGGCGGATGCCCTGGTCCTGTCCACCTGGCCCTCACGGGGCCTCTGGATGGCGGGTGTGGAAGTGAAAATATCCAAGAGTGACTATCGCAAGGAGCTGGAGGATCCCACGAAGGCGCATGAGTTTCATCGCTTCTGCCATTTCTGGTACGTGGCGACGCCCAAGGGGCTCCTCGACGGGTTGGTCATACCGGAGACGTGGGGCCACATTGAGGTCCAGAAGGATCGCGCCAAAGTAGTAAAGACACCAATTCAGCAGACCCCTATCCCGATCACCATGGCATTCCTCTGTTCTATCTTGCGCCAAGTGTCCGAAGGCTATATTTCTAAAGAAACCTTGAACACCCGCATTGCGGAGGAAGCGGAACGGCAAAATAAGCGGCTTAAAGAGCACCTGGAATACGAGTACAAGAAATTGAAAGAGAACGTAGAACACTTCGAGAATCTCTCCGGCGTCAAGCTTGCCAAGAGTTGGGAACTGTGCAACATCGGTCCTGCCGTGCGCTTTGTCGTCAACTCCGGCCTGTTGCGCGGTGAGAGTATGATGGAACGCCTTCTGGAATCTTGCGAGCGTAGTGCCAAGGATATCCGAGAGGCGTTGGAGGAGTTTCGTAAAGCATCTCCGGAGAATCACTCTGTTGGAGGAGCCAATGGTCCTGACCAGGGTTGACGCCCTCAAAGAGCATCTTTGCCTGGTGTGCAAAAGCTATCATCCACGGGAGGGCAAAGACTACGGGAAATGCGACACGGTACAGATGGTGGTGCAGGAGACCATGACGTGCGAGAAATGGAGACTAAAAGAATGACTGACGCTTTCTGGACCGCCGCCGAGAACTTTCTGGAAGAGCTTAAGGCCGAGTGCCTTAGTGTCCTGCATGGTGACCAACGGTATAAAATCTCCGTGTCTGCCTGCGCCCACGACATTCAAATCATGGTCTGGCGGGAGCACAAGAAACCTATCCTGGTGCGGTTGAAGCCGGATGACGCACGCGCCATGGCCGAGAAGATGTTGGCTCTATTGGAGCCCCCAACATGTGGAACCGAGTGAGACGGGCGTGCCACACCAACGAGCCTCAGAGCACCACGGTCATCGCGTTGACGTTGTTGAACATCGCGGCCGTGCTTAGAAATCCCCATCCGTCATGGTGGGTGTACGTATTGGCTGTGCTGATTTATCCTGCTATCGCGTTCACCGCCAATCTGCTGGACCCTATCCCTTGCCGGAGGTTATCTGACCATGAGCAAATCTAAGCACGAGATGCCCGTGACCGTTGATGTGCGATTCTGCTGTTGGCCGCACTTTCTGGAGTTCTGGCAACCCGCCTTATGCTTTCCTGGCCGGAGGGATCACCGGATGTGAGGAATGGCAGGCAAAGGTTGTTGAAGCATTGAAAGACGAGCCTGTCCTGCTGATTAACCCACGACGCGCCAACTTCCCCGTGGAGGACAAGCACGCGGCATTTGACCAGATCAAGTGGGAGTTCTCCTGTTTGGCTTTGGCGGATCGGATTCTGTTCTGGTTCGCCAAGGAGCAAATCCAACCCATCGTTCTCTATGAGTTCGGACGGTGGCTGGCCTTGAGCACTAAGCCTTTGTTCGTCGGTGTGCATCCGGCGTACCCACGTCGTCAGGACGTGTACATTCAAGGGATGTTGGCGTATTCAAGCTTGGAAATTTCCTCCTCCTTGGATGCGCTCATTTGGCGGGTCAAGAACAACCTACGGCAGGCCCAAGAGTTCGGAAAATAACAACAGTTTAACGGAGGGGATATGTACATTCGCTACTACCATTTTCGACGGCACTTCAACGGCATCAACTACTTCGAGTTGTTTCCAGGTGCCCGTGATGCTGAGCCCTTGGGAGGTGTGACGGTTGCCCTGGACAAGGACACGGGGAAGATCGGGATGGCCGTGTGCTCGCATCGGGATTTCTACAACCGCAAGAAGGGTCGGGAGAAGTCCTATGCCCGGCTGAAAGTGGCATGCCATCAGAATGTGGATGCTTGCGCCCCATGCATGAAGTTCGTAGACGAACAGGAAGCCGTGATCGGCATTGTCTTGCGCGTCCTCAAATCGCAGAACTCTACGACGCCACTCAAAGCCTTGCGCGTCCTGTTCGAGTAGCATTGACAAACACGGAAAATCTGCTATAATCGCGTAGTAAATTACTCTAATGGGGGTAGCCATGACGCCTCTGATAGGACAGTTCTTGGGCATCGAAGCGGACAAGCCGACGGCGACAGGCCGAGTGTATCCTAAGAGTGTTCTCGCTTCCCTGGTGTGTCAAGCTCGTCAGGATAAAACGGATATCCCAGGATTTTACGGTAACCTGACCGACGCTTGGCAACCGCCTTCCGTAGACACGTGCGCTTTCACGGCCAGGAACGTTCGGCTGGAGCGCGAACGGCTGGTGTGTGACGTGGCCGTGGTAGACACGCCTGCTGGTCGAAAACTCCGGAAGGACCTCGCCGCCAAGAAGAACGTCCCATTCACGCTGGCCGTCACGGCGTCATTACGCAGGGACGCGGAAGGCAGAGAGGTGATTGGTGATGATGTCAAGTTGTGCGGGGTATCCGCCGTGCTGGTCGATGGACAGTGACGCAGTGCATAGGAGGGAATCCGTGACGCAACAGAACTGTGTTGGGAAGGTCCACTACCCGCTGTGGTATCGTCTGACCAACCTTATTCCTGCAATTCGGAGGAAACGGCAAGCGATCTGGGACAATGTACTTAAGCGCAAAGGGCCTTTCATTTACCTTCCCTATACGCCTGTGTATAAACCCCTTTCCATGGATGACATTGTACGTGGGTACAGCCCCTTGTGGGCGAGACTGCTCTATTTCCTGCCCGTGGTGCGTCGCTATGCCAATCGGAGATTCTCCCGGATGCCTATGGTTAGAGCCTATGCGCAGAGGCCCATCAACAAGATGTTCTACCAGGTGGGCACGATTAACACGGGTAAACACGACGCTGGAGACTCCCATGAATGAGGCTATTCGTGTCCCCGGCATGACTGAGGAGGAATGCAGGCAGTTGATCCCGCCAGGGACGTTCCTGTTGGGCTACGCAGGCTCCCGAGCGCATGGCACCTATCCCCCGCCGGAGGTTCCCGGATCCGTTGACGACATAGACCTGATGGGCGTCGCGTTCGCCAAGCCGGAAGTCTACCTGGGACTGGCTCAATGGGATCACGTCCAGATCATCCGGGGCCAGTGGGACGTGACAGCCTATGAAGTCCGCAAGTTCGTCCGGCTCCTGCTCAAGCAGAATCCTAACGTGCTTAGCCTGCTGTGGTTGCCTGATGAGTGCTACGTCCATCAGACCCCCGCAGGGCAATGTTTAGTGAATAACCGAGATCTCTTCACGTCAACGCAGATATTCCATTCCTTTGCGGGATACGCCTATGAGCAGCTCCGGCACATGGAACAGCGTTCCGTCAATTCCCGCATGGGGGAGAAGCGGCGGAAGGTCGTCCAGCGGTACGGTTATGATTGCCTTGCGGCTAGCCACCTGATACGGCTCTTGCGCATGGCCATTGAGTTCCTTGGCGATGGTATTCTGCGCGTCCGGCGTCCGGATGCCTCCGGTCTGTTGGAGATCAAAACCGGGCTACGGACTCTGGAAAGCGTGAACGCGGAGGCCACCAAGCTATTCAAGAAAGCTGAAACTGCCTTTGCGAAGTCGCCGTTGCCTGCCACGCCGCAGACGCGCAAGGCGGAAGAACTGCTGATGGAGATCGTGCGCAACTACTTGCTGATGGGTGTTGCGTGACATACATCACCGGTCGGTCTGAGCGTGAGAAGGCATAGGGAACCCATCGGGAGTACCTGGACCACATGCCGGTGGTGATGACGGATCAGCACTGCGGCCGGTTGCATCGTTGTCCGCTCTGTGGCAAGGAGGAGTGGAGCGTCTGGGGCCGTGCACGGAAGCATTGGGAATCACATAAGAAGGGGAACAAAGTATGAACCTACGCTACTTATGTCAAAATGTGGTTGCAATTTACAAACCGGAGATACTGTGCCTGTTGCTCAAGGCATTGCCGTATTCATCAAGCCGTGTCTGATATGCAAAGAGATCGAAGAAAAAGGTGCTAAAGCAAAGAAGCCAAAGAAGCCGAGGACTAAATGAGCGTTCTTGAGGAATCAGTACGATGAAAATAGCCTTGACAAGGCAACAGGCTATAGCGCTGTGCCTATCTATTGCTATTGCCGTATTCGCTATCCTCCAATGGCTTGAGGTCATTGAAATCCAGGACAAAGCTACAGAATGAAGACAACACTCTTATGCGGTGATGCGCTGGAAGTCCTCCGAACACTTCCCGATAATTTCGCAAGTTGCTGTGTTACGTCTCCTCCCTATCTCGGGTTGCGGGATTATTTAGTCTCCGGCCAGATTGGGCAAGAAGTCCTGCCGGAAGAGTATGTTGCTAACTTGGTAGCCGTCTTTCGGGAGGTTCGGCGAGTTCTACACGATAGTGGGACGTGCTGGATTGTGATGGGCGATGCTTACTGCGGTGGTGGTCGCACGGGAAAGGGCGGTAAACAGATATGGGGTGGAATGGAAAAGAGTCAAAGTGGGCGTGGGCTGGCGTACGGTCAGCCGACGGGAAAGTTGCCGGGAATTAAAACCAAGGACATGCTTGGCCTGCCTTGGATGCTGGCCTTTGCGCTCAGAACTGATGGCTGGTACTTGCGGCGTGACATAATCTGGACGAAAGAAAACTGTATGCCATCTTCCGTCAAGGACAGACCAACATGCAATCACGAGACGATCTTTCTCTTGTCTAAAAAGCCCAACTACTTTTATGACTACGTGGCGGGATTGGAAGACGCTGTGTCCGCATCCGCTCATGACGTGACGGGCCAAGGGTACGCTGCGCCAGGACAATCCCCACAGAAGGGCTCCCGTCCGCGTGGTGGCAAGAGTGCCTTTCGTGGCCAGGGTCACCAGCGTTCTACTCCGTCAGGCCCGGCGAACCGCTCAGGAAGAGACATGCAGACGGTTGGACCGGGAATCATTAGGCTTGCAGCGTCCGGCAATAAAGAGCGCCGCTTTGGTGAAGATGCGGGGCGTCCAGGTAGCCATCTCGGAAGGTCTGTTCCGTGGGAAGGCTTCAAGCGCAACCGGAGGACAGTGTGGTCCGTTCCAACCGTTCCGTTCAACGGGAAGAAGTTTGGCGCACAGGATCACTTCGCCGTATTCCCCTTACGGCTCATCGAACCCATGATCCAGATAGCCACGAGTGAGTATGGCATATGTTCTCAATGCGGAACGCCTTGGGAACGCGAGTACCGGAAGAAAACAGTGTTCCTATCCGGATCCGGCAAAGCAGGAAAAGCACCTGTGGGGAAACATGCTGGATCGGAGCAAGTACAAAGCGGCGAATATGATGTGCGCATGGGCGCATATATGGCATACGAGACAACCTGCTGGAAGCCGACATGCGCATGTGAAGCGCCTCCAGTCCCCGCCGTTGTGCTGGACCCGTTCTGCGGGAGCGGCAGTGTCGGCGTCGTGTGCAAACACTATGGCCGGTCCTTTATCGGTATCGACCTGCACCCCGGCAACGTTGAACTGTCCAGCAGGCGCATTGCCCTGGATGACTCGTTGAATAAGACTCCGCGCGCCGTCAAGCCCCGAAAGGGCAAGGACGCGCCTCGGCATATCCCGATGGCTGGACTCTTACCAAACTTTGACTTGACAAACGAGAAATTGCCTGTAAGATTAACACCTGTAGAAGAGGAGTGACCATGCGATTTGAAATCCATGTGTATCATCACATTGACAGCGCAACCAATGAAAAACTGGACCGTATACTCCACGCGCTGGAGGCCGTTCAGAGAAAGGAGGATGCCATGTCCGTGGAACTGGATGCTTTGCAGGCACAGGTCGAAGCCAATGCGTCGTTGGAGCAGTCGGCCATCGCGCTGATCACGGGGATTGCGGAGCAGCTCGCCGCCATCAAGGATGATCCGGCCAAGATCGCCGCCCTGTCCGCGTCGCTCAAGGCCAGCGCCGATTCCCTTTCGGCCGCCATTCTGGCCAACACGCCTGCCGCACCTCCGGCCTGAACCACCGGCAACGAAGCATGAACACACGGGTCGGGCACAGGTCCGGCCCTTTTCTTTTCCCATTGACAAACCCACTAACCTATGATATAATCCTACCATGAGTTTACGCGATAATCCCTCTTGCAGGATTGAGTTCGGCGATTCCGGCCCGGATAGCTTAGGCCGAAGGCGTTTCACGTTGCTTTGGGAAGACGCTGGAAACGAATGGATTAAGGAGCCTTCCAAGCAAGACGGCAAGCCCGTCGGCCACAGGCGGGTGGAACGCTCCGGGGTTGTGTGGATGGGTGGAGATACCCTTGGATCGAATGGTCACTACATCATCCAGCGCCGGGATCCTAAGGTATTCCGGCGAGGGTCTTACTTGATTGGCTACACCTCCTCCTTTCGCATGGGGAACCTCCTGCGCTATGAGGGGACCCTTCCGGAGTGGTCACAGAACGGTTATACCCTGCCGGAGTTCATGGTGCGGGAGTTCGTGCCGGTCGTGCGCCAACTCCTGAAAGACTCCGGCTACGCGGAGATCGTCAATAATCAGGAGTTTGGTGGCACGTTCTTGGTGGCCGTAGCCGGAGAACTGTTTGAGATTAGCAATGACTTCCAAGTGGGGCAGCCCTCGGACGCCTACGCGGCTATTGGAGGCGGCCGGGAGGTGGCCTTGGGCGCGATGTTCGCTGCGGCGGGACAATCCCCCAGGACCCGGATTGAAATGGCCCTGAGGGCCTCGGAGCGCTTTACCGCCGGTGTGCGCCGCCCGTTCACGATCTTGAGGTTGCCGGCGCCTAAAAGAGGGAATCATGCCTGAGTGTACAGCGTGCCAGAATCGAGGGAAGACTTGGCAGGGGGGCGATCCGGTATGTGCGTTTCCGAACGGCGTGTTTGACTCCTCTAATTGGAACATGCGCGTCTTTCATCACACGGACAATGACGGTAAGTGTGCGGCGGCTATCGTCCTGCTGGCGTATCCTTCCCAGGACATTCAGCTAACGCCGGTGGACTACAAGGACCCCTTCCCCTTCGACGGCATCAAACCTAACGAGGAAGTCTGGATCGTGGACTTCCACTTGGCCACGAAAGAGAACTGGGAGCGCCTCCTGGCCATCACGCCCAATGTCAAGTGGTTTGACCATCACGTCACGGCGGTGGAGAAGTTCCAGGAGTACAAGGATCGGATCCCAGGCACACGTGCGGTCGGAAAGGCCGGGTGTATGCTCGTGTGGGAGTATCTCTTCCCTCGACGCCGGTTCCGTTGACGCTCCAGATGGTCAACGCCTTCGACCTATGGAAATTCCAGTACGGCGATGTTGTGCATATCTTCCAGTGTGGGTTGAACTCCTTTGATACCAGCCCGGAGCAACCCTATGGGCAACGTTGCTTCTCCCCAAAGGCATGAAAACTTCCCGTGACCGGTTGCGCATGACGCAAGACATGCTGACGCAGAACATCCAAACACGGGGAAAGGCTGTTCTGGACTATACCGAGCAGGCCAGCGCCAACCTGATGCGCGGCCTATCCTTCCGCACGGAACTGGATGGGTTAGCCTGTGTCGCATGCAACACCGCGTACACGGGCAGCTTTGCCTTTCGTTCCGTGCGCGACAACGCCACCCCGCTCATGGCGGCATTCTGCTTCGACGGCAAGCGCTGGACGGTGACGGTGTACAGTGAGACCGTGGACGTGTCCACAATCGCGGCTAAGCGGGGCGGAGGCGGGCACAAGAACGCCGCCGGATGGGTCTGTGACACACTGCCCCAGGAGTTTCAGATCAAGCCAGCTATCGGCACTGGAGCCCGTGAGGCGCTGGCCAACTACGCCCATGAGGCTTGGACAGGCTGGACGAAGCACTTGTTCTCCAAATGCTCAATGCAATCTGATGACACGCTGGCGATACCTCCAGACGTTGTAGACCGGGCGCAACGGCAAATGGCGACGAAGTTCATTGATTTGCCTGACGAGGAGAAAGCAAGCGACTTGGAACAGGCGGACGCTATCCTGCGCGTGCTGGCAAACCAATGAGCGAAAAGTCAACGGCGTCTGTCTTTGTCAAAATAATCACTTCGGATTATGTTTACATGCCGGGGGTCGTGTTGCATGAGGACATGCCCGCACGCCCTCCAGTTGCCAATTTTCTTCCCTACATCCCACTCCCCGCGCCTACGCACGGTTGCCGGTATTGCGGACGAAGGGGGATCACGACGGGTAACTGCCCCGGTTGCGGCGCACCGGATGAGGGGGTCCTATGATCAACCATCCTACAACGGAGATCACGCAGCTCTGGAATAACTTCGGATTTCTCTGGTCCATAGACTTCCGAGCGCCGGAACAGTTTATGGTGACTTGTGCGAGCATAAAAGAAACCGATGGTCCGTTCATATCGTACGAGGAAGCCTTTGTTCGGGTTGATCAATTCTTCTCAGCGTACTTACGGAAAACGAACACGCCGCCCCGCGAATTCTCCCTCTGCAAGCCAACAGGCGCAGGTAGCCGTCAAATCCTTGGTGTGCAAAGACTATGGTGTTTGCGTATTCTTGGGAAGAACGGCAAGTTGTTGAATGTGGATGGACCGTCGCTCTGTGGGCGCATCCAAGCTGGTTTAGGCAAAGATGTTGTCCAGCCCGTCGAGAGTGTGAAGCTATCCCATCTATGCCTTGAGTGCGCGAGGATTTATATTGACATTGCGCGCCGACTCGCGGGCCAACGCTAATTCAGGAGAGCAAACATGAAGATCAAATCCATCACCATCGCCCCTGACGTGGAAGCCGTGTTGCGGCAAGCAGTGCTTATGGGTAACATGCTCGTTCTCCAAGGCCAGTTGTCCCGTGACCTCTATGTCAAGACCAACAAGGTTTTGGAACTCGTCGGATTCAAGTGGAGTAAAAAGTTCAAAGGCCACGTCGGGGAAGGGGACTCTATGGACCGGTTGAAGGAAGCGTTGTCCGGCGGAACCGTAGTGGACGAGAAAGCAACCTTCCAGTTCTACGAGACGCCAGATGACCTGGCCGACCGCATGGTGGAGTTGGCGAATATCAGAGAAGGGGACCGCGTGTTGGAGCCCAGCGCAGGCAAAGGGGCCTTGGTCCACGCCATTTTCCGCAGACACAAGAGCTTCCCGCGTGTCTTTGTTTGTGAACTGGAGCCGAAGATGCGTGCGGCCCTGTCGCAAATCCCCGGCGTTGCCATCACCGGGGAAGACTTTTTAGCTCATCGTGCTTTCTACGATTGCATCATTATGAACCCGCCATTCTCCGATGGACAGGACATTGCACACGTCCAGCACGCCTACACACTACTCTCCACCGGCGGTGTCCTGGTGGCGATCACGTCACCCTCGTGGACGTTCAACGCGGCGAAGAAGTATCAAGCCTTCCGCGCGTGGCTGAATGAGTTGCGCGTGGGGGATGCCGTGCGTGTGGACGAGGAACTGCCGGAGGGGACGTTCAAGGCCAGTGGAACCTGCGTGAACTCCCGGATGCTGTGCATTCAAAAGCCGCGCGCACTGGCGGATCAACTTGTGACGCCCATCCAGTACCCAATGGTCTCCCAGCGGAGCAAGATAACCTTCATCGAAGACTCGAAGGAGTAGACTTTGGCCTATTCTTTCTGCGAGTCCACAACAGCCTCTTCCAGGAGCCCTTGGTGCATTCGCAGGCTGACGGACGCGGGGAGGAAGACTGGAGGTGGCGTAGATACACCGTCCCTGTGTGGCCGCGTGCGAGAAGGGCGAGGCTGGGATCTTACCGTCGAACTGGTCTCCTACCATCTAACCAAGAATGCCTGCCCTGCATGCAAGGATATCTTCGATCAAGAGACACGCGCCGTTGAGTTGACAAAGTAATAAATTGCGGGTATAATAGCCAAGTATCATAGGAGGCACCATGCAGGATGTGTACAGGGAACTGATAATCGCGGCCATGAAATATTCCAATGGGACATGCTGTCTGCTGGTGGATGGGAATAAGCACGCGGCCGTTTTGGACTCTTATGAGGATGGACACGAGATGCTGGATCTGGGCATCCTCCCCTTGTACGACACGGAAGAGGAGGCGATTAGGGCGCTGTTGAGTAGATTCAGTGCGCCGGGGCCAGCTCCGGTAGTGGAAGAGGGGGCAACCTGTGTGGGGTAACCCGTGGCGGTGGCGTATCCTCGTGTGCTGTGCAGTGTTCCTTATCATCTTGGGAGTTCTCCTGTGCCGAGCGGTCCGATAGTTCACCCACCGGTGGAGCTGCGGTGCGGGCACTGCAATGCTATGCTGACGTGGTGGGATCGCAAGGGGCATACGCTGGTCCTATCCTGCGCCAATTGCCGGGATCGCGCTTTAGGCGTTGGTGTCCTGGTAGGCATGAAGGCAATGGAAGGCGGGAACGGAAAGGCCAAAGTGGAAGCAACAATCACGGGGGATGAGCACTGGAGAACGGCGCAGTTCCCTCCGGCGGTCATTGCTCTGCTTTCCTCCTGCGTGGATCAGTACTTGTGGCCCCCGCCCAATCGCAAAAGGTTGCGGAGGCGCTAATGGACGAATTGCAGGCGATGGCACGGAAGTTTGAAGCTCAGCTTGAGGCGTGTATCATCCGTACCGTCCAAGAAAAAGGCAACGCGGCCGACGATGACGGCGCGGTTATAGAAGAAACCCGTCGTCTTATGTGTGAGGCCATGAATGTGTTCATTACCCGAATCAAAGAACACGGGGAACAGTACCGCCGCCGGTGCGTCAAGTTCACGCACAAGGAATTCTTCCTTTCCATGCACCACGGGTTTATGGACTGGGATCACTTCGTGGACTTCTTGACATTCTCCGACAACACAAAAGCGCACCTGAAGAAAGACTTCCGCGATGCCTTGTTTGAGCAGGATCCCCTTCGGTTGGAACTCTATGAGAAGGGGCGCAAGCTGCACTTGGAGTGCGAGCAAGAACGCTTGGTACGCGGGGAGAAGAAAGCCCTCGTGAACCGGCTCAAGCATCCAAATATTAGGTGAAGGAATGGATATGGACTATACATGGGTCATCAATCACGGCTCAGTTTTGCTCCCTGGTTTTCAACAGAAATCCGTGGGGAAGTTTGTCAGTAATGGGGTCTACGCATTCCAAAGAGAAACGCCTGATGGACACATGCTTTGGCCGTTTCTGGAGAGCGAAATGAAACTCCTTCCTACTATATTTTCGCGCGTCTGTGGCTGGTGTCATACGCCGCAAGGCACGTGTGTATCTCCGAGCGACCTATGCGAGAACCGCAAGGGAATTTTGTATTGCACTCGGGAACGTGGACATGAGGGAGCACACGTTGCGTGTAGACTGGGTGGGTCATTGGATGCGCCTGACGCCCATCCTATTCTGGTATGGTCCGAGTTGCCCCAAGAAGGCAGGTGTCAGGTTGACGTTGAGATTCCTGACCCTGATGGCACGATTGACTATCGTCCTATTCTCGCGCATGGTACTCCTTTGAGGACCGGAGATCCAAAGGAAGTGCGCGTGTTATGCCTCAATGAAAAACAAGCGCCGTGGTGTATGGTCTGATTCATGATGCACTATGCTTGGCCCGCTTGGGTTATATTATCAAGAAGGAGAACTAACATGGGAATCTACAAGACGGAGTACAAGTGTTCCCGGTGCAAGAACGTTGTGGCCTCCATCGAGCCCCCGGACGGAGGTATCCTGATTGCCCCCTGCGCTCTGTGCTTGAAGGAGTACCACCAGAAGGGCGTGGAGTTTGCGGAGGCGCAAGCCAAGAAGGAGGCTGGGATGTCGCCGGAAGACCTCCAGGACCGGAAGAACTTACAGACCATCCAAACCCTCCTGAGAAATCGTGGGGACGCACACCTGGCCGAATGGGTTACGCTAAAACTTGCCGAACAGGTGATGCAGACACTCCCCAAGGAATAGGGCAACCCGTCGTGTCCTGCTGCCCCTGCGATTTTGAACGAATGCTTCAAAAGGCCCGAGAGGGGGAGAGTGTCTCGGTTTGCACTTCCTCTTGGACGGCCCCAGGAAATTCTATGCCCTATCTCTGCACGCGCATCAACGATCATGCGGGTCAGCACATGGCCTGTGGAACAGTTCCTCCTGAATGTGGAGGACTCCCGTTGGCTACGTGGGATGATGCCGGTGTAGGTGAGCGAAGGGCACGAGTGCCTTTTACAGACTATCCGAAGTCCTACCTGCACGAGGCCAAGGCGCTATTCGCTCGCGTTTTAGACTGCCTGACGTTCCGGAAGTAGAGAACAGAGCAATAAAAAGAAACGGAGTAGACTATGAGAATGAGATTCTTGGGTACAGGCAGCGCATTCACAATCAAGAACTGGCAAAGCAATGTTTTGGTCGAAGTGGAAGACGGTACGGTGGTACGCCGTCTCCTGATTGATGCTGGAGGGGATATCCGGCATTCTCTCGCCGAACAGAAATTAAATTACATGGATGTTGATGCAGTCTTTATCAGTCACCTTCACGGGGACCACGCTCAGGGATTGGAGTATTTAGGCTTCTGCAATTTCTCTATTAAAGATGGCTTTATAGGGTTTGTACAGAAGGGGCAGACGATTGAACCGGTTGATGTGAAGGCACAGAATCGCTAATGGCATGTGCTTCCTGCAACTCCGTCAACATCACAGCCCGTCACGGCTGGTTGCGTTGCTCCGATTGCGGGAAGGTCTGGCGCGACGGTGTGACCCCCATACCAAAACCCGCGTGCAATCCTCCTGTGCGTTATCCTCCAAGTGAGCTGGATACCTGCCCCTTCTGTGGGTACGTTGCCGACATGGCGGAGATGCCGGAGGGCTGGTTTGGTGTGTGCTTGGATGGAAACTGTGGGGCCATGGGTCCGGTCAGACCAACACGGGTGGAAGCCGTGACGGCGTACAACTCTCGATGGGCTCCCCCATTTTGAAAGGAGGCATGATGGTTAAGCGTATTCTCACCGTATGCAGGGATTTCGGTGTCGTAGCGCTATTGGTGCTGGCCGTGTGGCTGGGCCTCGTGGTCATCGGCCTGCAACGCAACATTATCACCATGCAGGACAAGCTCCGCATCAGTGACAGCCGCGTGGAGGCCGTGAACGGCATCTCCGAGGATATGGGCCTAACCTTTCGCCTGGTGGACGGCATCGCGGCCCGTAACCCCAAGCTGAAAGCACGTGAGGTATCCGACATCTCCCTGTCCATTCTGCGGGCGTACAAAGCACACAGGGACCTTGGCCTTACCCTTCCGATGATTTGTGGCGTGATCCAGACGGAGAGCAACTTCCTTCCCACGGCGTTGAGCGCCAAAGGGGCCATGGGGGAGATGCAACTCATGCCGGAGACGGCGAAGGTCTACATGGAGCGGGATGGCTATCCCTATGATCTCAACTTGCTCTACAATCCCACACTGAATATCACGTGGGGGTGCCGTCACTTAGTGGACCTCCATGTCGTCTACGAGGGGTTACCGACCGTGCGGGATCCTACCTGGCGTAATGCCCTGCTGGCGTACCTGGGCGGCGCGGAAAATCTACGCTCGTTCTTGATCTGGGAGCACGCGGGACGGAAGTCCGCCTTCTATATACCCAAGTACGAGGACTATCCCCGTGCTGTCTTGGACGCGGCGGCGGAGTGGCAGGAAATTCTTTACGGGACGGCAAAACACTGAGACACTACCAGGCCCTAAATCCTTTTGACAGGAGGGATTATAGACAGGTAGCACAGGGTTCCATTCTTCACGGCGCCCCCCAGAGCCAGCAGGAGTCTGCTCTGGGGTTTTTATTTTGACTTCCAATCTTTCTCTTGACAAAATGAATTCTTCCTCTATAGTAGTGCCATGCTTGAAACCGGACTGGAACACGTCACACACCTTGCCGTGGTTGTATCCAACCCCCGGTCCTTAAAGCTATTAGGCGCAAAATTCGTGGAAATCGCGGACGTGATCGGTGAAGACAATACCTGTTGCCTTCTGGAAATGTTCGCGGGCAAGACGTTGGAGTTCCCTTCCGGGGTCGAGATATCCCGTGCGCATCAGAAGTTGCATGTCTGGCAATTGAAACGATGGGGCAAGACGGATGAGGAAATCGCCAAGAAAACGGGCATCAGCATCGCCGACGTTCCCATGCTGGTCCAGGGCATGGACGCCCTGCTGGATTAGGAGGCTACCTTGGAAGACAACAAACCCTGGCCGGATGAATCTGTAGCCGTGGCACCCAAGCCGTGTCATCATGTCTGGGTCGTGGATTCGGCGACGGGGGAGAAAGTGTGTTCGCTGTGCTCGAAGCATCTGCTCCAGGACTGATCATGCCGATCTGGATGGGATGGACGATCCTAAGCCTGTTGGCGGCGTTGACGGTATTCCTGCTGACCATGACCGTGCAACTTGTCCGGTATACCCGCGCCGTCGCGGGCCAACTGGACGCCATGGGGGCCTTTTTCCAGGAAACAGAGGCTGAGTACCGCAAGCAATTGAAGGAAATCGTGGACGTACTGGCCCAGATGGCTCCCGCCTTGGTGGGGATGGCGGAGGCGATGGCAAAGAGCACGGTGACACGCCCCCTGGTGGATCGGGATCAGGAACGCTCGGAGCGCGCCACGACGTTTGCTAAGAAGACCCTGCACGCGCAGACGGAGGACGACCTTGAGTGAGAAACCGGGCCTGACGAAGACCAGTAGGCTCACGTCCCGCGATCTGCTCAATTGGATATCGGAAGACGGCGCGTTCCGTCCCGACGCGCGGGATCACCTTCGCCGGATCATTGAAGAATACCTGTCCAAGCTCAACGTCATCCTCGTGGCCATTGGCCAGGATGAGTTGCCCGCCCTGCAACGCTTACATGCCGTGGAAATGGCCTTGGTGGATGAGTTGGAGGACCGCAGCCGGGAGTCCATCGGGTTCTCAGGGCTGAAAGTGCAGGACATGTCCATTCTGCTGGGGAGAATCACGGAAGCCAAGAAGGGCGTCATGGAGTTCGTCCAGGCCACGACGGAGCGCCTGGATTCTGTGGCACAGTTCCTTCAGGAGATGGACAAGGGGAAAGAAAAGAAGCCGGATAACCGCTATGTCACCATGGTACGGGCGCTATCCCCCAAGGATCGGGAGGAGTTGCGCTTGAAGTTGGAAGAACTATACCGCGCCCACACGTGCCCGGATACTCAGACGGGGGAATATGAAAGCTATGAAAGCACAGGAGCATCGGATTGAGTTTGACCATCGCGGGTTCTACGGCCCTGCACCGTATCACTGCACGCTGACCTTGCAAGCCCATGACGCCTTTGAGGAGTTCTCTTTCGTCCCCGTTCCCATGATGGTGGTGATGCTGAGGCAAGCCTTGGAAGCCCGAGACGTGAAAGATACCATCGGCATGCTGTCCCTGTGGGCGAACTCCGTCATGGAAAGCACCTTGACCCTGTTGAAACAGGCGGAATGGCTGGATCGTATCAGCGCCATCCAAGTGACCGTCAAGTTTGGAGATAGCCCGCGTGTGACCGTCACTCGGGATGAGGACAAGGCGTAGACCATGATCCAGATACAAGGCCATCCTTTGGAGTCCCTCTATCGTGAAGTCCTGACCAAGTACGCCGACGTAGTGAGTCCGTTAAAGGAGAACCGGCGTCTGTTGGCGTCCGCGCTTCTGGACAACTGGGAATACGTTCAAACCGTCCCTATTCCCGAAGGCGTAGATGAGGTCAGAAGGAAGGAGGACCTTCAGCGCATGAGCGTGTGGATGAGAGACACTATTTTGGAATTTTGCCAGCGTACTATCCTTCCGAATATCATTTCCATTCAGCCCGCCATCCTGCGCCAAAACCATATTAAAAGCGACTTCCTATACCGTCGCGTGGAAATTAAAGAGGGCAGCGCGGATACCGTACCGGAAATAACTCTGCTGGACACACATCACACTCTCAGCCTGCTCCTTAGAAAGATGCGCATACGGCATCTCCTGACAAGAGCGCCTGGGGAAGTCGCGCAACAACTTATTGAAGATTTCGAGGCATACTTTTTCTATATTATGCGAGATAATGGTGTAGTAATAGAACTTCCTTTGTACGATAAAACCCCGCCGGTAGCTCAGGACTGGTTTGAGCATAATGTAAGAGCTTTTCCGGCTATGCTTTTTGCAGGGTGTTCCGAAGTACTCAAGAAAACACGAACCGTTTACCCAGATACGCTTCTCTGCGGGAAAAACGTAATTGCCTTCGTCGAGCATCTTCCAGATTTTCTGTTAGAAAAAACAGAACGTTCAACACGGGGAATACTTTCCTTGGGTAACAAGACTTTCACCGTCTACGCCTTGGATGGTGTTCATGATGATTCATTTATCCTGCTTGCAGCCGAGAATAACGAACGGTTGCTGGCACATAATTTCATTTGGGCTCCTGGCTATCTCCTGGATATTTCAATGCCACACATAAACACGGATTTCACCTGTTGCCAAGGAACCTTTTCCTTCTATGGTTGTTCGGCTCTGTGCAAGGCCTTCGCGTACGGAACCATCATAGCCGGAGTGCAAGCGTGAATATAGACTACTTAGGCTTCGGCATTATCCAGGCAGGTCGGAACGTCGGCCGGTCCGCGCGCATTCTCTCCATTCACGGGTGCGATATAAATTGTGTTCATCCGGACACATTAGTTACAATGAGTAATTTTACCCAAAAGAAAATCTCTATGCTAATTCCCGGGGATGAGATATTAGGAGTTAAGGCAAAGGAGGGTAGGAAGAAACGAAGTATGTTGTGTAGTCAATTAGTACAGCACGTTTGGGTTTCAGGTATAAAAGAGGGTTACAGTCTTGATTTTATTTCAGGTAATATTATAGGAAGCGGTAAGCATAAAATTTATTCTACTCGCAGAGGGACCTACGCGGAGTTAAGAAACTGTAATGGAAGTACCGGTAAAATGTTCCCATCTTGTAACTGTGAATTTAATAAAACATATGCATTAGGGTATATAAACGGGGCATGCTACGGAGATGGGTGGTTTAACACGAAACAATTTAGCATGGATACTGTCGATAAGGAGTTTGCGGATAGATTTGTGGCTATGGCATGCCTACTTAATTTTAAGATAAGATATAGCGTTGCTCCGTATAACAAAGGATCAAAGTACACGGTTTTATACCGAATTCATACCAAGCAACGTAATTTTATATCTCTACTTGGAAATAAGAAGTTCGATAAAGGGGAACTTTTCAGGGGGTGGGTAGCGGGATTTTTTGATGCCGAGGGAAGCTGGACGAAGCACTGCGGAATCACGATGGTACAAACAAAAGATTTAAATCTTATGCAAGAAGTATCTTCAAGACTAAATAATCTCGGATACACAAATGCTCTATACACTCAAGACATTCCTAAGTTGAAGCCAAAAGTTTTATACCGCATTCAGATTAATAAAGTAAGAGACTCCCTTAAATTTTTTATGTGGGCTAATCCAGCTATTCAACGTAAATTTAGGCCTTCCGGATTAGAGGCTTTGGAACAGGTAGGGTTGCATGTTGGTGAACAGTGCTATACCGGAGAAATGTGGGATATAGAAACGAGCACAGGTAATTTTTTTGCTAACGGATTGCTGGTGCATAATTGTTCATACTGCGATAAAGTCCTGGGGGAAGACGGCAAGGATGTGACTGTTGACGAACTGTTCAAGGAGATCACAGCACTCCCATCGCCCAGCATGCTCCATATCAACGGCGGGGAGCCCTTGTTCCAGTCCGCTGAGTTATTGGAGATGCTTAGCCTTCTCGGCAGGCGTCCGATAGATATTGAAGTCCGCACGTCTGGAACGGTGGAAATCTTCGGACTGTTGCGCCATGATAATGTCAGGGTCTTGATGGAGTACAAACTCCCCAGTTCCGACGTTGGGTACAGAATGCTGGAATCCAACGTCCGGGCCTTGCGCGGACGGGATGACATGCTATTTTCCCCCCAGGATGACGGGGACGTGCTGAAAGCGCAGGAAATCATCCAAGCCGTGCGCTCCTATAAAACCACGGTGGCGTGCCCGGAATTCTGTTTTATCTCCTCCAGAACCAGTTATACCTTTGATGAAATGATGGATCGCATGCGGCGCATCGGTCTGCTGTGGTCTCCGGGAATCCGTGTGCTCCGGGGCACGGACAAGATCGTATCCTGATGCCGCGCGGGCAAGCTCGAACGAAGTGCCTGATGGAGGAACATGACGTGCAACGGGCGTGCTTACTCATCAAGTATGCCAACACGTCGGCCAGCATTCTATCCGCCGTGGCTCTGCTGGAGGAAAACGGCTACGGCCTGCACTCCAAAGTGACGGGCAAGTGCGCCATCAATATCCAAGCCGCGCCGGACGACCCGCAGGCCATCACGCTCAAATATGTGCGCGGTCGCACCGTTCGCATGTTAGTCAAGAAAGCCAAATGGTGGCTGACTATTGCAAAACAGCCCAAGGAGGGGTTATGAAGGAAACGAGCATTTTAGATAACGTGAACCAAATCCGCCCCATCAGCGACAACATCTTGGTTAAGCGCGTGCCGGAGCAGGACATGACGGCGGGGGGTATTGTGATCCCCGCCAACGCCAAGAAGCCCAAGATGGAAGCGCTCGTGCTGGCCGTTGGGCGCAGGGCTACGACGGCGCAGG
>Ga0209728_1000560_pt1 | contig 28527 bp, 26 predicted proteins | sample RifGroD1_FD_183997 | JGI IMG/M metagenome (GOLD analysis project Ga0209728, IMG submission 183997) | Groundwater microbial communities from Rifle, Colorado, USA - Groundwater D1 (SPAdes) (version 2) | ecosystem: Environmental > Aquatic > Deep subsurface > Groundwater | place: Rifle, Colorado... | reverse complement strand
TAATTTGCCTTGTGATTTCTGTGTTAGGTATTCTTAATACAATAGTAGTTGATGGAGTTTCTATATAAACAGTTTGATCAGTATCAAGATTTACAGTTGAATTTATAATACAAGGTATTTGATATGAAGTGTTGTTTTTGTATATGGTTAGTGTGTTGTTGGATTTCACCATACCAGCAGTTTTATATGCTTGTATATCATCAATACTTCCTGTTACTAACCATTTATAACCATCATAATCAACAATAGAACCAGTGGATATATTAATTTCCACTGGAACATGTAATTTTCTATCATATTTTGCTTGATTTAATGGATTAGTAAAATATTGAATTAATGACCTACAATTTATTCCATCTACTGAAACATCTGCACCTTCAGCACTATAATATCTTCTTATATCAAAATTTTCTTTTGCTTCATTTATTGTTTCTTCTGCTGAATAAAATTGAGAAGTATAGTCTGTATTATTTAACCATTCTTGTCTTGTATTCATAAATCACAACCTCTTATAATAAATTATATTAATAAAGAGTAGAAAAATAAAATATCTACTCTTTATTAACTATTATTATTAATTATTAAAATGGTGCTTTTGCTAATCCCTCAATTCTCATTGCAGAAGCATCTGCTGCTGCTTTATAATATAATTTTTTAAAAGGCACAGCAATATTTGTTCTTGATTCACCTGCTTTTAAAACCATTAAATTATTGGCTGCGCTTGCACTGGCAATGTCAAAACTTAGCGTTACAATATTTGCACTATCGTTTACAATAAGATTAATAAATTCTATATTTAATTCTACATTTTGTTCAATTTCATTCGCAGTCAAATTTCTACCTATAAAATTAGTCATAATAAATTCCTCCTTATAATTTTTATTTTATTATTTTATTAAACAGTAGCAATATAATACAAATATACATTCATTGCTCCATTACCTTCAGTTACAATACTTGTAAAATCAGCATTACCAGTTACGGTAATTCTAGGAGTAGAAGCGACAGCATTAAAACATGTATCCATTGGAGCACCAGAACCAACAGTTCCAGCAGCAAAAACAGACTGTGCTACACTTGCAGAGAATTTACCCAATGTACCAGCAACACCAATTTGTATTACGGCAGATGTATCACCAGCAAATCCAGCAGAAACGATAGCTTTCCATCCAACAACAATAGCACCTGCTGGCAATTGTGAAGTAAAATCAATATAACCAGTAGTGTCAAGATTATCGGTAAAGTTAGCAATAGTACATATTTTATTTATATATGATAATTTAGGAACTGCTAATGCTAAAGTTCCATCTGCCCCTAAACTAGCATCTCCACTAACTGGCACAGATACTAAATCAGCACCATCACCAACTAAAATTTGACCAGAAGTTTTTGCATTTAATACAGTTGTACCAGCAGCTCCACCTACAACAAGAGAACCTCTTGCAACTGCATCTAGTACATTTAACTCTGTTGCAGTAGAAGTTAATACTACATCTTCATTTATTTTAGGACTAGTCAATGTTTTATTAGTCAAAGTTTGTGCAGTATCAAGCACCACAAATGTATCAGCTGCATCTACAATATTAGGTATAGTTACTGTAGGATTAGCATGAGTTTGATCAGCAGATGTTATAATTACACCTGCATCAGTGTCATCTATTTTTGCATCTGTTAATACTATTCCATCTATCTTTTTATTTGCATCAAGAACTACTGCCTTACTAGCTTCTGCTGTTCCAAGGGTAACTTCTTCATATGCAGATGCTAATGGTGTTTTGAATTGAAAATCACTATATCCCATTGTTTACTTTCCTCCTTTTATTTTAATTTAATTTAAAATTATATTACATTTACATAATCTCTTTTTCCATATAAGGAATTCTCTTAATGAAATTTGAAATATCAAGAATTTTACCTCTTAAGTCAGGATAATCATGCAAAGATATATTAAATTCTTTTTCAATCATATGCATTATATGATTAATTTTTAGATACTCTTTATTGCATAAATCATTCAAACTCATTTCACAATTTGGTGTTTTGATTAGAATATTATTTTGTTTATTATTAGATTTATTATTATTTTTTATATTTTTCATATAATCACCAACTTAATTAGAATAAGAATAAAATTCTTGTCTAAATTTTTCAATTTGTTCATTTAAATCTTTAAGCATTAATGAATAAACTTTATATTCTTCTAATTTATTTGCTAAACGATTAAAATCTTTAGTACCTAAAGTTGTTTTTAAACGATTTAAAGGTTTTAATAAATATTCTAAATATGCTTTTTTCATATTTAATGAAATTAATTCAATTTCATCTATATCTAAATCATTAATTATTATTCCATCATATGTTTTTTTAATAATTAAATTTAAATTTGTATTATTAGTATCTGTAAATAATAATGTAATAATATCTGTATCAGTTTTAGTAATTGTTAACATAGGATTTTCAATATCATCTAAAATTACAGTATAATCTAATTCTATTGCTGATTTTATTTTATTAGCAATATTTAATTTTGTATCAGTAGTTAATAATGAAATTGTATATGTATCAGAATTAATGTTTAAAGTAATATCACCACTATTTTCTACTATTCCATATATTATTAAAACTGCATTATCAGAATATAAAATATAATCTAAATCATGTGGTGTAGTTTTGTAACTGTATCCAATAGACGTTTCAAAAAACTCAAAAACTAAATCTTGTTTATAAGTAAAATCAAAATCTGAAACTTTTAAAAAAAATTTATCATATATTTTCTGAAGTAAAGTTCCCAAACTATTTCACCACATTTCTTGATATGATTATTCTTTATTTTCATCATTTTTAAATGGTAGTTTTGTGTACTCCGACAAGAACTGTATTTTGTCATAGTCATTTATTTTATTCTTTTTAGCATAATTAACTATTTTAGATTTCTCTTGATTAGTAATGATATTTTCAATTACATGTTTTTTAAATACATTAAATGTTTTATATTCAAATATTTCCTTGCATTTCTCATCAGTTAGAATTAATTGTGTTCTTTTTTCTTCTTTATTATCGAAGCCAAGATGTTCTCTCATTTCTGGATTCTCAATGTAGCAACGAGCGTGTGAACCAATACCGTCTGTTCCAGAGAGGAACAGATTATTATTTTGTACTTGTGTTTCAATTTCCATATTAGGGATATATACAGTTTGATTTGCCTTGATGAACTCATCACCTTCCATAGAATACCTTTCCCATGAAATATTCCAATCACATAAGTTTCTAACCCTTGATCTGCTATTCATGTCAATAGCCATAATATTTACCCTCCATTTTAACCTTTTGTTTTATTATTGATTTGTGTTGCAAATAAAAAAAGAAGCATATTAGATTGCTTTTTTTAAGTCTGTTAATTTAATTTTTCTTAATTCACCATAATAAAAATCAAATTCTCCTTGGGAATTAATTATTTTATTGTTGTCTATATCAAACTTTATGTAGTGGTGATTTTTTAAATATGTACGTGCGTAAGATAGTATTTCTATGATTTTTGTATCGGATGGGAGGTTGTCATTACGTGAAATAATATTTATACTCTTCCATCCAGAACGATATAATGAATACCATCTATTTCTTTGTTTTTTATCAAATGCATCTTGTGTTAAACCACCTAATTTAATTGATAACCAATGTCCTCCAAAATCACATTCAACATATAATTTTTCTTCTGGAAAAGCAATATCTAAAGAAGCATTATAATATGGGTAATTTATTTTTCCACCAATTAACTGATGAACATAAATTTGCTGTTTAGAACGTGGTGCAGTACCATTTTTAAATAAAGTTTCTCTTACTTTAGCAGATATTTCTTTATTTTGCATAGCATGATGGACACCATATCTTTCCATATTTGTTTGTTCCATTTTATCTTTTACTTCTTGTCTCTGCATAGAATATTTGACACCATATAATTTAATATTATTTTCTATAATCATATTTTTAATATCTTCATTCTGAAATACATTATCAACACCATAAATATTATAAATACTTTCTGTTGCTTTATTCTGAACATCTTGAGAACTAAATGGACTTTTTCCACCAAATCTTATTTCATTACATTCTTGTAATTTAAATTGTCTACAATCGTCACAACAATCTTTTTTTATAGGCAAATCTTTTTCCAATGTATTAAAATAATTTTGTGCAGATTTACAAAAATCTTTCCCACAATAATCACATTTAAAAGGAATTTGTATATTACTATATCTTGGTAAGTCTTTTACTTTAACTTTAATAATCGTACCAACTTTTACCTTTATTCTATAATGATCGTCTTTATATGTTGGCATAATATCACCATATCCCATTTTCCTATAATACCCAATATTATTTTGAATCAAAGAAACATCTACTTCATCACTTAGTAACATATTATTACCTCCTTAGTAATTATCCCTAAATATAAAAAACAAAAAGAAAGCAGGTGGTAGGAATCCACTTTTCGACCCGTCGGTCTAGCTTTCTTAAAAATTATTTTATTAATATATAACTATTCAGCTAAAGTAGCATCATATAGATATCCAATTGCTGGAATATATTCCGCTATAACATAATTACCAAATTCCCAATCATATCTTGTAACTTCAGCCCTTAAATTAATATCAGTAGCAGTCATCGTCTGTAACGACCCACGAAGACATATTTGCAAAGCGTTGTAGGCACCTTGAGGTAAGAACCACAGATCAGTAGTAGGAAGTTGAGGAGCATAGAAATCACCAGCAGTATTAAGATCAATCATATTATAACTATTAGGCATTTCTACAACAATACTTCCTTTATAATTTTTAATAAGACCAGTTTTCATAACTTCTTCCATTACGTACTCAGGGAATCTAAATTCTGTACCAGCAGCTACAACACCAAAACTAGTTAATTCTCCAAGTTTGCTAACTGCACTATAATCACCTAAAATAGTAACAGAAGTACCAAAACGTCTTGCTTTTTTTCTTACATCTTCAACATTTGTCTTAGTAATACCTTCAGCATAGTTTTTCAAAGTAGTAGCAGCAGTAATAGTATTTCTTAAAGCATTAATATGAGAAAGTACCATTTGATTAGTCATATCTGTGAGGACTTGTTCATTAGCCATTGCCATTCCATCAGTCGCACCAGATTGTAATTCTCTATAGTCAACAACTACGCCACCAGTAGAAGTTTGAGTAGTCATAACACCAGTTCTTTTCTTTACAGTAGGAAATACAAACGAACCAGAACTTGCTTGTACTCTTGATTTTTCCCCTTGCAACTGATACACTTCATACTTCATTTCCTCATTATATCCAACTTTTACAACATTTCCCATAGCATTATTAATAGCCAATCTCTTTTCTAAAGGTTGTTGTATAGTAATAGTACGAATAGCATTTAACTCAGCTTTAGCTTGAGTATTACCATCTTCAGCCATTCCTGCTAAAGTTTTAATTTTATCCATTACTGTATCAACTTTTTTACCATATTTAGATACATCTTTACCATAAACAATATTAGTAAAAATTTCCACTTCTTCACTAGGACGATTATTTGTCATTGCATTTGACAACTTATTTTTTACAATTTTATTAATTTCAATTTGTTCTGCATTCTCACTTAAATTCTTAAAATCAATTCCTAAACTCATATTGAATACCTCCTATTTTATTTATTGTTTAATTTAATTATTTTATTAATAATCAATTGATAACTAATCTCTAACAATTAGATATTATCGTTTGCCATTACTTCCACAACATAACCACCAGGGACAGTTCCACCACCAGCATCAATGGTGAACGCACCAAAAGTAGTTTTTCTAATTACTTTCAAATAAATTTCATATGTAGAAGGATCAGCAGTTTTAGTCCATTTTTGAGTATTAGTAGTGTCTGCTACACTTCTACCAATAATGAAATTTCCTACAGCAACATCAGCAAAAGCATCTGTAACTAAATCAGCAGACATATCTAATTGTTGACCTACCAAATCCTTAAGTCTAAATGCACGAATATACTCACCTGCAACTACCTTATATTCATCAGTATTAAGAATCTCAGGTTTATCAATGATATTAAACATTACATAGATATCACCTAATTTTGCAGTTGCTAAATCTGGAACAATTACCTGAGTATCAGAAACTACATTAAATTGATACCCATTATATGTATTGGCAATTGCAACTACATTTGGCTTGTTAGGAACTTTAAGAAAATTTAAATCATGAAACTTGAATAAACTCATAATAAATACCTCCTATTATTTTTATATTTTATTTTAAATTATATATTTACTTTCTTAACATTTAGTTAAAGAAAGAAGGGACACTTCCTGGAATTACTTTCTTTTCTTTTTCTTTAATTGCAATAAACATATCATTCTTAGTATTAACTTCTACAGATGCATCTTTAGCAATCATTTCTTTGAATTTCTTTGCACATAATTCTGCTTCTGCTTTCTTTAATCCATCTAAATCAACAGCATCAACAAATGATTTGAGTGAATTAACTTCTGCTTCTTCAAAACCATTCTTGGTGATTTCAGTTTCAAAATAAGCATTAACTTCTGCAATTTTTGCTTCTGATTCCAATTTTGTTTTCTCTTCTCTGAAAGAATTAACTTCTACAATAAGAGATTCTTTTTCAGTTTTCTCAGATTCAAGTAGTTTATTAACCTCAACAATAGTCGTATTTAACTCAATTATTTTATTATCTAATTCTTGAGATTTTTCAGTTAAAGTATTAATTTCTACTGTTTTTTCTTCCAAAGATTTAATTAAAGTGTTGACTTCTACTTCCTTTGCTTCCAAAGATTTAGTTAATGTGTTAATTTCATTAATTTTATCTTCGATTTTTTGATTAAGTTCTAATACAATTTTTTCATCCATTTTGTTATTTTCCTCCTTTGTAATTTGTTTGTTTTGATTGTTTAATATATTGATTAATACATTGTTAATTTCAATTGATTTTTCACCATCTACAGGCATCCAATCTTCTTCGACTTTAACAATGTTACCAATAGTCACTTTTGAATTTTCAACTATATAAGAACTCTTATAATATTCTCCTACTTCATACCAACTTTTCATTACAAAACTAGAATTTGTAGGATAAAATTTATGAATATAATAATATTTATAATTATCATTATCTTCATTTATTTTTTTATTAAATTCTCTTTCAATTAAAATAGATAAATCATCAATATTTAATTCGTTAATTTCAATTGTGGTATTATTTTGATTATTTTCTTCACCCAAATTATCATCCTCCTTTACTGTGGTATTATTTATATTTGTATTTATATCAAGGTTCTCTTGTTTAGAGTTAACCTCAAAAATTTGACTATTTCGGTCTGCGGGTGGATCAATATAGAGGAGTGCTAATCCGCTGTAACTATATTTTATCGGGACTCGATCCATTTTTAAACTTCCGTCAATATTCTTATTCCCATCTAAATATTCTATAATTTTACTTCCATTTTTACCATTAATTTCAATTGATCCATATATTTTATTTCCTTCTTCTTTCTGTGATTTTAAAAATTCTACAAGAGGTTTATTACGTTGTTCGTAAATATACCCTTCTGTCATTAAAACTTTTTTTATTTCTCCATCAATTTCAATATCTTCAATAAAAGCGTTTTGAACAGATCCTATTGATTCACCTTCAAAAACAATTTCACCATCATCTGTATATTTCATTGTTCCATGACCAGAAGGGATTCCTTCTTCTTTAGAGTACATCCAGTCAACAACATATGGCATACCTATACAAGTATCTATATTTTCTTGAACATATTCCTCTAACCAGCAAATACCATTTTCATTAGCTGTTTCTAAACTTTGTTTATCTACAATTTTGTGGGCAGACATGCGGATTTTAACACGACCTGCCATTTTATCTTCTGGAAGTTCATTAATTTCAATTATTCCATCAAAATAATTTGGATTATGTTTTTCTTTACTCAATATTTATCACCACCTTTCAATATAACATTAATTATAATATGTTTAATTCTTTATCTAAAATTTCTTCAATTCTATCATAATCCCAATACCATATTTCTAATAAATTTATATTGTTATTTTGTGCATACACTTTCTTTCTTCTATCGTGTTCTTGTTGATATTCAAATTCTTCTTTTGTTTGAAGTTTTGCTGTTCCATCATGAAATTCTCCTTGATATTCTATTAATAAATTTAATTTTGGTATGTAAAAATCATACTATAATAATCCATTACCTATACCTAATAAACCAACATATTTCATTTGTGGTATAAAATAATTTTTATTATATTTATCCTTATCAATTAATTGATTAAATTCTTCTTGAGATATTTTTATAAAACATTTATTAATTAAATCATTACTAATACTTTCTTCACCCTTAGAATGTTGACATTCTGGACAACGAAAATTATATATGGTTGAACTTTGAATTCTTCTTTTAAAATCTTTATGCTTCCCTTCTGGACATTTCCAATATACTTCTTGATGACTATTAGAAGTATAATTAAAAGGTGATTTTTTATTTTTATCTGACCAATATTGAAATACATTTGAATATAAAGTACCTAAAGAATCTAAAGGATGTACTTTACCATGAAAATTACAACAATATGGGCATCTGCTATTATTTACAAAATTATTACATGTAACATCATAGCTATCATGATAATCTTTTTCTTGACATTTAATCCATACTTTATTCCTAGAATTACCTTTTGCAATTTTCCAGGGATTAATATCTAATTCATTATTCTTTTCCCAATCCCAATACTTATCTAAAAAGTCTTCACCTAAATTATCAATACCCCATTGAGCAAAAGATTGACTTTTATTAAACAAAGTTTTTCTCAAATTGTAATTACCAAATAACTTTTGAGCACAATTATGACAATAATATTTACCATCATTTTTAACACATTTTAAATATGCGTTCCATATTATATCTTTTAATTCTTTGTTACAACCATCACATTCAACATCAACATATACATTGGAACCATTAGTTAAATCTTCTACCTTAACTAAAAATTCATCACCCATTTTTGTATAAATATAATCTTTAGATTCATACCATTTTTTATTTTTTGAATTCCATTTTATAATTGCTGTTTTAGATATTAACATTTTAATCATTCCTTTCAAATGAATTAACTATTATCCCAACATTCCATCCCTTTCATAACTTAAAATTAAACAATAAAAGAAGGAGAGCGAAAGGTACTCTCCTTGTCAGTAGGGTCATGACTTCCTACTTATCTTTTATAAAAATATCTATATGAATATTATTATATTATAAATCTGTACTTTGCTTTTTCTGTTTATTACTCCCTAAATTACGCTGAATTTGACCTCCTGGTTTTAAATCTTTAGTTTTTTTTAATGGTGCTCCACCTTTATCATTTATATCTCCACCATTTGAATTGAATGATGTAGCATGTACAGGATATTTATTCTCAAAATCTTCATCTAATTCTTCATCCATTAAACTTAAATAATCATCAACATCAACACCCAAAGTAGATATCCAGAATTTTAAACTACCCCTTCCTTGAGTATATAATTTTTCTGCCTTTTCAAACATATCATCCTTATTTAACCAAGAAATAGGCAAATACTTAATATCTATGTAATCTTTAGGTCTTATATTTAATAACTCATTAATAACTCTTGTATATTCTCTAGCTATTTCATTTACTGATTGAAATACTTGAGAAGATACTAAATCTAAATTTACTGCTAAATTTGCATATGAACTTCCTCCACTTGATTCCGCATTTAATGCACTACTAGCAAAACCTAAACTTGTACTTATCTTCTTCATATTTTCATCACTTAAAGTATCCTTAATCAAAGAAGAATCTTTACTTAATCTGTCAATTGTAGTGCCTGGAGCGAGAGACAAAGTTGAGATCTTAGTGACATTTCCACTTGTATTTATTTTTACAGCGTTTTTAAAAGCATCTATCACATTATCTTGTTGTGTTTTATTTAAACTGCAAGTTCCCTTTTTTTCCCCTTCTGGGAGAATAAGGAAATATATACTACTAGCTAATTCACTAATTAGCTGATATTGACTATCATCATAATCTCCACTTAATTTCATATCTTTAAAAGCTGATAATCCTAGAGGTCTACCATATGGTTCATCCTCTTTTGCTTTAGATTTTAATGCAATTGTTTTTCTATAATCAAGAATAAACCATCTTTTACTAGCATCTTTTTTATAATCCATATATGCTTTTATAAAATCTTTAGGATAGTTCTTAATTTCATTTATTAGTCCACCATATTTAAATTGATCAAAATACATCATATCAAATGCTGCAATACTAACATTATTTTGAAATCCAATTATTTTAGAATAATCTAAATCTAAAGGTTGTATCATAAAATTATCATCTAATGATAATCCTTCAATTCTATCAATTGAATCTACTATTACTGCACCAGTATCAATTTTTTTATTATTCGCTGTTGTATCTCTCAATATACCAATATATGTTCCATAGATATATAAATTTCTTAATATATCTCTTGTTGATCTATCATGATTTAACAATTTTAATAGTAAGTTAAATTTTTTCTTTTTTTCTTTAAATTTATCTGTTTTATTTCTCATAGTTGTTATATGAGATAATGTTGGTATAGCAATCATATAATCCACTATATTACTGTAAATTCCTTGTTCGTTATATGCTTGTTCTGATATAGTCCTTAATATTTCATTATATATCATAGGATATTTTACATATTGTTTTAAATCACTCATTGATATATAATCTGTATCTAATCTTCCTAATGAAAAAGAATTATAAGACAATGAATTCAATTCTATTTCATTAGAATTAGAGAGTGGGGGAGATGTATCAATAAATTGAGCGTTTTGATTATTTTTAGTATTCGTTTCTGTTTGTTGTTGCTGAGATTGAGTTTGTGATTGAGGATTTATGTTTTGTTTTTTTGGCAATTAAATAAAATCCTCCTTTCTATGTTTGATTTTTATTTTGATTTAAGATTTAAATTTAATTCTTTTTTATTTATTGTTTTTAAATAAATAATATTGATATTTATTCTTGACAATTATATTAATAATGTGTTATTATGAAAATGAAAATACGAAATCATAATCTGAATCTTGATTTTGTTTTAATAAATCAATTTCTAATAATGAAGCAAAAAAATTTCCGTATGAGCAACTCGTGTACCGATCTTTTCGGGCATCTCCTACAGTTTCTAATTTAATATTACCATTTAAAATATGATATTCTAAATTAATAGTTTCATTTACAAGTAATTCTGTTTCTAAATACGGCATATTAAACCAAGTAGTTAATTCAATATCATTACTATTAGCATACTCTTTATTATGTTTATTTAGATAAACTTCTCCTTCACTACCATCAACTAGAAAACTACACATACTTCTTTGCAATTTATCCCTAAAATCAACTGCTACATCACTATTAAATTTTGCATCTGCTACAACAGGGTATATTACAGGTTTTGCATTTAATGATAAAGTTTTTTCTTTTAATTCTTCAATTAGTTTTTTACTCAAAGATTTATGTTCAAACACAGTAAAGGCATCATATTCAATACCTCTTTCTTCATCTCTGGTAACTTCTGCCAATCTTTCAAAAATAGTTATACCTACATTGTGTAAATCAAGTACAATATAATCCCCTTCAAAATCATGGTATATTTGTTTAATTCTTAGTGACTGTAAAGCAGTGTGTTCTCCATGATGAGATTCTTTATAAACAAACTCTCTCATATATCCTTTTGCCGTTGGTAATAATCTAATACATGAAATAATAGTATTATCATTTTTTTCATTTTTACGAGTAGCTATATCAACAGATATTAATCTAATTTCACCATCTGTTCTTTTTATATTATATGGATTTTTCTTTTTATCTAATAAATCTTTTCTTAGAGGATAAAAAGCCTTTTTTATAATTCTATTTTTATTAAACATTTCAAGTTTAAAATATGAATTGCTATTTTCTCCAAAAGGTATATTTTCATATTCTTCAAGAAAAGTTATTGAATCCATAGTTGCTCTATCTCTTGCTATTGCTTTTTTTGTTTTAATATTGTGTTTAATAGCAATTAAATAATCAAATGCTATAAATCCTGCATCTTTACCTGCTAACATCATTTTAATTGTATCTATAGTTTCTTTATACCACCATAAACCCTTATGATAAGCAGATGATATAAGAACTTGACGAGGTTCTTCTATTAAAACTTTTATATTTGAATATTTAGGATCTTTTAAATATGGAGTTTGTCTAGCATAAGAAAATGGTTTTACAATACTATCAAATTTTTGCTTATCCATAATCCGAAATTCTTCACCTATCGTAAAAGTAGATCTCTCGCCTCTTCCTGATTCTTGACAAGCTACAACTTTAATTGTCGTTCCATTATGTAGAACACAATTACAATTATTTTGTGTATCTGAGAATGTTTTTACTTCTCTTGCTATATTAGGGTAATCATCTTTTAATCTTGCCATCTTACCAAATATAATCCCCGCTTGTTTCATGGAATTCGCCACAATTACAATTTCCGAATTTGGATAGAGTGTGCCTTTTGCATATGCCAATAAAGCAATCAACCATGATTTTGCAGATGCTCTTGAAGCTATAGTAACAAAATTTTCACAATTGCTCATAAAATATATCCATATAATTTGATACCAAAACAAATCTACAGAAAAATAATGTTGTATAAACCTATGGATATTTCGTCTGTAAAATGTGATCCAGTCAATTAGATTTTCTTGCCATTGTTCATTTCTATCTTTTTCTTTTATCATTGATTTAGGTGCTTTAAATTGGTTGGCATGACCTGAATATTTCTTAAACGAATTTTCATAATTATTATAACTTCTGCCCATTAAATATCACCTTCGGTTATAATATCTACACTGTCTAAATCTGCATCAATATTATCATCTACAAAAAAGTTTCTACTTCCTGTTAAGAAATTTTCTATAGGACGAGAAATATAATTTTTCAAATACGGTTTAAATCCATCCATATCTTGATATTTTTCTTGTTGTTCAAACCATTCAGCAGGTCTGAATTGCTCAATATCTTTTGTCCATAACCCAAATGATTCATGTGATTTTCCTGCACTTGCTTGATTTGCTTTAGCAGGATCTACACTTGCTGTTTTAAATAAATCTTGTAATTCTTTTACGTCTTGTGATACATTTTCATTTTCTGCACGTTTATTTCTTATTGTTAATATTTTTATACAAATTTCTTTCAGTAATGTTATTTCAGCTTGATTGTCACATTTATGTGTTTGTTTCCAATTTGATAATTCTAATTCTAGAAATATATAATCATCTAATGAAAATCCTCTTCCCCAAAATAAAACTAAATCATCATCAATATCTTCTTCAACTTGAGTATTAATAATATTTTCAAATTCACTATCTTTAAATCTAAATGATTCTAATTTCTCATTATTTTTACTTGTAGATCCAAGTTTACTTTTATAATATCCAAATAATTTACTTGCTTTTTTACCTTTAGACATTAAATTTTCTACATGCGATTGTGCTTGTTTTAATGCTTCTTCACTATACCTTACATCTAAATCTCTACATGTTAATTTTAAAGCGATATCTATATTATTATGTATTGAGAAATAATTATCGAAAATCTCATTACAATGATCTCTACAAACTGAAAGATAACCATTTTTATCTATATTTGGATTTGTGCATTCATAAAAATAAGATATAGGATGCATTTTCATACAAATCCTACAATAACCTTCCCCAGATACCGTTTTAACTTCCTTGACATTTTTAGTAGTTTTAGTTAATCTTGGCATCTGGCATCATCTCCTTTTAAAGTAATATATTTATATTTATTATCTAATAAATGATCAAATTCAAAATTATAATATTTATTTTTAAAATTATTAAATATTATTTTATCAGTTATTAAATTACCCTCTGTATTATGGTAAAGATCGTGTAAACATTTTAATATTGGGATTCCTAAACCATATTTATAATGTAATTCTAAACATTTATCTTCTAATATTTTTAATTCTAAATCATTATACATTGAAATTTTTGAATATAATTCTATCTCAGTTTCTAATAATGTTTCTCTAACTATTTCAGCAAATGAATATAAATGATGAACAACCAAACTATTATCTTTTATATTAGTTATTATACATTTAAAATCATTACTATTTAATGAATCAAATTTCCAAATTCCAATTTTACCTCTTAAATAATTATATAAATCAGTAATTCCACCTTTCCACAAATGGCAATTTTCACCTGTTATTTTTTCATATCTACATTTTTTACACCCACAACCACCTTGTTGTAAAATCATATAATATGTACTTTGAATACCTTCTTCCGTATGCTTATTACAAGTAAAATATATTATACTTCTATCATTTTTATAATTAAAAGTATTTTCATCAATTATTAATCCTTTATCTAAAAATAATTTTCTAACTATATCTAAATTATGTCTTCTAGATATAGACATACTTTCTTTTACTTCTGGTATTTGAGTATTTCTTTCTACGCCATATTTATGTAGTAAACCTTCCTTTATTTTTAATTGTTGACAATTTTTACAACAATCTTTGTCAATTATAGAATATTCTTTTTGTTTAATATATTTATAATATTCTTTAGGAACTACTTTACCACAATAATCACACTTAACATCAATCATTATATTAGAGCCTTTAGGTAAATCTTCTACTTTAACTAATATTTTAGTATTTTTAGGTACTGTCATTCTATAATGATTATCTTTTATTCTTGGTATTTCATAATTTAAACTTTCAAAATGTTTAATATTTCTGCCATTTAAAATAACTTCAATTTCTTTTGTTTCTAGCATTTACAATCATCCTCCTGTATATTTTGTTTTCTCCTGTGTCTTATTACATTTCACCTTATATAAAAAAATAAAAAGAGAATACGCACAGGAGAATAGGGAGCTACCCTAAATTCGTATTCTCTAAAATAAACATATTTAAATTATTATATTTATAGTCTAATACTAAACTACCAATCTACCTAAATCACAACCAAATCTCACATTTGTATTGATTTCCTCTAACCTTAAAACATAATAAAATCCACCTCAAATAAATAGAAGTGGACTTAATATATCTTATAGTATAGTTTTAATTTTATAATACTTAAATATTACTATTAATACATTTCTTATAAGGAATATCTGTCCTCCAAATTTTATGATTCTTAATCTGTCCATCATGATTTTGTTCCCATACTGCAATCTCAGTAATAATATTATCTATTTTCCCTCTATCTGAATCTTTATTACTCTTAAATACTCCATACTCAGAATACATTAATTGCCAATCATATTTCTTTATTAAATCTAATGTTTCTCTAAGTGATTTTAATGTTGCAATATATCCATTCATTTCATTATTATTTCTAAATCTCGTAAGTCTATCATTTAAATGTTTTGCTTCTTGTTTAAGATTAGATACTATGTCATTATAAAAATTGTTATTGCTTTTGTATAATAACTCACAAGTCTTATATTTTAAATTTTCATCAATAGATAATGGAATACCTTTATAATAACATGTATTATCTTTCAGAATTATATTTGGTAAATCTACTAGTTCTCTAAAGAATTCTTGATCACATACTATTTTTATTACATTTTTTAAGTCTCTTCCTTTAAAATTATCCATATTCATATTTATACCTCCACAGTGGTAAGTCACTACCTATATATTTATGCATTTTTTAATGCACAATAGAATATACTAGTTATAATCAAACTAACTAGTATATTCAATCTACAATAAAATTAATATTTTATTCCTCTAATGCTTCATCAATTCTCTTATAAAACAACAGTGGTCATTCCATCCAATACTTTTCCCCATAGAATATAACCTATATAATTCATTTCTTAATTCCGCACCACATTTAATATTCATTATATTATCGGTAAATTCTTCAATAATTTTAATTTCTTCTAATTGTTCATCACTAAATTCTTCGTTTTCACATTCACAAGTACATTCACAACATACATCACAATCTTCACCATCATTCTCAAATTCGTCCTCATCATAATCTGGAATAAAAATGTCAGCAAATTCATCTAAGATTTCCTTGATGCATTCAGGACATCCTCCCGTATCTATAACCCTATATGCAAACAATTCTAACAACTCACCGTAATCAAATTCTTCTACTTTACATCCTTCACAATCTTCACAACCTTCATTCTCACAATCACAAAAATCATTACAACATTCATCACAATTCATATATTTACAATTATCATTGCAACTTTCATATTTCTTTTTATCTTTATATTTACATTCATCACATTCGCAAACTTCATCTTCATCAACGTATTCATAAGGATTTTCTTCTGTTTTTTCTTCATATTTATTATTTTGTTCTTCTAACCCTTTAATAAAATATTGATAATCTTCGAATTTTACTTCTTCACCATCAATAAAGAAACGAGATGCCACAAATTCTAAAGTTTCATCGTCATAGTAATGTTTGGTTTCTAGTTGCAAAATATTAATCTCCTTTTAATTTAAAGTTTAATTTTGTATATTTATAATTTAATAAATTATTACACTCTAAAACAATATTACAACATTTCTTTTTCCTTTAATATTGTCGCATTTTTAGATGATTCAATACTAGCATTAGCATTTATATTTGTTATTTGCACACTATGATCAATATTCATTTTATTCAATATTAACGTAATTGAATCTTCCATTGAAATACCTGAATTAATTAAACCTGTATAAAAACCAGATAAATAACTAGAATCTTTTAACCCTCTTTTAAATTCATCTGAATCTAATTGGATATTAGAATCTTCTACTAAATTTTCGTTAGAAATCTCTAATGGTTCAAAAAATAGAATTACTTCTGAAGTAGAAGAGAGTAGGGGAGTGGTTAAATCTTGTTCTTGTGTTTTATCGTTCATAATATAATTTCTCCTATATATTTTATAGAATTTTATCTACGCAACCTAAAATAATTGCTTCTTCAGACCAAAGTGAAACATCTAAATCATGTTCAGTAATATTATCAAGTTTGTCTTGTGTAATATTAGTATATTTTAGTATTACATCTTGACATCTACGCCATAATTCTTCTAAATCTTTTAATTTTCTTTTAGATTGTTCTACTGATGTATAACCTAATTCATAAGATTGAACCTGATGAAGCATAAATCTTGTATGCCTTTGACAAATACGTTCTGTACAGGATATATAAATTTTAAATGCTCCACTCATAATTTTTCCGTATGCTTTGCCAATTATTTTATATCCCATATCTTTTAAAGTTTCTATAGTAGAAATAATACTTAATGTTGCGTAAACAGATCCGCCATAACTTGAAACTTTTAATATGATTGGTTCCGCATCTTTAGGTTTTATGCCACTTTTTTGATCTCTTTCTACTATTTTTTCAAACATTCTATTGATTATAAATTCCGTATCTTCATCAATAGTATCATCATTTAGATATATTGTCCGTTCATTAATATAAGCATTAAGTTTAATTTCTTCTACTATTTTATTAATTGGAGTTAATATTTCCATATTTATATTACCTTTCGGCATTTTATTTTATTAAAGATTAATATCATAAGAACATTTCACACCATTTTCATCACAAACACAAATTAATTGTTGTGGAATACCGTAAATCCTTTTCTCCACACAATAATCATCGATCCCCATTAAACTTCCAGACATTAAAATTTTATATCCTTGAATAAAATCAGTTTTATTATGATGCAAATGACCCATAAAAATTCCGTACATCTTTTCAGGTAGCATTTCTACTAATTTTAGAACACCATTTAAAGAATCCATATCACCATGCACACCTAAATAATTTAATCCACGAATATTTATTAAAGACATAGTATTATCAATATTATTATCTTCTATAAATACATTATTTAAATTTTGTAATCTTGCTTTTATATAGAACGGTATCAAATTATCTAATCTTTCATTTTTAGGACTATTATCTTTATTCATTGATAATCTACTATGATTTCCTGCAACAACAGAAAAATAAATATTTCCAAAATGCTGACTTAATTCACTTAAAAACCATGATATTAATTCAGACACACCCATTACTTGTTCAACAACATTTTCTCTATTTGCTACTTGAATATTCAGATGAATCAAACCTGATATGAGATCGCCATTAGCACAAACATAGCAATTCTCAGAGTTATGTAATTTCTTAATATTTATAATTTCTATTAAATATTTTTCTAATCTTTGTTTTGCAATTTCAGGACTATATTTATTCCAATAGTTATCAATGATTATCCCATAGTGAATATCATTCAATCCAATTAATAAATCATTATTCCAATTTTGAATATCATATGGAGGTTTACGTTTATATGGTTGTAAATTACTAATAGAATAAGATATAATATCTTTTAATTCATCCCATCTAGCATCATCTCTAATTAATTTTTTATACGATGTTCTTTGGTTAAAGAATTTCTGTTTTTCCTTTTCAAACTCTATTCTTTTTAATTCATATTCTTGAAGAATATTATCATCACTAACACTCTCATTAACCATCTTATTTTTCAAATACTTATAAATTGCCAAACCACCATATTCTTTTGGTTGTAATGCTTTTCTTAAAGAATCGTAATGACAATTAAAATTGCAATATTCCGCTATATCACTCCAGTCTAAATCATCTGGTTTTTCTTCTATTTTTATTTCTGCTAAACGTAGAAGATATGGTATTGTATCTTCTGATTCTTTTTGTTTGTATCTTTCCATACAATCCCTCAATTCTAGTAGGGTAGGGAAGAGGTATAAAATAAAAATATACCTTTATCGACCATTTTTATTTAATTCAGTTGGTGTACAATCCCACCATTATAATCTATCCCAAAAAGCAGAGTATAGTACAGGTACTATCTATGCAAAAACAACACCGTTTTTGTTCTTTGTTGTAAATTAACCCAACAAATCAGCTAATTGTGCTGTCTTACTTCTTTCCGTAATATTCAATTCAACACATCCGAACAATTCATTACCTTTTAAACATTTTATAATTTGTTTTAATCCACTATTTCTTTCAAAAATAACATTATCAACTTGTTTAAAATCTCCGTTTAACCATAACGTGCTACCTTCTGCTAAACGACTTATTAATAATTGAAGATGTTCTTTAGTCATATTTTCTGCTTCAGAAACATAGACAATTGAATTCTTAATATCTCTTCCTCTAATAAATCCAAAATGTTGCAATTCTATTTTACCTTGTCCAATTAACATTTTTAAACCATCTACACCTCCAAGATGATCCGCTAAAGGCATTGCCCAAGGTAAAAGTTTATCTTCATTTGATCCTGGTAAATATCCGATCTCCTTGGAATTCTTAACTATATAGTTATTTCTTACAAATATGATTCTATCATACAAACCTCTTTGAACCATATTTAAAGCATGTGCAGACATAATCAAATCTTTTCCTGATCCATGACGACCAAAAATTACCTTTGCAATTATATTCTTATTTTGAAATAAATCAAATGCTAATTCTTGATGTATATTTCTTGGTTTTATTTTACCTGTATACATATTATCAATTTGTTTATAAGATAGAGTGGAAAAACCTTTGTTATCATTCCACTTTTGTTTATCCACTACATTCCCATTCTCATCCCTAATAATCAAATATTCATTATTTAATAAATCCCATCTATTAATAGGATTTTGATAATGTTCTGCTAATTCTATATTTGATAGAATAACTTCTTTATATCCATTATACTTGTCATCACTCTTATCATTCCCATCAAATTTATCACACCTAATCCCTAACAATTTACACTTCTGCCTAAACAATAAATCATTACTCAAACCAATAATCTCAATACCATTTTCTTTACCAAACTCTTCATTGCTAAAATATAAATTATTTAATACTGCAATAATTTTATTATCCATTGATTCTCTATCAAAACTTAAAGGTAAAGTATATTCAAAATTATTTTCTCTCACTACATATTCAATTTTATCTTGATTTGCTTCTATATCTCTACTTGCTTGTCTTGCTTTATATTTTTTACTTTCATCAAATGAAATTTTATGATTATCTAATTCATTTAAGACAAATCCACATATAATAAATTTTACATCAGGATTATCTTTGTATTTATTAAAAAGTTGGGAGGAGTAGGACATAAGTACATTCGTATCACAAAAAACTTTAAATGTTTTTCGTTCTTCTTTCATAATTTTCATTCCTTTACAGAAAATTTTTATTGCTACTATTTAACTATTATATTTAATTATACATTACAATTATATTTACTTCTCCATTTCTTTCTTAAACATCATCAATCTTGCCTTGTCAGCCATCCAATCAGGTACAAAATATTTCTTACGTCTTGATTTTTTACATCTTCCAATTAAAGATAAATCTTGATACTTTCCCCTTTCCATTTTGAGGATGTTGTTTTTAATTAACCAATCTTTTTCTTGTTTACTTACTTGTTTCAATGTTTACTAGATTCTCCTTTTATATTTTATTTTATTTTATTTAGTTTTTTGTTTAGGAAATTAAAAAGAGAGTAGGACGCATCCTAACTCTCTAAAGTGTAGTCCGAAGACAACCACAGCAATTAGTAAAAATAATATTTATAATCATTATAATACAAAATTTCTTAGATATGATAAAATCCTTTAATTATAAAGGTTTGTTAGTAGTTTCTAAATGCTAACAAACTAATTATTTCTTATTTTTCTCATTAATTCTTTTTGATAATTATTTCTAATTTCCTTCCAGCAATCTTTACAGAATTTTATATTATTTGAAGTAACCTTTATAACCACTCCACATTCTTCACAAGTTTTATACTTTTCGGGTTCTATTAAACTCATATAATAATAAATAGGATTATTAAAATTATTAATACAAAAAACTACTTTATTATCTATATTATTTTCACTTTTTAAATCAAAATTAATAGTATAATAATCCTTATTCTGATAAGCAATCATACTAATCATTTGTGATTTAGTTATTTCATTTATATAATCCCAAAATTTATTATTATTAACCTTAACTTCTGATAATCTTAATAAATCAATATTATTTAATTTAAATCTTTTTGGTTTACCTCTAAACTTCCATACAAGTAATAAAATAAACATCATTTTTTTTAAATCTATAGTTTCAAGTGTATTAATTAATTCAATTTCTTTATTATTTATTTGTACATTAATATCAGTAGATAAATCATATTGCATACCAATTTTTATAGCACTATCAATTTTACTATTAGATGTATCAGTACTATATAATTCTTGAAAACCAATCATAAAATCTTTTAACTTTATTCTTATTTCATCTTCTTGTAAACCTAAATATTTCCAATACTTAACTAAAATTATATTATCAAAACCAATATATTTTATATTTTTATAACCATTTAATAATAAATTTTCTGCATATTTCTTTTCATCAAATACTATCAATTTGTACCTCCTGTAATTTATAATATTTACCTAAATACTCTTTTCCATTTTCATCATTTTCTAATGTTTCTATAGGAAAGTATGCCATATTATTTTTGCATTTTAAATTATTAACAATTTCTTCTCCACATATATTCCACATAATTGCTTTAGACTTTGTTATAAAATGATTATACATAATATGTACAATATAATTACACAATTCATATTTGTTAGAACAAATCGCAAACAATTCATTTTCTATTTCTTTAAATAAAACAGAATATTCATTATTTCTAGAATCATCATCTTCTAAATAACCATAATCTTCTTCCATAGTTTTTCTTTCATGAGTGTTTAATTCATAAATATTATGATATTTCTTCAAACAATTTAATAACTTATTATAAATATCACTATTAGTATTTATAAATGTATTGTTCATTAAAATAGTATAATCGAAATCATTATCAGTTTTAAAAAATTTCAAATTAAAATCTGCTTTTTCAACATACCATACTAATTCATTCATTATAGATTTATTTACTAAAACTGGTAGATATTTATAATAACTTTTTATAAATTTAATTTCTTCTTTTGTTTTTTCCTTTTTCTTAAATAATTCTTCAATCCTACAACCAAACATTGCTCTACATATTCGTTTATAAGTTTCTTTATGTTGTTTATAATCTTTCATTAATGAAGAATAAATATAACACATAAAATAACTCTTTTTATTTCCAACTAATTTATTAATATATAATTTTCTTTTTTTATCTTCTTCAGAATCATTATCCCAATTAATTTTAATTTTTTTTGACCAATGTTTAGGTGGAGCAATATATAAATTTCCTTTACCAGCATCTATAGCAGAACCTTGATGAAAACGAAGTAAATTAATTCTTTTAGTTAATTCTTTATATTCTTTCTCGTCTTTTTTATATGTATCACGTAAACAAATAAATGATGTAGCAAGATTAGTTATAAATCCAATTTTAGTATTAAAACTTTTTGTATCCATTTTTGCTAAGTTATTATATGTAAGAGATTGTTCTTTTACTGTTGACTTCTCATATGTAATAGGATTTAAACTTCTATCTACAGACTGATTTAAGTATGAATTATCTGTTGTTAGCAATAAATCACCATCACTGTCCCCGTCAGAAGCCCTCATCAATGTAGTATCCCAACCATTAATAATTACTCCACTTTTTATTGTTGAAAACCAATTATTACATTTATCATCAGTATAAACTTCTAATAACTGATTTTCATGTGGTGATACTAAAGGACTTCTCATTAATGATACTTCTTTTGCACCTTTATCAACCCATCTTTTTTGCCATAATTGACCTGCTTTTAACAAACCTTTTGGTATTTCATCATCATTTTCTCTAAAAATATACTCACAGAGCATATAAGGATCTACCATAGCGAATTCGTATGATCCTTCTACTAATAGTTTTCCAATCTTAATTTGATTTATTTTTTTATGTATTGATTTATAAATTCTATTTCTAACATATGTATCATTCAAAATATTTTCATCATACATTAATGCTTTCACAATATCCATACCAGTTTCATTCTCAATTTTATGTATATCTTTATCTATTTCATGACAACCAAGTAAATAAAGTAAAACATAAAGTCTTTCACCAGTACAAACTTTTTTAACCCAATCAATAGAAAAATCTGCAAGTTTCTTTATTGATTCAGAAGTAAAATTATTGGATTGAATATATTGATAATTTAAAGTAGTTAAATAATTATCTTGTTTTTTATTAACTCTACTACAACCCCATACATGACCATATTTATTATGATAATGTAAATATTCTTCCCAATTATTATATTTCTTCCACATCTTGAATTGTGAAGTGGTGAGTAAAACATCAATTTCATCAATATGTTTTGTATGCCCCCATACATCAGTTATAAATTCTTTTTTCACAACTTCACGAGCATACCTTTTCCAATCAAAAACAACACATAATCCTTTAATCCATGCACTACGAATTATATATGCAGAAGGAGAGTAGTCATTTATTTTTAAATCTTTATTCCATTGTTCTGCCATTTCTATTGATACCATACCAGACCCATCCCAAACATTTTGATCAAAATCAATTGTTCTAGTTTCAATATCTCTTTCACCATTATCTTTAAGATAAATCCATTCAACTTCTTGATTCTTCATTGGCATTTCATAATCTTTAATTACACAAACTCTTGGATTTCTAATAATATTAGTAGAAGAAGAATAAAGACTGTAATAAGCAGAAAATTTTGCCAAATTAATCTTACCTATTCTTTTCTTAGTTAAACCACACATCATTATTTTTTCTAATTCATCATATAATTTTATATTCACAAAAAGTACAGTATTCCGTCTTAATTGACCAGCACCAGCACATAATCTTTTGAAAATAATTCCATTTAAGCTAAAAGTATTTTTTGCTACAATATTATAATCTTTCTTTGTTGTATTGGCATGAACAGATATAATGTCTGGTATATATAGTAAATCATCAATTTGTTTTTGATAATTATATATCTGTTTACTATTCTCAATTGATTTAGGTTGAGATTTTAAATTATTACGTAACATATATAATTCTTTAACTTTTTGTCTTTGTTTATAAAAATCTATACATTTTATATCCCTTATAAATTTCAATACTTGATTATCTCCTATACTAACTACCCATCCACGTTTTTTTGCATCATCAAAAGAGATATTAATATTATTTTTATGTTCTAGTATTGTATTAACATTTAATTTTAGTATATAGAATAAATCCATTTTTTTAGCCAATATTAATATCCCTCCTTTATTAATTTCCTTTTATTTCTACAAGGTTTACATCTACGTGGATATTTAAATCCATTTTTATTATAAAATTCAATTTCGCCAGGATTCAACTTAAATTTTACTCCACAATCCTTACAATAAACAGTCATACAAGAATCATTTTCTAAATCATTAAAAATTAATTTTTCTAATATATTTTTTAAATCCGTAAAATTTGCAAACTCATTAAAAATAATATTTTTATCATAATTATAACGTACACCATTATTTGATATATGGTAATAATGAGAAGTATAACCTTCATATCTTTTTTTATTATTAAAATTTAATGTAATTACACCTTCATCTGTAAAATTATGTTTAAATGTAATGTGTTCATTTATATTGCTTATTTTATTATTTAATTCATCAATAATATTTAATATATTATCCACATTAACTATTGACGATTTTCCAATTCTAGTTTTCTCAATTCTACCTTTAAAAAAATCTTCAATTTCTTGTAAATTATTACTTGTATAAATATTTTCTTTACCAATATTTATACTTAAAATAAGTGGGTATTGATTATTATAAGTCAATTGTACAATAAAATCAAAAAAGCAAGAACTCCCTCTTTCTGCAATTGTAAAATCGTAATATTTATCAATATTTTTATAAATATTATTAATATTATTTATCGCATCTATTATTAAAGTATTATTTTTTACAATTTTATAAATCTGATAACGATTTTCTTTTTCTATGCACCATTCTATCTTTTCTTTTAAATAATTTTCTAATTCTTCTAAATCATTATAATTTATACTACCAAGGAGAACTTTATTTTCATCTGTTAATGAATATAAATAAGTACCTTCTAACATAATTATATTAGAATAATTATTAATTAAATTATTACAAAAATTTATATTGCGTAATTTTAACTTATTATATTTAAAATCTTCATATTTTCTATATAAATTATTACATCTTGGTTTTTTTAAAATATCTTCAACTATATCTTTATCTTCCTCATCAATACTATCAATTAAATCTGCCATATATTCAATATCTTTTTCACCTTTCTTATATCTAAACACATCATCCCAAAACCAATCTAATTTCTGTAATCTTTCTTTTAATTTATCATCAATTTTATCTACTTTACGTAATATATTTTCTTTATATTTTCCAATAATATCATGATATTTACCATCATCACTTCTTTTCTTAACATTAAAACACTTACCATCATAAAACAACGCATTAAATACAGGTAATTTATCTTTACTCATTAACTTCTTAATATCAACTTCAACAACAATATTCTTTAATTCTAACCAAATATCTATGTAATCTTTTAACTTTTTCTCATTACTAAATTTCATCTCAAAATAGATTGTATTCCCACATTCAGTTTTAATAGTTACATCTGGTCTATATATCTTATCTTCAACAGTATAAGATTGCTCAACTAATATTTCTTTACAAACATATTCTCTTTCCTTATCAGATACTATTTTAAATTTATCACCTGATTCTAAGAATTTATGTTTGAACCACCAATGAATCATGCTCTCGCTTGAACATTTACTAGCATCTACATGAGCAAAATGGGCAGTTATTAATTTTGATTTTGTTGCTTTAGGTATTACTTCTGATCCACATAAAGGACAATAATATTTTTCTTTATTATCCTTTACTTCAATTTCATTAATGGTGACAATATCATTATTTGTATTTTTGGCGAACCATAGGTTGATATTGCTATTATACAATAAATTTATCCTCCTTATAATTTATTATTTTCTTAGTACAAGAGAAAATTAAATCTCTTGTACTATTTTTACTTGTACTATTTTTACTTCTATTACTCTCCATCACCAACAACATACTTAGCACCAGCAAAACCTTCATCAATCATTTCTCCATGACCACTACCATCTTCATTTCTAACATCTCTATACAACGTATAACTTGCTTCCCACTTTTCTTCATCTTGATCAATAATATTATACCTTACAATAAAATCATCACCATTTTCATTCTCAATATAAACTCTTTTACTTGGTTCAGCATCAATCAATCTAATTACACCAATTAATCCATACTTATCTCTATCATCAAAATTATGTATCACTTGCTTTACAAATCCAGGATAACCATACCCATCATAATATTTAAAAAATTCATCTGTAACCAAAATCTCAAAATCATCTTCTTCATCTACAAAAACATCACCCTTATAATACTCACAATCTTCACATTCTCTATCTGAACAATCTAATTCTCCTAATTTACCATCATATCCACAAAAACTTTCATCATCCTCACTAAAAAATTCATCTAATATACCTTGATATACTCCTTCATTATCATGATTGCTTTCAATCCTAGATAAACAAGATACCCTAGCACCGTCAATAAAATAATTCATATCTTCAATAATTCTATTAATTTCCCATTCAATACTCTCACAATAATAACCAACAATAAAATCTACTAATCCATAATTGGGAGGATTCCAGAAAGATTCTACATGATATTTATCTTTTACAGATTTAGATTCTTTGTTCTCTGAGAATAAAAACTTAAATTCACCTAGTCCTTCAAGATTAATTTCATAAAATGTACCTTGGATTATACTTGCTTGTGCTTTTTTCATAATATCATTCTCCTTTATTTTATATATTTTATTTACTTAAAATATCTTTTTGCCAAATGATCATACACATAATATACAAAACCATTATTAATAATATCAGCACTTACTTTTTTCATACTATGTAACATATTAGTTTTAGTTTTATCAAATTTCTTTTCTATAACATCTGCACTCATAGTATCTACTTTCATATTGACACCTAATGTAATAACATCATCTAACATTCCGCAATATATTTTTAATTCGTTTACATTAGGAATAAATACATCAGGTATATTTATTTTAATATTATCAACTTTATAGTATAATTCTACAAATATATCTTTATATTCATCTCTTGTTCCATTTTTATATTGATAAATATAAAATATTAAATCTATTGCTGTTATATTATAATGAGATCCTTGGTTAATAATTGAATTTAATTCTGAATATTCATCTCTAGTTTTCACTACTTCCCTTAATGTATTAAGATACCATCTTGGCACTGAGTAAATATCATCTCCAGATTCTATTTCTTTTAATTCTCTTTCTTTTTCACCACCATATAAATATCTATTTTGTATATACATTGCATATTCTTTTCTAATTTCTCCTATTTTAAATATATAAGAATTTAATTCTCCAATACTAATATGTTTATCTAAATCATTAATAACTCCATTATAACCATATAAAAATATCATAATTTTATCTATATTTTCATATGATAATGGTCTTCCCTTACCATTTTTTGCTTTATTTAAATTCATTAAACATTCATATAAATCTCTATAAGTATAATCTTTAAAAGATATAAATGGATTTATTATATCTTCTTTAATATCTAATATGCCGTTTATATTAATATTTAATTGTTTAGATAAATATGTAGTAGTATCTTTGCATATATCATTAGAATTATAATATAAAGATATTTTATTATATTGATATTCATTTTTTAATTGTTTTATATTTTCTTCTAATTTATTAATATTAATAAAACTTTTATTACTACATAATATTATTGTTCCTTTTTCATTAAACTTTAAATTTTTCATAATTATATTGTTGCTCCTTTAAAAATTTTTCCACTTTTTTATCTATTGGTCTAATATTGAGTGTATTTTCTAGTTTTATATTCTTATTAATATATATACTATGTATATATTCATCTATTTTATCTATATATTCTCTAACAATTGATAATTGTTTATCAGATATTGGGTATTCGGCAATACTTAATACTTCATTATTATCCAATAAATATTGTATCTTCTCTATAAATTTTTTACTCCAATTAGAAGTATAACCAACATATCCACCTATATAATTTATACCAACAATATTTTTATTATTAAATGTCACAATATCTTTAAAATATAAGTTATATTCAGACATATCTTTTGACCAAAATTCAGGTACTTTTATTTTATTATGATTAATAATATTAAAACAATTCATATCTTTAATATTTGTTATTGGGTTATTAATTTCCCTAATTAAACCACATT
>Ga0209728_1000557_pt1 | contig 28762 bp, 56 predicted proteins | sample RifGroD1_FD_183997 | JGI IMG/M metagenome (GOLD analysis project Ga0209728, IMG submission 183997) | Groundwater microbial communities from Rifle, Colorado, USA - Groundwater D1 (SPAdes) (version 2) | ecosystem: Environmental > Aquatic > Deep subsurface > Groundwater | place: Rifle, Colorado... | reverse complement strand
GTTTAGAACATTCCTCTAGTTCTCCTAACTTTGCATTTGCTTGAATTTTTTCACTTAATTTTAAGTAAGATTGTGAAGAAATATAAGGGATTGTAGAATCTACAGAATATTTAGTATTTTTATTTTCGGCTTCATCAAAGTCATTACTTAAAATTTGTAAAAAATCTTTGATTAATTCTCCTTCTTCTGGGGATAACTTATTTTTTTTTACATTATAAATATCTTGAATAATTTTATTTGGAGAGGTTTGATATTTGCCAAAATATTCCTTTACCCAAATAAATATTTTCTGACAATAAGGAGTATCAAATGTTTCTTTTTCAAGTAAAGGTATGATTTGTTTGCAATAACCTGTATCTGTTATCAGGTTTTGAATAATTTTCTTTTCTTGGTCAAGACCAATCTTCCTTGGTGAAATTGTAATTGTCATAGATTAATCATCAATCTTTTTAAATTTATCAACACAGTCTCCAGCGATTTTTGAAAATTCTGCCATTGTGATTTTTCCGCAATCTCTGACATTAGCTGGTTCTTTATACCTATTTCCTCTATCAAAACCAGCAAGAGCAATTAAACAACAAGAATTGTTTCCAACCTGGGATAAAAGATATTCTCCCTTATATTCAAACTTATCACCTACTTTATAAAAAACTTCTTTTTTCTTTTTAATAAAACCTTTTCTAATTAGAAAAGGAATGCAATCACTAATCATCCTCATCTGCTCCAACGATTCAGGATTTACAGGTACTGGCTTTATAAATCCAAATATTTTAATAAATTCTTCAACCCCGTCATCACAGGCACCTGATTTTCTCAAATCTTCAGCATTAAATGGCCCTACCGCTTCATATTCTAACATTTCTTTCTCCTCTTCTACAATTTCAAATCTGTGTTTATAAAATCCTGTGTGGTCTTCACAATCATCACCTATATAATAAAATTTTTCTGTCTGACTGCTAACCACATAAATTTTACCTATTTGAATCAAATCTCTTACATCTTCATTATCAATACATTTTACTTTTAAAGTTTTGACTAGTTCAAACTTATCTTTTGTTCTTTTATTATATACAAACCCATAATTTTTGCCTCTAAACTCACCATTAAAGGAAAAATAATCATTTTCTTTTTCAATTTTCGTAATTTTTATAATATCCAAAACTTTAATATCGTTCCATGGATATATTCCACCTGGGCCAGATGACCATTCAGTTATTTTATCAATAATTTTAACACAATCTCCAACCTTATACGGAAATTCCATAAATCCTCCTATATATTTTTCAAACCATGAATCACGGACACTAGGTAAACTAGATATAGCTCCAGCCTGACAAAGCGTTTTATAAAAATGACTGGGGACAGTGTCTGTAATCATTTTAATTTCTTCTTCAAATGTTTGTCCAAAATCTAAATATTTAATAGATTCTATCGCCATGCCAACTCTTCCTATGTTTACACTAATTGTTAATAAGTTCTATGTTACTAATTTAAACAGTGCTTAAAGGCACCTATTAGGTCCGTTATGCTGTTTTTAAATATTTTCCATACCTGACTATGCCAGACTTTAAAAACGGCTTAAAACAAAAGCATTGGGCAATTTAAACTATTTTTAAAACCCCAGTCTTTTTATAATCCATCCATTCCATGCTAGGTTTGCTTTTTACTGGCCATTCTATTGGATGACATGTTGTTGATAAAGCATATGAGATTACCATATCTATCCCTTCCCTATCCATTCTAGGCACACCAAATAAAATTTCTGCACCGTCTGGATTAGGTAAGTATTTACCAACAAATTGCCAAAAATCTTCACTAGGAATCAAAACCTGTCCTTCTGCATCATATCCCATTTTATTTCTCCTTTTAGTTTAATCCTCTTCGATAATATTTTGAGCAAACAAATAAGCAGGTAATCTTTTTGTCATGGTTGTGGTTGAACACAACCAGCCCGGACTTATTTTGCTCGTATCGTCATTTACGTCATTTAAAATAGCTTCAAACAAAAGTTCAACCCTATTTCTTTTTGACACAACGTCATCACCTTTTAGCCCAAACTCTGTACTCATTTTCTTTATATTCGATTTATAAAATTTTGTCAAGAAATTTGATGCGCGTCTAAAACTATTCAAGTCTTGCTTGCTCCATTCAACTGGAACAATTCCACCCAAAACTTTATTTATCCAAAACTGTTTTATGATTTCTGTTGTTTTAGGATCGTCGTCAGCAGCAAGTCTGTTTTCTTCTTTGACAAGAACAGGAGCGTTTTCAAAATATTTTATAAATAAAGATTTGTCTTTGACAGCTCTTGGGTTATAAAAGAAAATATCAATTCCTATTTTCTTTCTCAAATATTCTTTATATTCCCCCATGGGCTGGTAGTCGTAATTTGTACAAGCTAAGGCGAAATTTTTGATTGCGTCTATAATTTCTTGTTCAGTAAATGCTTTATTTTTATATTTATCAAATTCACTATTATTAAAAAAAGTTCCGGCCTTTAGTTTTTTGACAATGTTATCTGCATTTAATACGGTCTTTGAGACTTCACTATGTTTGATCAACCCACTTAATTTCCAAAAATTTAAGACTCTTTTTATATTCTCTGAAACTTTAACCGGCTTTGTCTTGTTTTCTACAACTTGTTTTAATTTCCTTGTCAATGGTTTTATTTTATTTTCAATGTTATTCGCTGTTTCAATCCTATCCTTGTTCTCAACAAGTGGTAAAATCAAGTTTTGGCAATCAGACTTGTCAGAGTCTGTCTTTGTTTCTTTAGAAACAATTTTACTACCTTCTTTATTATCTCTTTCACTATCTTCTTCAATGGTACTCCCTGGTGAGTAGGGGGGTACTCCCTGGTGAGTAGGGGGGTACTCCCTGGTGAGTAGGGGGGTACTCCCTGGTGATAACCCCATAACCACACCTGATAATCCCATTGCAATCTTTTGTATTTCTTCGTTATTATGCCAATCGTTACATTTTTTTATTTCTTTATGGATTAAATTAGTTAAAGATGAATAAATTTCTTTGGAATTATTATTTATTCTTATTGTTCTTTTATTAAAACCATTTGATATCGTATTTTCAATTATAATGTATTTCGCTGTTTTTAGTCTGGATATTGTTCTTGAAACCGAATTTTTTGATATTCCAACTAGCTTCCCTAAATAACCATTTGTGGCATAACATCCATTGGGTTGAGAGGATAAGTTTCTTATAAAACCGTACAATAATTTTTCTACTGGTGAAAAAACAGGGTTGAATAATATTTCGGATGGTATGCCAATAGACGGCATACCCCACTCATGTTTTAAATCTTCATTTGTTTCTTCCATCAATTTATTTCACCCCTCTAATTTAAACCTTTCCTTCCATTCATTAATAAGTTGACAAACTGGGCCGGGAATGGGGGTTTTACCCTTTGAATAAGCATTAACTGTTTGTTCTGAAACTTTGAGTCTATTTGCCATTTCTTTTTTATTCCATCCAATTTGTTTCCTAAAATTTTCAAAATCAGATTTTGTCATAATATCTCCTTCATTTCTTATCGGAATAATTAGATAGAAACTTTAATAATACTTAAATTGCTTTTAATTTATTGCCTTCTATTTATTTGTTCAAATATTTGTCTAGTTCTTCTCCGGTCATTTTAATTCATTCCTCAATTCCATAAGAAGTTTACCTAGAGTGTTAATCCCTTCGATTTCTTTACATTTAGGGCAAAAACAATCTCCCCAAAAATTATCATGCCAATAATTTCCTTCTATTAAAATGTTTTCTTCTGTACTTATCAACATATTTTTCTCCTTTGGCAAAGAAAATTTTGCCAATAAAATTGTCCACATTATTTCAACTTTGTATAAATTAAAATTTTTAGATATATTAATCTTTTTCCCTAATTTTTTTGATTCCCCAGGAGTTTTTGAGTTGGCAATTAATAGGAAATCGCTTTCGTTGGTCGCCTTCATTGCTTGATATGGGATTTCAGAACAATCCCATGTATATCCGGCAAAATAGAAAGGAATAGACGTTATGTAAAAATTGCTTAAGAATTTATTTTTCTCTTCTTTAAAATTATTTATCACTTTTAATCCTTATCTGTCATTTAATATTCTTTAAAATTTCTTTATCAAGAAATCTGTCTAACTTTTTACCAATCAAAATCTCCGCACCTTGTCTTACGTCTTCAGCAAATACAACGACCAGATCTGAATCACCACTTTTTAAATAGTTATATCTTAATTCGTTATCACTAATTGGGTTGCTTCTGTAAAAATTTTCCTTTGTCACTTCCCATGGGTCTCTCATTGTTTTAATCTTCCTATATAAATTCATCAAGAACTTTAAAATGTTCTTTAAAATATTTTAAAGAAATTAAATCGCAATTATCATCAAAGAAACAAATACGAATATAGCTGTCAATAATTTCATCTATCCATCCACAAAGTTCTCCATCCTTCTCAACTAATTGAAATTTTTCCATATCTTACCTCTCGTATTCATCTACAATATCTTTAAATAACGATCTGAGTTTTTCAATTTCTTTTCTATTATACAACCTATTTCTATGGCCACAATTCGGGCAAATAAAATTGCCTTCACCTGCATGCCACAAACAACCGCCATTGCAACTATAAGGTTCTTCATACCAATGAGTTTGAATGTAAGTCAATTCTTTAATCTCATAACCAATTTTGTCATCCACTGCCGTAATTATTGCTTTCACATCTAACTAAAGTCTGGCTTAATTTCTTATTAATTTGTTTGCCAATTTCTTCTATTTCTAATTGGAGACAATCTCTTTTAATTTTCAGTTCTTCTAAGGTTAAGTTGTTCATATTTCATTATTGTCCTTTACTCTTATGTCTTGACGTTTATTGCAAATTAAACAAATTCTAAACTGACGGAGTCTTGAATAATAGAACAATTTCCCTTGTAAACTTTTAGGAGCGAGAATACCAAAGGCTTGACTTCCTTTTTCTTCATATTGTTCCCATTTTCCCCACTTATGAAATAAAAAACACATATTAATTTCCTTTTACTGACAAAATTATTTTATCTCTAACATGTTCTAACATTTCTTCATTCCATATCGATCCTTCAAAATACCTTACAAGTTCAATCGGTAGAAATGTTAAAAGTTTCCCATCAATTCTTATTTCTTACGAAACTGTCATTCGTTTTTTACATTTTGGGCAAGTAATAACTTTATAACTATCAGAGCACCCTGTATAATCTGTTCTCTTTTCAATTATCGTATCATTTGGGACATATTTAAGTGTGATTCCACAATTTGTACAAACAACTATTTTTGCAACCTTGTCGCTCGGTGTCTCATTTATAATTTCCATAACTTCATCCTACAAGGGTTCTTAGTTTTAAACAAATTGATTTAATTTCTTTGCCCCTAGCTCTATTTATATTCATTACGGATTCGGCATATATTTCTAAAACTTTAATTGGATTCTCAATTATGATTTCTCCACATTTTTTACATTTCCACCCAACTAATGGGCAATATGGTTGATTATATTCACTTCTACATTCACACATAATTAAAAACTCTTAATATTTATAACAAATTATTTAAATAAATTCAACAAATTCTGTTTTGCATCTTTAACCTTACTTGCATATTTCCGACTAGGTTCTCCTAGCTCGTATACAGAGCCGTTACTTGCCAGGACTGATTCGCCTTCTTTTCCTGTTAAAAAACTTGTGTAGATGTTCGTATCGTCATGAAAATTTTTATGTCCAAAAATTTTTCCCATCAGTCTGATATTTACACCATTGCTTGCGCTTACCACTTCCCAATTTTCTAGTTTTAGTTTTGTTTTCATATTATTCCTTTTTAATTTACAGTTATGGCTTCAACTTGGTTTAGATCGATTTTGAAAAATATTGGGTCTTTTTTCTCAGTTTGAGTAATTTCATAAGATTTTATTTCTCCACTTGGATAATATTCAAATTTGTATGCTTCAACATTTTTGACAGCGATTGTTTTGCCTGACTTCATGTGAAAATCTACAACATATGTTTTCATTTAAATATTCCTCCAAATATGTCGCCAAATTCATTCTTTGACGTTTTCTTTGCTAAATCAGACGCTTTTCTTTTAATCTCGCAATTTGAGCATAAAACAACAGCCCCTTTTTTAATTTTACTGCCTTCCATGATTTCCATCACTTTGGTACTACAACCCTGACAATATAATGTTTTCATTTTAATCCGTTATAAGCGTTATACAGACGTTTTTAAATCCAGACGTTCTAGGATATCATAAATTTTCAAATCGTTCTATTATGGCATCGCAATTAATCGTACAGGCGTTTAAATAACACTTGTATTCCAAGCTTGTTTTAGTTCATTCCGAATCGCTTTCAAATTTGATTGCAATTCAGCTAAAGTCTGGGCATCACTTTTTCTTAATTTTCTCTCTAATAGATTATTAAGCAATGTCTCGATTTTGCCATAAAACCAACGTCCATTATAAAAAATTTCTTCTTCTTTTTTTTCTTTATTTTTCCTGATCATTTTTTCTGCAATTATCCAACTACTTGAATCAGCTTGAATTGCGTATTCTTTTCCATCAATTTCAATTGGGATACTAACATTTTTCATAAATTTTCCTTTTATTTAGGTTTTAAATAAACATCTATTGTTTTGTTTTGTTTTTATAATTTAATTTTCTTTCTACAACTGTATATAAATCAAAGTCTTCTTTATATACAGAATTTTCAATTTCTATGTAATCACTAGGAATAGGGATTATTGATGAAATATAAAAATCTAAAATTTCAACACTTTTATGATCTCTAAAATAAATAGTCCATTCTTCCATTTAATTCTCCTTATTTAATTTCAACTATATCTGTGTAAAGTGAATGATAAATTCCATCAATATTCTCATCCTCATGGAAATGTCCAAACCAAAATTTAGTAAAATTTGTTCTATAACATACTACTTCAAAATATTTGTTCAGATTTTCTAATTTATCTCCAAAGCTAACTTTACAAATATTGCCTAGTCTTTTAATCACTTCAGTGGGTGCGGTATGGGTAATAATGTAATCAACTTCAAAGCCATGGTTTTCCAAATTAGATAAACCAAAGTCCAGTTCTTCCCAATTCGGTTCTTCATCAGGCCACCACGAAATATACTCTATTCTTCTATTTTTATCAATGCTTTTCGCTCCTCCCATGGTAAAAAATTTTAAACCATTTATTACATAAACTCTGCCTCTTTTAAGATGAAAAATAGAATCACTAGCTTTACCTACAACATCCCCAAACATCTGAACTTGTTCGAGTTTATTTAATCTGATAAAATTTTCATGGTTCCCGTCTACAAAAAGTGTAGCCCAGGGCTTATTTGACAACCAATCCAGCCAATACGTTTCATTTCTGTCCGGAGTGTTTAGCCATATGCCGCCAAAGTCACCACAAATAATAACGAAATCGGCTTTAGTAAGATCTTTCCCTATTTCCCAATTCTTTCCTGAAAATCTGGTAAAATCTCCATGTGTATCTCCAGTTACAAATATTCTACTCATTTTAATCACCCTACCGGCCAGTTATAAGGTAAGTCCGAGTCAACATTCCAATTAAACTTACTATAGTATTGACAGTCTTTTCTTAAAAGGTTAGATCTATGTGCAATACAAAATTCGTCTGTAATCCATGGCGGCATAATCAAGTTATTTTGGAAGTCATTTGTGACGGCCATTGTATTGTTATAACCTCTTGCCTTCCATTCTTCAATCATGACATTTTTATATTGTTCGAGCATGCCTTCATATCCTGCCCACATCTTAACCGCAGGATGATTTCTCCATCTCGAATTTTTATCAACTGTAAGAGTGCTGAGAATTTGCATGGCCTCAACACGTTGCTTACCCAATCTTTTATAATCTAAACATTCGGCAGTCTGTTTAAAATTTTTATAAGGCAGAAAAGTTTGGATGTCATCACCTATTTGTTATATTTAGATTTTAAAATCAAAACAGAAATCAAGCCATTTTTCAATTATTCCTTGCTTGTCATAACCTGTAAATAGTATAAAAAGAATAATAGGTAATGACAAAATGAACAGAGAAAATTTAATGGGAGTTAATATAAAGATATTAAATATGATTTTAAGTACTTGCATTTATTTCACCAAATTTAGCTTTTAGTCGTAAATACAGATTTCTTTCATGGGCTTCTCTAAACAGTTTGTCTTTTTCGCTTTTAAGTTTTACTATTTCTGCACATTCTTCAGCAGAATAAAACCCAATGCTTTCCAGTTGATAACAGTGAATATCGGGGAAATTTGTGACATTATATAAACCGTAAGTGTTTTCGTATTCATCTTGTTTTAGTTGAAATAATAAAATTTTACCATTATCTAAAGAAATTGATAAATAATCTGAAGAGTTAAGATGAATGTCTATAATTTTTTGACCAATTGCATCAACAATATCAGTTAATTTAAATAGTTTTTCATTTTTAAATTTTTCTTCTTTTAGTTCAATTAAGAAAATTGGGTCGCAAGTATGCCCATCTTTTATTTTGTATCTAACATTGCAAATGTCACACTTTTTCGTTTCCATTTCAGCCTTCCATATCGTAAAGTTTTTGGACATATTCTAAGTGCTTGGGATCTACTAGTCTGCCACCTGTATTTAATTTTAAAAAATACAGTAGTTTCTGTTTTGGAGTAGCGTTTTTGATTTCAGCAACGCTAATGCCATAATGTTCGAAATGATTTTGATCTCTCCAATTCAGCTCAGAATATTTCTTACCATTAAAACTAAACCTGTCTTCATAAAATTCAATAATTGCGTTTATTCTTTGCTTCCCATCTAAAATTTCATAGCTTTTGCAATCCTTTTCATAAGGTAAATGAACAAAAACAAATTTACCTATATCAACATTTTTAAAAATAGAATCAATTAATTTTTGCTTATCTTCTAAATTCCAGACGTTACCTCTTTGATATATGGGTTCGTCATCAAGCCCAAAATGATATACTTTCCCAAATATCTCAGACATCTGTGTTTGAAAATAACTTAAATGAAGTTCGTCATCTTGTGTAAAAATTTCGATACCATCATTTTGTTCTTTTGTTCTAAACTTTTTAATATCATTCCAAGACACTATTCTAATTACTTCTCTATAAACAGTATTATGGTATTCTTTATAATTGCCCCAAGCCCTGACTTTATAGAATTTATTATCGTCATAAACTTCAACTATTTCTGCATTGGGATGAGCGCCATAAATAATTTGTTCGCCAACAGAATAGAGAATAGTTGGAGTATTGATATACCTTCTTCTCATTTCAGAAATATCGAAAGCTTGTCTTTCCTCAATACTTTTCTGGAACTTGGCATTTTTCTCTTCTTCTGTTAATTTTCTACGCGCCATAACTTTCACCTAAATTTTCAAAACGATATTTTAAGAAAGGACCAAGCCAGATCTGATCAGTAGAAAGATAATATAAAAATTCGTCTTCCCAAATTACGTCATAAGTCTTCCCAACTATAAGTAAATTCTCTTGGCCACCACTGTTGTTAACACATCTTACTTTTGTTTTCATTTAATAACACTATATCAAATTATTAGAGTTTAAGCAACAAAAATCTTACATAAAGCCCAAATTTTTATAAGCAATAATTCTTTTAATTGTGTGGCTAGAAATAAACCTTCCCTGGTCCAGGCAGTCATAGATTTTAGCACTTTTCTTTTCTTCTGTGACTCGCAAGGCCCGCCCTGCCTTTTGAATCACAACTTCGCTTGATTTACCAGAGCTGGCATTGACGATGGTATTAAGGTTAGGTATGTCAAGGCCCTGATACCACACGGCTGAAGAAATAACAACTAGATTTTTTTTACCATTTAATTCATCTTTAATTCTAGTCCTTTCTTCTGTACTGATTTCACCATGAACAACTTCAAAACCTATATTTCTTTGTTTTAAAACCAAGCCGATATTTCTTATATGTTCTATTTCAGTACAGAAAATAAGCACAGAATTGTCTAGCTTTATTTCATTCTCAACAGCATTACAAATTATATTATGTCTGATATTATTCTCTACAATTCCATAATTATAAATATCTTTATACGTTGTGTATTTTTTCAAACTCTTGCTTTCAGGTATAACCAAAAGTTCAATGCTTGGTTTAGACAATATCATGTTCTCAACTCCATAACTCGTATCGGCTTTAATTAAAACCTCTCCAATTAAACCTTCTAGTAACAAGCTATTTTCAATTTTTTGGCTCAAAGTAGCTGTCAATCCAATTCTAATTGGGGCCAGACATGATTGACAGATTTTTTCATATTCACTATTGGGTTTGAATCCAATATGTGCTTCATCAACAACTAAGATTTGAAACTTATCAGAAAGTTCTAGCAAGTCCAGGCTTTTATAGGTCTGAGCGGTTGAAATCACAATTTTTTCACTAATTTCTTTACTGCCGTCACCAAGTTTGCAGCATTTGAATCCAAAGCCAGTGAACACATCATATGCTTGATTTACTAAGTCGTTAGACCTGCATAAAAAAAGCACATAAGGATCGTTATAAGTGCTAATTAAAGCCGCAACTGTCTTGGTTTTGCCTATTCCTGTTGCAAAATTAATGACTCCTCGCTGCCGTTCATGAATTTCAGTTATTGCCTGATTTTGAATTTCTCTTATTTCAAAATCAGGCAAATTTATTTCATGATATGGCAATGGCTTTATATTGCCGGTAACAATGAATTCAATTTCTCTTTTCTGGCAATATTTTTCAATCCTTGGTAAAAACCCGGTATAGGTATATTTTTCTTTTCTCCCCCATACAAAGTCTTTAATTATCTCCTTTCGTTGTTTTTTAAATTGCGTTTGAATCCAGATCTCAGAAGGATATGATAAGCATTTCTTGACAATATCATGACCTTCTAAGATCTGGATTGTTATAGGGTCTAAAATTTTGATACTAACTTTCATTATTTCCTTTTTAAAATAGAAATTACTCTTCTTCGTCAGCCTCAATGCATTCTGGACAAAATATGCCGACACTATCGCCTATTTGAGTATCTTCCCACCCACCACTATTCAGATTTGCGGTGAGTTCCTCAATCGTTTCAGCCTCTTCATGATTATAGCCACTACACATAAAGCAGTCAAAACGGTAGAATTTTACTGCACCCAGTTTAACATTTGTTTCGGTAATTCTCATAAATTAACCTCCAAAAATTCACATCATTACAGTTATTGTCAGATTTTAGGAATAACGATCTTAACACATGCCTTTTCATCATTCCAGTTCTTGGCCTTAACGGATTTAACAAATTCTGCCAGGACCGAAATGTCATGATCTGTATTTGTAAGTTCAGGCATTCTGAGTTTTAGATAATTGATTTTCTTAACCACACTTTCATGGATTATAAAATCAGTATAGCCATTAACCCTAAAGACAATAAGCGGATTTTCTTTACTCAAATCATTAAACCACTCTTGCCGTGAAAATGCGCAAACACTAGGCAATACAAAATTGAATTCTCTCTTCTTTTCCATGACATTCTCCTCACCTGTTTTTGTTGTGTCTGTAACGACTTCAAATCTTGATTGACTAGGAATAATCTCATTCCCAAGATTATCAGTCATTAAATAATATGTTCCATAATTACGCACTTCATAAATTTTGCCGACAGTTAACTCTATTTCAAGTCTTTTGTTGTTAACACATCTTACTTTTATCGTTTTGCCCTGTTTTTGTTCTGTTTCTTCAACGACTTCAAATCTTGATTGAAAATACTTAGAATCTTCGTCTCCCATATCATCAGTCATACAATAATATCTTAGTCCGTCTTTATACACTTCTTTACATACTTCATAAATTTTACCCTTTGTCAATTCTTCTTCAAATCTTTTGTTGTTAATACATCTTACTTTCATAACTTTATCTCCTCCAGTGCGCAAAGATAGAATTCAAAGACGGTTAGGTTTCCTTTTTCCTTTAACTCGGAAGATGTTTTGTGCTTGACCGCACACCAACCGCCATTATTTACGTATTCATCAGCAACTTTATTTCTTGTCTCAATGTCAAGTTCGCCTTGCAACCCTACTACAATTCTATCTGGGAAAACTTTACTTCGCACCTTTGACAATTCGTTATCAATGATTTTGATAACGCCTGGCAATTGATTATCAATTAAATTATTCAATACCTGATCTTTCGTTACAGTCATAGTTTCTCCTTTTAATTAATTACTCTTGAAAAATTTTGATTTTCACTACTACAAAAAATAACATTGCTGTTTGCTTTCCGATAGTTTTTCCCCTTGGCTTTAATGTCGTCTATTTTATCCTTTTGTGTTCTGTATAGTGTTGGCATGTTGTTAATAAGTTCGGCCACATCATCAAAGTGACTGTCTTTAGCGAGCTGTTCAATCTCAGCTCCGGAAAAGAATTCAAGTCTTTCGGCAAGACTTTCATCTAAACCAGTTTTGTGTTTCTTGTTCATAATCTTGATTATTTCCTTTCTTTCTTCAAGATTAGGATAGTCAACAAAAAAGATACAATCCCACCTACCAGCCCTTAAAAATTCGGGCGGCAAAGATGACAGATTATTAGCTGTAGCTACAATAATAGCTTCACTTTGCCTATCGTTTAACCACGTCAAGAAGTGGCCCATTTGTCCCTGACTAACTCCTGAATCATTGGCATTGCCAAACATTTTTTCAACTTCATCAAGTAAAATAACGGCATTGCCTATACTGTCAACCGTATCTGTGAACCTTTTTGTATTCTTTTCAGTTTCACCCACAAGACTATTTTTCAGTTGACCTATATTTGCAGAAATCAAAGGAAATTGAAAAATATTGGCAAGTGCTTTAGCAACCAAACTTTTGCCCGCACCTGGAATGCCTACCAATAGCAGTTCTTTAAGCTTAGGCATGTGTTCGTTACCTTGTTCATAGGCTTTAAGTCTTGCCTTTATATACCGCTTTAAAGGAACTAAACCACCTATGTTTTCAATTTTTTCAGGCTCTTGGATGGTCATAAAACCCGAACTATTTATAATTTGCTGCTTTGCTTTTCCAACTGATTTAACGTCAATCCTGCCATTGCTAACCGTATCATAAGCAATGGCGTTTTCGGCCTCTTCAAAGCTTAAACCAAGAAGATTTTTGGCAATCACATCTATTTCATTATTACTAAGAATCTGATTGATTTGCTTGGCAAAGTTTTCAATAATAGGTTTGAATTCATCGGCTTTGGGCAAGGCAAAATCAAGCTTGTGGCTGATCTTATCAAAAAACGGATTGATTTTGTTCTTATCGATAATAATTAAACAAACTTGATTATTTTTATACATTTCTAAATTGTTTAAAATAGCTTGCTGAATTCCTTCTTTGCCTAAAAACCAGTTAAAATTTTCAAGGCAAACAATTGACTTGCTTAGTTTTTTTGTAAAATTCAAAACGTCTTCAACGCCTGTATATTCCCCTTTTATTCCTTCCAAAGCATTCCAGACATATTTTTTAAAAGGTTCGTTAACAAAAACAGATTTAATACATCTTTTGATTTCTTCTGTTTGAATAGAAATTAAAGGGAATCCAGCTTTTACATAATTCGTTAAATCCATGACGTTATCCTTTGTTTAGGTTTTTGATTACTCTATCGGGTATGTCGTTAATAGCATACCCTAACAATAATCAATCAAGGCAAACAAAAGTCCGGATTGATTGTGCCATATAGCTTTTTTGAATGCTTAGAATAGACTCTATCTTTTGATACACTCTATTGAGAATATCCAGTCTTGATCCGCCACTAGCATCTACGTTGTACTGTACGGTAACTTCTCCGCTTTTACAGAAACTGATATTAAAATAATCATTGTCATTGCAACTAATTTCTCTAATACTACTTGCCCCAATAATAAGCAAAGCGATCTTATCTTTATTGTCTTCATATTTCTTTGACAGTTCTTTGTAAGTTCTTTCAGCAATGATAAAATCGTTTGTTGTAATGAATGAACTGATTTGCTTGCTTTCTGCAAAGAATTTCCTTGCGGTACAGAAATTACCTTTACTGTCTCTAAAATAAATTTTGTCTTTTTTCACAGTTTTCTCCTTTTCTTTAACAACTTCAAATCTGCTTATATTATATCCAATATTTTCTTTACCATGGTCATCAGTTATACGATAAAAATCTCCATATCGATATGCTTCATAAATTTTACCTTTTGTCAACAAATCACAGCCACGGTTATCAATGCATTTTATTTTCATAGTTTTAACCTTCTTAATTTTAGCTTTTTCTTTAACTACTTCAAATCTGGTTTGATAAGCGAGTAAATTTTCTCTACCATTATCTCCAGTAAATTTGAAGTAGTTAACTCCATCTTCATTATATGGCTCAACATCGTAAACTTTACCACTTGTTAATTGATGCCGATAACATTGGTTATCAATACATTTTACTTTCATAATGCCTCACTTTTCGACCGGTAAATAGGTTGAAAGAATAAGTTTAATTTTAGATGACAATTCTTCCCAACTATAAGCACAAGCTTTTACAATTGTTATCTCATAAGACTGAATTGATATCCTTTTAACTCCATTTATATCAAGGATTGAATTAAAAATAACTTTAGGCAAATTAGGAAGAGCCTTTATTTTAATACTATCTGACAAGTCAGAACTAACAAAAACTTTGTTATCTACCATCTTATATCTTAAATGCAAGCCGATACAATTTTCATTCGGATGATATTCAATCTTTACACCTGGCATAAAGTCTTTCATAATCTTCTCCTTTAAACTGTAATTGTTCTTGCAAATTCGCGTTCCTCAATAACTTCATCGGGAACAGATCCAAGAATTATATTGAAAGCTTTTTCGGCAAACTTTTGGGCTGTACCAAACAAAACAGCTTCAAGTCTATCCGTATTTTTCTTAATCACACTCTCATGGCTTGTGAGATAAGTCACACCATTAAAAATATCATAACCTGTTCCCCTTTGAGAGCTGGGGATTTTACTCGCGTTATCCCCAATAATCTGAGCAAGCATTTTTTGCTGATTCAATGATCTGGTGTTGTCTTTTTCATCAAAAAGTTTTTGAATAATCTGAGCCTGACTATCGTGACTGAATTTCATTTTAGCCAGCTTCAAGAAATTATCTTTCATATTGTCAACTTCTTGCTGTAATTCAATGAATGTTTTAACCCATTTGTCTATTTTATCTCCTGCCGAAGTGGTTTGTTTAGTGGCTAAAAATTCACCTTCTTTTAAACTTTTTTTCCATATGTTAAATTTGTTCTGACATTCAATACGATCAATACCAGGGCCTAAAGTTATTTTCATTGTGCCGTCATGAGGCAAGACGGCATTGATATAACTTTTATGTGTGTTACCTTCGCCAACACTGAAACTGCCAGCATCAATACTAAAGAAAACTTTTTCCCCTTTCCCGATTGCTCCAATATCAGTAATATTACCCAATGGTGAAATTTTACTTAAAAATTTTGTAGTCTGTAAAGGTTGAAACCTGCCCCTACATTGACGCAAAATATCTTTTGTAACTCCATTTTCTAACAGGTAATAACCATCATATTTCTCATTATATTGACTAAGATCCACCAAATTTACAGGAAAATCGGCTTTTGACAATACAAGTAATTCTTCGTTTGTTGCATTGGGATAAACATAGTTTTCATTTTTATTCCCAAAACTCCACCACGGATTTTTCGTTTTAGATGCAAACATTTTTCTTTCCATATTAGCAGACATAATTTTCTCCTTTATAAATGGTGATATTATTATTAATCCTGCAAATAACTACCGAAAATTCACTTTTGATGGAGAAATTGACATTTTCTGAATATACCATACAAGTAGACGACCCATACATCCGCTGTACTACAGATGAATCATACATCCGCTGTACTACAGATGAACCAGACATTTCCTGTACTACGACATTTTTAAAATACAATCCCTTTTTATCCTTTATTTTAGCAATTGTTACATCGCTAAAAACACAATCGTCTAAACATTTCCTCAATGCGTTGAAGCATTGTTTTTCATGCATTGGGGGAAACCATTCCGGAATTATATTTTCGTCAATCCTAAGACCCCAATTATCGATATTTTTATTAAAAATGTCTCCGTCTTTAGGCGTAATTTCAACTCTTGCAAATCTTAATTCCTGCTGATTATCCGTATCATCTTTTAATTTAAATATTTCAACAATTTCATGATGATTATTGACTCCAGGCTCCCAATAAACATGCCCTTTTTTATCTATACAACAACTAAAGAATTCACCCATAATTTTTCTCCTTTTATTAAATTTTATCTATATCTGTTCTATAATTACAAAACTCATTTTTCCATTTGTCTAATGCTAAAATTGCTTCTCTAGCATTATCAGATAAATTTTCAACATTACTTCTGGTTATATGGGCGATAAATTGAAATATATGTTTATCACTCCATTTCACATCAAATGTTTTGCAGGCGAGGTGAAGACAAGAAAAATCAAGGTTTGCACCTTGCAGGTTTGCACCTTGCAGGTTTGCATCTTGCAGGTTTGCACCTTGCAGGTTTGCATCTTGCAGGTTTGCATCTTGCAGGTCTGCATATCGCAGGTTTGCACCTTGCAGGTTTGCACCTTGCAGGTCTGCACCTTGCAGGTCTGCACCTTGCAGGTTTGCATCTTGCAGGTTTGCATCTTGCAGGTTTGCACCTTGCAGGTTTGCATCTTGCAGGTCTGCATATCGCAGGTTTGCACCTTGCAGGTTTGCATATTGCAGGTTTGCACCTTGCAGGTCTGCATATCGCAGGTCTGCATATTGCAGGTTTGCATATTGCAGGTTTGCACCTTGCAGGTTTGCACCTTGCAGGTTTGCAGTAACCAGACAATCTTTGATTGATTTAAATTCACCGGAAAATAAAATTTTAAAAGAAAATTTGTGTTTAATTTCAAATATCATAACTTTCTCCTTTATTAAAATTTGTTTTATTTCAATGTTGATTTATCTTAATCTATTTTCGCAAGATTTGCAAGATTTATTTTAATAAATATTCATTTATCCCCATACATTTACCTTCACTAATATACTTGGCTTCTATATTCCTTGCCAGTTCCGTATATTTCTTAATAACTTCAGGGTTTTGGCTTTCAATTCCGGTTTTAAAATTATCCTTCCTGCCCTTAATATGTTCGATTTCATGGTTAGTGGTAAAATCGTTTGAAGTAATCACGACAGATTTTATAATTTTATTTTGTTGATACCAATTAACAGTACAGCCTAAATATATTGCTATCATAGGATGCAAATATTTATAATGTCCACTCAATTCAGCACAATCAAAACCAACTTCAAAGAAATTACCTTCACAAATCAAAGCATTTGCCGTTTTTTCGTCTTGAGCTTGTTTTAGGCCAGTAAACAAAGATTTTTTATCTATAACACTACAACCGGATAACAAACACATAGCAATAACAATAATTGTTTTCATTCATTTCTCCTTAATTAGTAATTAATTTAACTGCTGAATATTCAAGACTGAAATTGGTTTTAAAATATTTTTTAGCTTCTGTCTCTGTTATATTATCCATTTCTTGACTAGCTTGTTTTGCATCTTTCAACCAGCCCTTAAGCCTGCCGAATTCGATATTTAAATTTTTCAAAAATTCTTGATCAAATTTAAAATGAATATTCCCATTTTTATACGCTCTTACATTCATTAAAATCTTGTCGTCCATATAAAAATCATTGCTTTTCCCTGGCTTCCAGTCTTTATTTAAACTATTTTCAGAACTAGAGCAAATAAAACCTAGATTCTTAGCGATTACAATAATATCTGCAATAAAATCGTGTACGCTATTCTTTAATCCCATAGGATAATCCCAACTATCATAAGATCGTGTTGAAAAGGTGTTATAGAACTCAAGAACACAACGATAATCAAGACAATAAGAGCCTGCCTTTCCATCTCTACATATTTCATTAAAACGCCAGTGGTCATTTCCCCACGTATTCATGTTTGACTTGTATTTAATACAGTTTACCTTTTTTGACAAGCCTACATAAACGTCAATTAATTGCTGATCAAAATAATGATTAGCGTTTTTAATCGCCCACAAAGTTACGGCATAAATATTGTTTTCATTAAAATCAACACCAATATTTTTAGTTAATGTGTCAAGCAATGCTTTTCTGCTCGCAGTTGTAAGCCTATTTGTTATTGGTTCAAAATGGTCAAAAAGTTCACGCCAGTACTTAGTTTTCAAATTAACAATTCTTGATTTCAACAAATGGACAATTGAGGCAAAATCAATTTTCAGCTCAGAAAAAATTGTAAAATCAAGGCCGGATATGTTAGCAAAATTAGTCTGCAAAACATTGAGTTCATTTTGATACAAACTGACTAAAGTGTTTGCTAGTCCACGTCCAGGAACTAATTCATTTATTTTTTCTCTAAATTTCTGTTCTTGTTCTTTTAAATTTGTTTTTTGACTGTTAATAGGAAACGTTTTTTCTACCCATAAACTGAAAGGATCTATGTCCGGACTAATAGAATTACTATATCTTGAGATTGTGTTTAAACTAATTTTTATAACATCTGCCTTAGCTCTTGCTTTTCTATCAGCTTCAAGAAAATCAAAATTACCTAATACTTTAAAACTTGCTTTTCTGTCTTCAATGCATGTTTTTATTTCTGGTTGGTTTTTCCATCTTTCAGGCAATACCAAGTAAATACAATTGCAATTTGCTTCATTAATAATCTTTACCGCCCATTCCCGGTACTGACTGTATGGCGGATTGCAGAAAACTACATCGACTTTTTTATCAATTAGCGAGTTTTCAAAAAATTCAGTACCTACTATGAAAATATTAGCAGGCATTGCGCTAATAAGTATTTCTGATTTTTCAATGGCGTATTTGTCGCCATCTGTCAATTTATCTAAAGTCTGCCCGTTTCCTGCTCCACAATCTAGAACAGATTTAAAAATTCCTTCCTTATAAGGTTCTTTTAAATCTGTTCTGATCAAATCAATAATCTCATTGGTCGTGGGATAGAATTCAAAGTCTTGATTGCTTGCTTTTATTTCTTTGATAAGGCCGTTAATGCTCATTTATCACCTCCAAAAAATTCACGTTATTTCAGTTATAGATTTATTTTCAAAGTATATCTTTTGTTTTAGTCAGGCAATACGCTTGATGGAACTTTAGAAGAATAGAACTCAGCGATATAAACCAGGCCATTTTTATTGTCTACTGCTATTACTCCTTGATCTTTATGTTTTGAGCAATAATCATTTGCTTCTTGATCATTTAAAGCGACTTTGGTTACTCTAAAAATTTTCCCCATACTTTTACAATACAATTTTATATTCATGACTTCACCCATTGCCGTTATTTAAATGAGCACTGGAGATTGCCCTTGCAATTACTTTGATCTACAAATTTTTTCCTTTCCCCAACATCATATTTGCCGCTTTGAATGCATTTGATGATATGCGCTTTGCAAGCATTTCTTTCGTTCTATTTTTGGTCCAGTTTATTTCAATCAAATACTGTTCCAATTTATCCAAATCCTCAAGATATCTTAGATTGTGCCAAACATCCGTTCTCACTGTTACACGAATATTTAAATTTTTAACATCATGGACAAGTCCTCTTATAGCACTAAAAAAAGAACCAATCCTAATTTGATACTCTTCAGTATCTAAATATTTCGCATCAATGTCGTCTATTAAAACCCAAACCGCTGATTTACTGTGACTTTCCTGGTACGTCTTAAGTAACTGTTCCCAGTTATCAGGTATGCTTTTTTTCAGTTCTAAATTTAAATACGGAATTTTTCCTTTAATTCTAGACACAAGAGCACCAACAAGGTTTTTGCTCTTAATTCCTTCAAGCTCTGCTGCCTCAACCATTGATATTTCGTTATCTGCCAAAGCAAATCCAATGAGCTTACCAATCTCAATATTGATTTTCTTACAGACAATTTGCTTCCAATAATTTTCTAAATATGCTTGATCTTTACCTTGAAAATCACCCAACCCAAGCAGTGCATTTCCTGTGGATCTGACAATAATTGGGTTCTCATAATCGCTTGAATTACGAAGTTTATATTCTAAGCGAGACAAGAGAGCAGATTTCCCCATACCCTTACGAGCACTAACTACGCACAATGATGTGCTTTCATTGTAAAATTCATCGAACTCTTCAATGTCGATGAAATACGAATCTAACACCTCTTGAGGTTCATCTTCCCCTGCGTCATTAATAAAAATTACTTCCTCGCCTTTAAGTTCTGAATAATCAGTTTTCATAATTTTCTCCTTTTAAATTTTAATTGATTTCTCTTATCGCAGATATCCTGAGCTTCCTTTTTGTCCAGTAATAAGGGAAATATGAATTACCATAAACACAATTATTTTTTGTGTTTATGATATTATATCCGTTTTCTTTTATTTCCCAATCCAGCTGGTCTTCTTCTGACAAATAAGGTACAGCACCATAAATGCTTGCTTTAATAGAAGGATCACTTTTTGCCAATAACTTCTGTTTACTACAATATATCTTTCATTCTTCATAACTTTCTCCTTTAATTTTTGTTTATCTTATTTAAAATTATACACCAAAAACAAATAAAATCAAGATAAAAACAAGGTTATAACAAAATAATTAAAACCGGTTATAAATAAGCCATGAATTCACGTCCTTTCAGTTATAGCCAGTTTTCCACAAATTGTTATAAAAACTGATAAAATAAAATTCACGTCTTTTCGGTTATAGCTAAATTTTCCCACACATTTTGACAAAATTATTGCATTCGTTCAAATTCAGGAACGGACATTTTTCTAACATAAGCCAATTTCGTTTCGGGCAATAAAATCTGTTCTTACAAGGTTCATTGCAACCATTGCTTGTAATAATTTTTCTCCTAGTTTTGCCTATAGTAAAAAATCTGTCATTACAAGCAATGGCAATAATTTTCATAATCATACCTTTCTCTGCAATTGATTTATATATGCATCTACTTCAAAATTGTTTGGATAATCATAATTGTGATAAACATCAGAGCATTGCTTTATCCTCATATCAAGATCGTATTCAGTGCATTGAATAAAATAAACAAAAACATTAGGTCTTACTTCCATATAAATGACATAACTATGTTTCCATGAACAACCAGCACAAGACATAAACTGATATCTGATCTTATCGGCTTTAGTATCAAGGTAGTAGTTGTTTTCAGTTATGGCAAACCTAATGCCATTAACGGTTTTGAATGTAAAGGCTTTAGTACTTACCTTGTGAATCCAAGGCCCGGTTTTGATATTAGAACCCGTTATATCAATGTAAGTGGTCATGATATTGCCTTTATTTTATTTTTAACAGTTGAATTCATAGATATTTTCAGCTTGGATAACGTCAAAAATTTCTTCAATATGGCTAGAGTATGAAGAAGTGAAACAAATTAAGTTGTTAGAAGAAGTGCAAAAAATAATGTAATACTTCATATCCGCCCCTTTTAGAGTTTATTTCAAAGTTTTATAACAAGAAAATATCCTGTATAGGCCCGTCATACAATTCCCGTTATATGGTATTTCACTTCACGCAACACGAAACAATTATTATTGCGTTTTATGCAATACAAAAAATTCATACAAATTCAGTTATAGCAAAATTTTAACAAAAATAAAATCAGAGCAAAGTAAGACAACCAGAACCAGCCCGCAAGACTTAGCTTCATAGCATTCTCCTTTTCAATTGTGTATACACAACTATTACAAACAGAACTCGACATAGCTTGCAAGGGCATAAACCATGGCAAAGACAAGAGCAAGCTGCCATGGCCTCATTTGCTCGCCTCTTTAGCCATATATGCTTTGCCCTTCTTGAGCCTGTATTTGCTGGCCTGTCGCTTTGTAGGTTCAACACCAGCCTTTTCACAGCTCGCTTTAAAAGTCTTGATCTTAACTGCAAATTCTTTGTGTGTCATTGCCATAATTTCATTGATCTTCATAATCTCTCCTTTAAGGTTTGGTTTTAATCAGAGTCAAGAAGATTGAAAATTCATTAACTCTTATAATTAAAACATGCAAATGATGCAAACACGCGCTAATAATATCAATACCTTACAAACCTTGAACATGAAACCGTTTCAATTTGTTATTTAACAACTTTGAAAGTAATTTTGTTGAAAAACGCACTCTTTGACAATCCATGTTTTACAGGCTTGCGGCGATATAATTCCCAGCATTCAATAACAATCCCTGATTCGGTATAATCGCCGTTATTGTCATAGTTCGTAATTACCGCTGATTCACGAACACCATAATTTTTCATGGTATCACCAGCAAATTTCATATTATTTCGGGTGAAAAACATGAACCGGGGTTATTTGTTTCATGCCTATATTTTAATTCTGAACTAGTCATAACCTCACCTCACTAGTTATTAGTTGATTGCAGGCCTTTAAACCCACCATACAGCTTGATTTAAAATATCCTGGTATGTACAGGCATTGAAGTTTGAAAACGTCTTAAATCATACCTAATACAATTCTCCGTTTTCTGTAAATTCATATTCGTTTGCCTGAATTGTTTCAATTATCGCTTCTCCACTGGTTAAATATTCATAATTTTTTTGCAACATAATACGATAGTCCTCACACAATGAGCGTAAAAATTCTTCTTCAATCTCTTGCAATTTGTCCTCACTTTCCCTGCTTTCATAATTTTCATGCTCTTCATCCATGTAATCGTTAAAAACCGGTTGCCAGGTTGTCAGAAAGTCTTCCGCAGTTCGGTATGTATCACACTTTTCACCATGGTCGCGTAAAATATTTGCTGCAACTTCGGCGGCGGAATAAATAAATTTACCTTTAACGTAAGATCCTCTACCGATATCAAAAGCACTGATTTTCAATCCAATGTTTTCAGCATCTTCAAAAGTATAATCCCACCATTCATGACTAATGTTTATATCGCTTAAATTTCCAATGGCCTTTTCTTTGCTCTTATCATTCAATTCATCAAACGTGTAAATTCTCACTGTAATTGTTCTCATAACCTCACCTCATGATTTAGATATGTCTTAAAGGCACCTATTAGGCCCGTAGAACTGTTTTTAGATTAAAACCATAGTCAGGTATGCCAGGTTTTAAAAATGGCTTAAATCAATCCATAACGTCATAGACAAAGCCGTGGACAAAAACGCCATTGCCAATGTGTATTTTAACCCTGTCTCCTTCCTTAGGTTTTTTCCGGCCAAAGTAAATGCCGATCTCGCCACTTTTAAGAATCACTTCATACTTTTTCATGGTCTTATCCTCTCATTTGCTCTTAATAGCTCTTATTTCCTCACTTATCTTTTAATATCAATGAGTTATAATAGCTGTTTTTAATAAGTTATATATGGAGTTTTTTCTTTTCTTAAAAAATAAGTTGTTGATTTTATTGAAATTGTGTCAATCATGGTTTAAGACTGTTTGAACTAGTTTAAAGCAATTTATCTTCTATCGCCTTTAAGAGAAATAACGGCATTGTCAATATTCCATTCTTCTGCAATCAAATATTGTTTTGCCGTTTTAAAATCAGATCCCGTTACAAGCATAACAATAAATATCCTTCTTTCTTCAGGCATGTCTTTAGATTCTTTCTTTGTCAGATCTTTCATAATCTTGTCCTCAAAAAGTAAAGATTGTCAAAACTGTCTGAACCGCCATCACAACTAAAAACATAATCCAAGCCGTTATTAGCATTGTTTTCATTGTCTTACCTTATTTTGTCTTACCTATTACAGTAAAACCAAGGTTCCGCATAGACTTTGCCACATTTTCAACCTGCTTTTTTGTCATTCTATCAGTACAATAACAAAACGGGTATTTAGTGCGGATATAATATTTGTCTTTAACTGCCAATGTTTCATCAGTTAAAATTTCGTATGTCATAGCGTCAACGTCTCTATCTGTTTTCATAATCTCACTTGCTCCCTAATTTCAATTTTAAGGTACCGTAAAGGCATGGTATAGACGTTTTTAAACTCAAGCCATACCTGACTATGCCAGCTAGTCTAAAACGCATATACTCTAACGTATTTAATATCAGGCAATGAACCTGTCTCAAGCAAGCCTTCAAGCTCTTTGACTGCCTGGAGTCTGACTTTAACAGGCATGAGAAAATAAAGACTTGAGGCCATCTTAATCTTGAGTGCATCTCTTTTATTGGTATTCATAATTAGCCTCACTTAGCAAAATGCATATAAAGCCAATTATTGAGCATTTTTGGTACGTCTTTATCACTTAATGACACAATCCAACCTTCATTAACACTGCCGCAATACCATTCAATATTAGGCCATGTATCTGTCACTTCCTTGTATTCATCAAGCCAATTAGTACACGGTTTTCGATAAATAAAGCTAGTTGTGCCAAGCTTGCGTATACCTATAATAAAATCCCCGCCTTTAACGTTTTGCAGTGCTTCTATATCTATTTCGATGTCATTGTATGGTACATGTACGGTCATTGCTCTAAGCACTCTGTATACCTTTGTAGATGCTTTCATAACTATACCTCACTTTGTAATTGTTCTTAATGGCTGATGTTAATTACAAGATAATAAGTTAATTTATATAAGTCAAATATTTCTTTATCAATCATTACACATACTTGCGCATAAGTGTTTGATATTAAAAGAAATAATAATTTAAAATAAAGACGAATAAATACATATCATTAATAGCGTTTATAATGTCAGACTATTTACCCCAAAAACGCACAATTAACAGCATATGGGCATAGAAGTAGCATAACAAAGCAAGACTTATACCATAACTAAAGCACATCAATACTGCTATTGTTAGGAAATAAACATAATCAAAACACGCACTTAATACATCAAAATCGCAAGGTTAAGCGAAATATATTTTCTAATACTAGCACATGCAAGCCTGTAATCGCCTCACTACGGTTAAGCAAACGATTATTTAAGGCCATAACACGCCTAACAACATTAGTAATACTATAATAGATGAATAAAAAGAAAATAAATATTTATCAGGCACAGACATTGCTTATGGCAGGCTTGCTTTAGATTGTAATGCTGGTAATAGATGATTAGGCAGGGTTTAACTAATTAGGACGGCCTAAATATATAAAGACGGGTTTTAAAAACTTGGTGTTATATAACAAAGTCAAGCTAACCTAACTTTATTAAGACTTGTGTATTGTGTTGGGCTAGGTTGAACTGATTAGGGTAGGTAAAGATAGTTAGGGAGAACTAAATGTTGTTAGGATTGTTAGGAAAGTGATTAAGGCAGGATAGGTCATAGGGTATGGGGTCATTTTTCCCGAAGCACCCCACCCCATAGGTCGAGGTTGGGCACTTTACGCTTGATTTTATATTTTAAGAAAATTGAAAAGTATTACATAAATTTATAATCACTGGAAATATTCAATTTCTAATTTATATTTAGGATAAATATTCATATCCCAGCCTAAATATAGTTTTTCGGGCTTCATGTTTTTAATAAAATCTCCTACTTTTTCTGAAGCAGATGCCCCAATATTTTCATCAACAAAAGTCCCAATAGATTTTGTATAAATACAATCTCTATTCTCAAGGTTATCGAAATCAATTCGAATAAGTCTGATCAATGTTCTCATATATTTAATCCATTAAGTCCAATTAATCTTATTATTTCCACAACCCACAACGTGGATAGATTTTAACCCATCCTACATATTCACCATAAATAGCATTTATGTTTAAAAGTCTGAATTTTATTAATCGGCCCAAAACTTACAAAATTATCTAAAGCCTTGTATTGTTTTTCAGATATAGCTTTACTTTCTTCGATTATCATTTAGTATAATTGCAAATTGTGTGATAGTTAATTCTCCATCTTTTAAAACTCCACCATAGGATAAATTTATTGATGAAATTGAGATTACAGAAAAATATATAAAATTTTTAGAAGAACTAGATTTTAATCAGCTTTCACCAATAACTTTATTTTGATCGAATCCGTCTGTTAAAATATATTTTTCATAAAATCATCAATCCAATTATAAATAATATTACCAAAACCACAGCATACCAAGTCGGCATTTTAGGTACGGGATGAATTGTTCTTTTATACATGCTATATTTAGGCATTTTATACCTCCTCGCATGATAGTATAGACTTCTGTATTTATTCCACATCGTTGTTTTCCAACCATATTTGAAGAGGAGAGGGTTTACAAAATCCGCAATCCTCACATTTTCTATTATCAAAAATACATTCTGGTATTTCTTCACTTATATCTGTTTCCATGTCATCACTATAATCTTTAATTTTTATTTGTCAATGGGGTATGGGTTAGTTTTTACGAAAATATTTGTGTTTACTTACGTCAAAGTCAAAATATTATATATAATTTTTATCAGTTTTATAAATTAAATTTTAACCCATCTGTCGTTTTCATCTTTCCCTTCAATGAAAAGATTTTTATCATCCATTTGTTCATCTACTTTTTGATCTATTGTTTTGCCAGATAAAAGTTCCATAACTTTTCTATTATGCCAAAGTCTGAATTTAATACTTTCAGACAATCTTTTTAATGCTATTTTCTTGTTTGTTAATTGGCTTCGTTCTTCTCTACTTTCACCAACAGCTCCGGATTCTCTATGTATAATTCTCACACCAGATGCTGTTTTGTTTTGATGCTGGCCTCCTGGTCCACCAGAACAAAATGTTTGGACATCAAAATCTTTTCTTGTTATAGAAAATAATAATTTTTTCATTTTAAATTATCCATTACTGCATTTAATAAATATTCTAGTTTTTCATCAATGCTCATTTCTTCAATAACAAATCCCGTTCCTCTACATTTATAACAAACACCATCTTTTATTGACATATCAGAAAAAGTATCTGTAAATTTATTAAGGTGAATTTTACCCACACCATAACAAGTATTACAAATTTCTTCTCTTATTGGAAATTTGTGTTTCATTTTAATTAAGCCATATCTTAATTTTATAATTATTTAATTCACTTCTTTATTAATTCCAAGACTTTTATTCTTTTAGCCAAAACCCAGACCCCACCTTGACTTTCTGGTCTTGTAAAAAATTCATAATTTTCAATTTCAACTTTATACCATGCTCTGTCTTTTTCGGAAAGGTGCGGAGCAAATGGTTTTACACAACAATGCCAGCCCGGCCTAAATGCATAACCATTGGTCTGATGTTCTTCTGCTTCTAGCCACTGGTTTAAAACTATGACCTGTCTTTTATTAATAAATAATGGACCTAATGTCTGATCTTTTCTTTTTCTAAACAATTTATATGCAATCATTTTTCTTAATAAATTCATTTTTTAATCTTAAAAATTCGTTCTTAACAAATTCATTATCTAATTTTTCTGGATTTCTTCTTGTGTCATAAATTTTATCACAAATATCTCCATATATTGCCATGTAATCACATATAAAAATTCTCCTTTTATTTGACCTGTTTTTATTTTCAATTTTTATATAATGCCAATCCGATAATATTTTAATATTTCTAGTAATTGTTCTTTCATTATGTCTAAGTATTGAAAATAAAAAAGAATTGCTTGCCCAACATCCATTTGTTTTATTTTTGTATAAATTAAAAACACCAAACAAAGTTTTTGAACTCTCTGGAATGTTAGGATTCATAACTAATTCAATTGGAATTGTTAGCGAACCCGGTCTTACACTTGGATTAATTTCTGTTTCCATTTCCGCCTCTTTTTAATTTTTAACTATAGACATAAAAGATAACATCTTTAGTCAATTTTGTCAAGTACTGACTCAAATTTAACATAAAACTATAGTCATTTTTGTCAAATTTGATGACTGCTCATAGTCAAAAATGGCGATGATTCATAGACAAAAATAGGTTTCTTGGTCATAGACAAAATTGACTAATATATTCTACAAGATATTAAGGAATAAATCTTTACAAGATTATTCTACGAATATATTTTTATTTTCATAAAAATATTAATAAAAAATTGTGAAAATGTGTTTGCTTGCGCAAACACTCAAGCCACGTTGTGGCTTATTATTATTTTTTAAAACTTTGCTTTTACAATCTGTTTATTAAAACTAAAATTAGTAACATAAAATTTAATGCTAACATTTTGAATGTTATGATTGAAAAATAATGTTATTAAAGTTTGATAAAAATATTCCGATAAGTTGTTATAGCAAATTGTATTAAGCCATTGACAACGTTATTTGTAATGATTATATTTATGGGAGTTACGTATGAACCAACAAATGCCAGTTGAATTAATACCCGAGGGATTTTATTGTTATCAAATTATAAAATGCCAGTTTGAAAATAAAACAGCAGTTGTTAAAATTTGCCCATACATTGTTTTGGACAAAGAGAACAATATTAAAAAATGTAGATTTCTTGATAATATAGAAATCCTTGACATAAAAGAATGCCAGATTAATTTAGGAGTTGTCTGAAATGAAAATAGATCTTAAGAAAGCCATTGAATCTAATTTAATTTCAGACATTCAAATTAGATTCAATGGCTTAAAAATAAATAATTGTATTTATGCAGACGATAAAAACGGGATTGCGATTGTTTTAGATTTAGATGAATTTAAAAAATTAAGAAAATATGATATACCAGAAATACCACATAAAATTTTAAAAGGCGATGTTTGGATTTTATTTGGAGATAGAAAATAAAAAAGAGGGATAAAAGTGTTTCAAGAAGATGATT
>Ga0209728_1000556_pt1 | contig 28765 bp, 52 predicted proteins | sample RifGroD1_FD_183997 | JGI IMG/M metagenome (GOLD analysis project Ga0209728, IMG submission 183997) | Groundwater microbial communities from Rifle, Colorado, USA - Groundwater D1 (SPAdes) (version 2) | ecosystem: Environmental > Aquatic > Deep subsurface > Groundwater | place: Rifle, Colorado... | reverse complement strand
GTTTAAAAGCAAAAGGTGTGAAGGAATTACACCCCCACCTACCCCTTACGTTTTCCCTCTCGGGTTAGTCCTCGCCGTCTTACGGTTATGGTCTCGCTCGCATAACCCCTGCCAATTACTCTCATCCCAAAACAAAATAAGATCGCCCTTGTGGTCCTTGATATGGTCGAGCCTTGTCGCTGGTGTTAGTTGTCCACGCTTCTCGCAGTCAACACACAAAGGATTGTTTCGAAGGAATCTCAGCCTTGCCTTGCGGTATCGGTCTGAGTTATATAAAACGTGCCACTCCGGACGGTTGTTGTCGTACTGCTTACGTGCTGCTTGCTTATCTTTTGTATGTAGTTCGCATCGACCAGACTCGACTAGCGCCGTACATCCTCGATGAGGGCAGAACTTTTTTAGCGCCATTACGTCACGACCCTCTCCTCATCTGCCTAATCCCACCTCTACCCCTCGTGAACGAGTCATGCCTCATTAAACTCTCCGTCTCCCCGATCCTATGCATCAGCAGAGCCTCATCCTTGCACCGTGTCCAGCCCCAGTGATGGCAGTTAAGACATGTAGGTTGGGATTCAGAGTCCTTCTCGCTATAATGCCAGCACTTTGGGTTTGACATGGTGGTCACCTCCTTCGAGTGAGATGGGGCAATAAGAAAAGACACCTCCGAGTTGGAGGTGTCTTAGGTTTTAATTATTAGCAAGGTTCGGTTTTGTCCGTTGTGTGTGTAACAAACCACCGAAAAGTTATCAGGTCTCGTATCCTGAGTACCAACGCGACATTGCATATTAGTGCTACCTTGCATAAGAAGAGGCCCAGACACCTTTTTGGGTCCGAACCTCACCACTAATGATACCTCATAGCCTATCCATTGTCAACAATCTATGTTATCCTGAAGGATTATACTTGGGATGTCCACGGCTCAAGAGGTATCTTTGTTCCCTTGTTGCTTTTCTTGATCCTTCCGGATTTACCCCCGCCTGGAACAATCGCACCCTGTTCAGCCTTATAGGGATCTGCGACAGAATGTAAGTTTGGAATCGGATACCTTGCAATCTCCTTAAGCCTGTCGTTATGGCTAAGTTTACTAAACTTATCGAACCACGTCCCTCTCTCATGGGGAATAACGACACCTAAGTCGGTTGTGAGTTCTTCGACGGATGGCGTGAGCTCCGGTATCAGTTCATGCTCGACAGGCTCAGACTCCGGGATATACGTTCCATCTTGACAGGCCGTTAGATTTACGCACAGTTCGCACCCCGTCCACCCATGTGGGCATTCACGGAGTTCGTTTGGGGATTTCATACTATCTCCTCCTCGTCATCACGCTCAACCCTCAACAACGAAATACTCCCTCGACTCTGCCTATCCCTTCGCTTAACAATTCGCCTCGGCGTAATGCGGTGCATCTTGCGGTAGTTGTGTAGGTTTATTGGGTTGTACCATTTGGTGGGAGTAGGATATCCAGCTCGTAACATATCTGCGAGAAAAGAGTTAAACTTCTCGGCCATCTTCATGAATTCATCGGCCATCTCTTTGAATATTGATCGATCCAAGATGTTAGCGATGGCAAGCGTTAGCTCCGCGTTGTGTTCGCAGCCTAAATATTTGATCACATCTGATAATGATTGACCTGATCCGACTACACAAATTCGTTCTGATGTATCCAAACTAACCCCTCCTCCTCACTTACACGGCGAATATTATTGATCTACATTTTCCTTCCGTTATGACCAGATATAAACCTTCTTTCCCTACCATACCTATCAAATCTACCAATTACCTCTCCACAACCACAAGCACATTGAATTTTTTCGCTTAAATCACGAGGAGATTTACATACTTTTGAGTTACAAGTTAATGCCCTCTCTAGGCTCCACCCTCTCTTTAATCTAGACCTTAATGTATCCTCGTTGATATTGAATATTTGGCAAAATTCTTTCGCTGTTTTAGTTTCTCCGTTAAAGGTCAATTTCAGATTAGTGCGTTTATTGTTTGACTGTTCTTCGTTCGTGGACCATTTACAATTATCCAAGGAATAACCTTTGTCGTTTTCTATCCTGTCGATAGTAAGGAGATCATCGTAACCTTCCTTCATATCCTCGTAAAAACCGTCAAATGATAACCATTTGTCGCATAAAGTTATCCCTCTACCCCCATAATCATAGTATCTATCATTATTAGGATTCAGACACCTATCCTTCATGCCATTCCATATGCTATACATTCTAGTATGAGATTTTGGATTATCTTGCTTACATGAATGCCCGTATGACTTCAATCGCTCGATATTATAGCAACCGCAACTCTTAGTTCTTCCGCTATGCAAAAAATAATTAAGTACTTCTTTCTCTTTTCCACAGTCACAAATGCAGTTCCAATACGGTCCTTTTTTTCGGCTAGATTTACTTGTAACTATAAGTCTCGCAAATCTTTTTCCTACCAAATCTTCCACCACAAACAAACATCTCCTTTTATGTATATTATACCATAAGCTTGCGTAAGTTGCACTAAGATTAAGTATAATATATAATCTAAAATTGAGGTGATAACATGGGAGATTTAAAGAAAAGGCAAAGGTATACAAACTCGGTGGATAACGAACTGGTAGAAAGGTTTAAAAAATTATCAAAAGAAACTAGGATACCACAATCGAAACTACTAGACGAGGCAATTGAATTAATATTGAATAAGTATGGGAAGCCCACGAATAAATAGCGGGCTTCCTTTTAACTTTAAATTACGTCTATATGTCACATCCTGAATACCCACACGCCGGGCACCACTCGCAGCCGCCCTCATGTCGTAGTTGATTGCCGCACTCTGGACAGACTTCCATATCCATCATACCCTTACCCCTTCCTTCCCTAACAATCTCGGACCGCGAGTCCAATACGATCCCCTGCGTCCCTTCTTTGCCGCCTCGGACTTGGTCATTCTCTTGGTACTAAGAGCCAATTCCATATTCCACCCATCTCTCATTCTTCGAGAGAAGACCGCGTACGTTATCCCGATCTTTTCTAGAGCTTCGTCGATGTGCTTCCCCTGATACTTCCTCTGGTTTTGAGATAGCTCCCTGCACTGCACTGCAACGTCAAATACGGGCTTCGTTGCTGCGTCCTCCACACTCCATCCTCTGTGCAGTCGTGATCTAAATGCCTCGTATCCTATCCCGTTGGCATCGGCAATCTTTCTCCACTCCAGAAGACTCCTGGTCTTCCGATATGGTTCAGTAATTGCTCTTTCTACGGTCCACCCTAAGTTACGTACTCGGTTAGATACACTGGAGTAACTAATGCCGTTTTGCTGGGCCGTGGCGTATTCCTGAGGTGTGATGTAATACTCGTAGGACATAGTTTATCTCACCTCCCGACATAATTTAACGTGGTGATCTCCATTTCTCCTTAGTACTCGCAGTAGATCCGCATGACAGACACCTAAATCGAGAGTGATATGTGTGATTACGTTTCCTTGTGTTTCGCTCAGCTATCTTCGTGCTACCACAAACTCCACAGGATTCGATGAGGCCAAAGCCTTGTTTAGCGGTGATATACCAGTAGGAGAGTCGAATGCGTTGAAAGAGGGTTGGTGGTTGCTTAGGCATGGGGATCACCGTCAGTGAGGCAGGGGGAGTTCATCTCTGCACGTAAATCCTCTTTGATGTAATAATTCCAGCCCTTTTCCTTGCAGATTCGCTCTGCTTCAGTCCCGAACCACTTCCAATCAGTTTCATTTTTGTAGTGATTAAGCTTTCCGATTTTAAGAAGAGTATCTCGCTTTACTACCGCCGGGATAGACATGATAGCACCCATTACCGCTACCGTTCCTATAACTGGTTCGAAACTAACCCAAGTTTTTACGCCAATCTCGGATATATCTGCCAGAGTTTGTATTCTTTCCATCTGAGGCGCAGCCAATGGTTCGTCCTCACCAGAGAATGTAATCCCAAAACTATCTCCCGAATCAAGCAAGTCAAAATCTCTTCTTGCCCGATCCCCACCTTTGGTTAATATCTGAACGTGTGCCCCTGCTTCCTTGATAGCCATGATGACCTCCCTTGTGGCTGTCGTGTCGACCGTATGGGGATAAGGATCACAGGTAAAACAGAGCATAATGGTTTTGCCTGCGTATTTGCCTTTGGATAATTGCTTTTTGGTTGCTTCGACAATTCCTTCGCGTGGCCTTATGTCTTCTCCGAAGGTTTCGTTCGGATGCCAACGTTCGAAGTTCTTTTTAGCATAACAATACCAACAACCATGATTACAAGAATTGTAAATATTAATCGCCAAATCCGCATATTCCTTAGCCCGCGTTCTTGGCTCGTATATCGGTCTGAACATCACAACTACCCCCTCTCGTCTCTTCCCACCGACAGTCCAATGTGTAGTAATACAGGCACTTATCACGGAGCTCGCAAGTTTTACAGATACATGACTTACCCTTGCAGGAACGACAGTTACAGAGTGGCATCGGGTAGAACCTCCTGATTAATAACCTCAACTCTACGAAGCTCGAACTCATCATTCTCTACCAAGTCAGCCAGCAACCGTAGAGTTGCCACTAATCCCGACTTATCCACCGTTACCGCGTCGTTGCGCTTGCCGAGTGTTATACCTACGCTTTGAGCTGTGCAGTATTTGCCGTTTATGGCTAGGATTTTACTCATAGGCTCACCTCGCTATCGTCCCGATTAATACTACGTTCCTGACTAAACCCATCCGGATAGCGCTTCCTCAGCTTCACAATGTTTCCTCTCGCAACTTCCTCAAGCGTCAACCCAGCCGTATCTGCCAAGGTTGCAACGTACCAGAGTACGTCTCCCAACTCCTTGCAGAGCTTATCCTTGTCCATTGGATGGCCGTGATAGAGGATCTTCTTAATATAGTCGGCAACCTCTCCTGCTTCACCCGAGATACCGAGCGCGAAGTTGCCAAGGCGTATCAGTGTGCCAGTGTCTTTATTGACGGTTCGCATTGCGTCGCGTTGATATCCGTCGAGGGAATTACCTTCCTCAATGATCATTTTCCTGACTGCCAACATCCCCATTGCTATGATCGGATTAAGCTCTTTGGCTATTTTAAGTTCTGCATCGACACGGTTTAGTAATTTACTCACACTAATTCCTCCCCACCCATTCGCTCGAACTCATACCACCCTCGCCCAATACAAGCTTCCTGTGCTCATTAAGGCAAAACTCCGATACCCTAGACCATGGCTTACCTGATAAATCCGATAACATCGCCGATTTAGGAAAAACAATGCCACGCTCTCGTTGATAGTCGGTAACAAGCTCCCATGTATGCTCGATATCCGGCGTATCCAACCACAACTTGAGATTAAATCTCCTCTCTAACGCCCCATCGATTGCTTCCGGCAAGTTAGTAGCCCCCATGATTATGGTTCCTTCTGGCATGCGGTCCAGATTGGTTATTAACGTATTAACTATTGAGTCACGCTCCCTGTCTGCGTTTTTTGCTCCGACCACCCTCTTCGATCCGAGGCAATCCAACTCATCCATGAACACCAAACAATTATTAAACTGAGCATATTCAAAAATCTTACCAAGCCTAGATGCGGTTTCTCCCAAATGTCCATCGATAGTCTCGTGAAGCTTTATCGACAGAAACGGTAACTCCAACTCCTTCGCCAACGCTTCAGCCAGACTCGTTTTCCCATTCCCAGGAGGTCCAGCCAGCAGTATCCTGTTTCGTGCGGTCAATCCAGCATCTCTCAGTTTATCCAGGCTTGTCCTCTCCCTGATAAACGATTGAACTTCATTCCTCACATCTTCGTTAAGGTATAGCTTATCTAGTGAAAACTTAGGTTCCTCTGCCCATACAAGGTTCTGAACGTTACTTGGCAATTCAATCAGCTTCGCGTCCGTCCAGTTACGGAGCGAGTATTCAAGTTGCCTAGCTGCGCGTTCTCGTCCATTTTGACGTTCTTGCTCGACCATTTTTTCGACAGATGTTCTTGCGCGGGTATAATCTTTATTGCCGATCATTTGGATTAAGTTAGCGACATCATCTATTTTTGGCACGTCGACACATCCTCCTCTTCAGCCTGAACTCTCCTGGCTATCGACGCTAAGAACTGCCAAGATAACTCTCCGCCTTCCCTGACCGGAGCAGCAACCTTAATCTTACTTTGCCACTCGTCTACGACTTCGATGAGTCCAGTCTCGGGAGGTAATTCCTCAGGCTTAATTAACCCAACAGGAGCTACGAAATAAAATTGATTCGAAAGCCATAATGCCTGTTCTCGTTTCTGCGGGTTATTGATCTCTCGCAAGAAATCACCGCGACTTACTTTGATTTCGTAAGCTATTCGAAGGAAATTTTTACTTGGATAAAGGTTGATTGCCCACGCATCAAGACGTTGTTCAGGATTAAGGCCTTTCTTGACGTTACGATAGCCTGTTCCAACCCTTAACTCTCTGAAAAATGCCCATTGATTTTGTGGATGTCTTTCCTTTAAGGATTTGAGAATAATTTCGTTGTTGATGGGCTTATTATTGCTCACGTTCTCCATCCTTCCAGTTCCTTGCAACACTCAATAATAATCCTTCGGAGCGATTCCCGCCGTTCGTCGTGCTGCTGCTTAATTTCTGGCTTACCAATCCTGATAAGGGTTTGTAAGTTGCTGGCAATCCTCGTCTCGATTTCCTCTTCGAGTTGGTAGGTGATGACCGGGCTGGACTCTGGTAAATCCTTGGCGCTTATGAGTCGCTGGGTTTCGAGTGTTCCAAATTGCTTCATGTGAATAAACCTCCTGCTCCTTTGAGTCTCACAAATACAGCCCGTATCACGTTACTCTTACCCACTTTGAGATGTTTCGTAAAATGCATCCCGCCTCGCTCCAAAATCCCAGCATCACACAACGTACCCAACGACCTCTTGCGATTTAATCCCCTCGCATCTAATTCGCGATAAACTCTGTCCCGGTCCAGGGCGTATGATCCTCCTCCGAAATCCCGATGAATGCCGGAAGGATTAGAAATCACTGCGTGGATGGCTTCGAGGATCGGGGTAAGATTGACCGTGTTTCTGCCTGGCGTGACCATAACGGAGGGCGTCGGTTTAAACTCGGAGAGGTCGATACCAAAATCACGCTCTGTAATTTCGATAGCCTTGGCCCTTGCTTGATAAAGTGGCATTCCCAGTGCGACGGATATCGCAATACTGGCCTTAATGGATTTTGCGATTTTAGGGAGATCGGGTTGTGGTAGGAGTTTGCGGTTTGATTTGGACTCTGTTGAGTAAGACCCGGTTTTGCGGATGGAGGGAATAACTTCATGCGTAATCCACCGTTTGAAGGCTTTGGCTTCAGGTTTACGCGAACCAATAATGAGGGAGTAGAGACCGTACTCATTCACACAAAGCATTTCCTGATTTCCACCAAGGGTAGGAATTAAATTCGTACCCTTTTCGTCATCATCTAAGCGGCTAACTGCTTTCGATACATCGTCAAGTTCCAAAATCAAACATGCATCTTTCGCAACAAATTCAGGCTCACCATTTTTAATAACTGTCCTAAGTTCTTGGCCTTCAAAATTAAACAGTATTGGCAGCATATTTATTCCTCCTTCTAAACACTCTCCAACTGCTTCTTCGCCACCCCAATCCACCTCTCAATCCTCACCTGATCCCTCTCCCGAAAGCTCAAATCAATTTCTGGCACCATCGCTAGGCAAATCCTCTCTACGCCGTCCTGACCGTGCTTTCTGTCGATCTCCTGCAATATTTGGGACAGTATCTCCATGTTAACTTCCGTGTCCCATGCCGGTAGTGAGTGATTTAGTCCGTAGTTTGCGATCTGAGAAATGAGTAGTTGGTATTCCTTGGCGTACTTTTGCCGGATCTCTGGCGAGAGGGCGTCGGCGGTCTGTTTACGAGTGAGTAGGGTTTGGATTTTGGGTGGGATCACCTGATCCGTGGCAAGCCCATCTACTTCCACTTGAAATAATCCATGTCTATTGCTTCGTGGACTTCATCAATTAATCCAACTCCATCTATGTGCATGATAAGGATTTCTCCTTGATTCGTTAGGGCTAGGCATAACGGAGGTTCTTCGCATACTTCTCCATCTACCGTGCTCACGATGACTAAATTACTTGGCGCTGGTATTATCTGGATTATTTTACCTTTCATGACTGTTACCTCCTTATTAACTTACCTGCCCCACCCCGCCCCACCATGCCCCACCACATTTTTTGTGGTGGGGCACCCCTTAGCCCTACTGCCGCAACGGTTTCATGACCTTGCGCCCCACTGCCCCACCATTTTAGGAATATAGTCTATATAGAAAAGGACCTATACCCTTACCGTGCTACAAGGTATATATGTTTTCTATAGGTAAATGTGGTGGGACAAGTGGGGCAGTGGGGCAGGTATATGAATAATAGAGATATTAAGAGTATTCAAGAGATATATTAATATTTACCTGCCCCACTGCCTGCCCCACTACTGCCCCACTGCTGCCCACATGCCCCACCGCTGTCCGTATTTTCAAGATCTTCGGCGAATACAATACACCTAACCCTTGCTCCTCCAATACTTCTCTTGTAATCAAACCTATTTTTTTCTCCATCCCTCCACGTTCGAATTTTCCCTTGTCCTGCCCAATCTTTAATTATTTTCTGAGCGCTTGAATACTGACTAAGGAATTTATCCACAACACTCCTGATTAAGTAAATATTCACTCCGTCTTTCGTGCCAATTCTCGACGAATACGAATTACTGAGTTTGTCCGAATTTTCCCCTACCCAATCCATGAATGCCAACCAAGCGCGTTCCGACTCACTAGCCTCGCATTGCCTGATAAGTTTACTAGCTATTTCCGCAATCATATGGTAAGACTCCGATTTTGCTATCGTTGGTTCTTTATTGAATACCCAAACTCCTGATAGGTAATCTGCTACCGTAACACACGCTAGTGCGTCTAAGTGGCTATCTAGTCTATCTGGAAAATTGTACTTTAGCCGAGCTTGTGCCTCACGATATAATTCCACAATATCGCTAAGTTGCGCCTCCATGAGATGTTGTAAAAATACTATCCCTGCTTGTCCATGGCAATTAGGTAAAAATTCATAAAGATACCTCGCAAGAGGTACGTTATCAGCAAGTGGCCCGCCGTCAATTTCAATTAAACGATTCATGAATCCATCCATACTCGCAGCAGATGTCAGGGGACCCTCTCCAGTCGCAAGAACAACCGTCCTCCATGTATTCAGTTTTTGCAGTCCCGACTTGCTACCACGACCCTTTCCTTTGCCCTCCGCCAACATGTAGATAATGGGAGAAATATCTTGTTTTTGCTGCTGCCCCAACACCTCGCGCTCATTGATTCCGAATGGCAGATCCGAGAATAAACTCGCTCTCCGTTCCAGAGACGTCGGTGAATTGTTAAAACTTGCAATAACCGGATCAGGATCAGCCCATATTGATATTGCCAGCCACAGCGCTGCCGTCTTCCCCCCGCCTGACCCGCCGTGATTATGGATGATAAAATTTCTTTGACTCAATAGCTTGAGTAGTGGCGAGGAAAACCCAGCCGAAAGCATAAATCGCGCATTTGAAGAAGTATTCCTAACGTCGTTGGCAACGTTTACCCAATCGTTTAATATTCCCATTGATAAAAACCCTTTCAACGCGTGTTTGCTCTCAATGTCGTCAACATCGATCTCAATATCAGGGCATAATCCAGGGAATATAAACGCTTTACCTCTCCAACCAAAATGGGAGACGGCTTTCTGAACAGGAATATCAGGATTACAACATAGGCAATCATCGAAGTATTTAGCGGCATAACGGGCACTATCTGAGGCAACGGCAAGACCTCGATCGGCTAGGTTAATAACGAGCCGCGAGTTTATTGCTACGGAACGAGGAACAACTAAGTCCCGCCAATGGCCCATATGTCTATACGCTATTTTCAGCGATTCGGAATCCGTGTCCTCGTTGTACAGTCTCGCCTTAATATATACAGGGCAACCGCATGCCCTAAGGAGTATCGGTCCCTCGTTAGTCGTTTTAACATAACTAATTCCATCGTTGTTAATTCTAAAGGCCGGAGGAAAGATATAGTCCTTGGGTATACCAGATAACTCTCCACAAGGAATATCGACGACTGTTCCTGAGCTTGATGGAGCATCTAGCGCCTCCATGATAGTTTCCTGTGCCAGATGTTTGATTGACGCATTAAGATCATTAAGGTTAATCCCTGAGCCCTTGAGCTTGTCCTTAACGCGAGCATACAGCGCCGGATCGGACCGTTTAACGATTGACAGCGCGGTTAATATCTCGGGTTGAAAAACCTTCTCAGTCGTTGGTATCCCCAGCATATTAATCCTTGCCCTCGCCTGGTCGACGCGACCGAGCGAGAACGAAGAGGGAGACTTCACCCCACATCCCCCGGCAGGGCACGGAAACCCATGAGAGGTACGAATATATTCGCAAGTCTGTGGCCCATTCATATTCAGAGCCTCGGAGATCCTGAAGTCCGTTCCCTTCGGAGTGTACCGACCTGTGTCCCCGCGTGATAACTCATGGCACTTATCAATCCCGTCTGTTCCCCTAACAACGTTGGTGAGCATTGACAGCCATTCGCCATACGTAATCGACTGGGCATTAATCAGGCAGTGTTGCAGGAATTGGCAGTTTCCTATCATTAAGTCGGAGCTCGCATCCGTTGGCCGGCGCTCGAACTTACCGTGGTTCGTGATCTCTGCGCGGAAGTCGATGTCTGGGATAAGGTCCTCTAACTCGGAAGGGTCATACCGTACAGACTCGTCAAACTGCGTGATCACAACCGGTTTACTCTGGCCCATCTTATGATTCAATGTCCCAGGCACCCTCAGAACGCGGGAGAGGTCTGGCGTGCTGTCGAGTTTCCAACCTCTCTCTTGCGCAAGGGATCTCACGAACGCCTGTAGTCTGATCATGAGGTTCGACGCGCGGAGATTTTCTTCCTGAGAATCGAATATCCACGCCTCCTTGAGGAGCCAATAGACATGCAGACCGTTGCCTGACCAAACGACGATGGAGGGGCCTAAGAAGTCAGGAAGGATACCTAGTGCCTCCTCAATCGTTTTAGGTAGTTGATCGTGAGCGTGTGCTCCTTGCGTAGCAATGTCGATGTCCATCCAAAGGCATGTGATAAACGACACATTGTTAGCTAGGAGACGCTTGTTATCTCTAATCTCCTGCAGTGCCCCCCCAAGCCCAAAGTACACGTCCTTATCATCCTGAATAGCATGGGCAGCGCTTGCCATAGTCCGTAGCTCATCGACCGCGAAGGGCCATGTCCTGTGATCGGGCAGAGTCCAGAGATAGACGTGCCCTTCGTCGAGATTGCCGTATAGTGCGTTTAGGAACTGTTCAGTCGTTATGTTAGTATCGGACACGAATAATCCCTCTTCTCAGCCTTAGCCACCGTTAATTAATAGATGCCTCATGGTCTTCTGGGTTGGGGCTCATCTTTATTTGTTCCTCAACCTTGCGAATCTCCTCTTCTAAATACGAAATATTAGCCGCAACGTTAGCCCTTTGAATCTCTTCGCATTCCTCAAACCAATCGTTAAAATCGCGATTCTCTTGCAAGTGTTTTTTTAATGTTCTTAGTTGCGCCTCTAGCTTTGTGCTCTCGTCAAATCTGCCACAACAGTTGCATTTAACGCATATCTCACCATAACTATCCATTAGATTTAAACAATCTTTGTTTACCGCAAAATCAAGGTGCATTTTCCATCAACTCTCTTTCTGTCCCTTAATAATCCTCACAACATCCTCAAACGACCTCGCCACCCCTGCCAATGCCCCCGCACCAACCACCACATCTAAAAACCTAGTCTGCGCCTCGGATGGTTTCCCCTTCGCCGACTTAACCTCGATGAACACAGCGCGTCCCCCAGGAAGTACCCCGAACAGATCAGAAAACCCGTTCGGTAAGCCTGTCGAGAATGGACGCGGATCAAAGATTGTTAGTGAGCCGTCAGGGTTTTTGCGAGTGCGCGAGCCTGTCCACGATTGGCCTACGTTGGTACGGAAGAGGAGACCTTGGGGGATTTCTCGGGAGAAGTCGATGCGGATGCGGGATTGGATGTCGTGCTCGTTACTCATGATGGAGTACCACTGAGAAGCCCAGGATTATCCCACTTGTTCCCAATAATTATCAGATCATCGAGATCAATTCTCTTAACATTCTCACCAAGTCCGTTCCTAAACCACCAACTTCCAGTTCCTATTGATGTCCAGAAAACCTCCAGAACCTTGCTTCCGTATTTACAAATATCTCCATCGCATAACTCGTTTCCGTTTTTGTCACGACGACCCGTAAATTGTCCCACCGTTTCACAGTTAACCTTATACCACTCCCCATAGCACCCAACGAAGGAGTCGCCATCCTTGTAATATATCTGTCCAGTAGCCCATTCTCCGATTGACAACATTTCTGAGAATTCCTTTTTCTTGTCGATAACGCTACTAGTATCAATGACCTTTCCCCGTAATTTAATCTCTCTCATCCCTGCACCTCCATTAGCTCGGGGTGTTCGTAGATATTTCCAATGACCTCGAATAGTTCCAAATCGTGTTTCCCTAAATAATTATCAACGACAGGGAAAGACTTTTTGCCATTGTCTAGTTTAAAATAGAATCCGGTTATATCAACCGTGCAGTCAATTACCCTTCTCCTTGCAGTACCGAACTCACAAACCACGTTTATCGAATCACCTTCAGCGTTAATGAGATTAATGATATCTCCCTCGTAAATATCCACACCGTTTTTATCCTTGAGGCCAGTAAATTGCATTATCCCTTCACCGCTTAGTAAATCTTTAATCGGAGCATAATCCTCAAAGGCTAACGAATCACCATCAATCATTTTTTCCTTGTCCCATGCCCTAAATTTAAGAATTCTCACTTATACCACCTCTATATTATTAAGTTTAATAAGCCCTAAATCGTATTTTCAGTGACATGATGGACAAAGTTGAATGTAATCGTTAACGTCTCTAAGATATTTTCCGCTAATATTTGCCCACTCAAATCTTAATGCGTTATGTTCTGGATGTGGTTCACATATACGAGCCTTGCCCCTGTGCTTGTAAACCCACATGTGTTTAGCTACATACGAAGCATTATCACCTTTCCATCTGCGTGAATTGCCAATTAAACTTTTTGAAACATTCTGGGATAACTTGAGTATTGAATCCTCACTAAAACCATTTTCCCGCCTATAATCATAAAGACATTTTCTTGAGCAGAACTTAGGCTCTCTATCGTTTCTTGCCATCCTGATGAACATTTCTCCACATTGTAAACAATTAGTCTCTACGTTCATACGCTCCCTACCACTCATCCTTCTCCCACTCCTTCTCTAATCTCCTCATGGAATCATCCGCATCCCTAGCGGCTACCATTATCGCCGTTGCGATCATGCCAATCACGCCACCGAGTATTAATCCTAGTCCGAATTGCATGCCAGTTTGACCTCCTTATAGATTCTTTTTGCTCACACTCGCCTTTTGCTTAGTGCTCGGCATTTTGGCATCTACTTTAGACTTAGGCTTAACCTCAGCTTTTGGTTGAGGCTTAATATCAGCTTTGGGTTGAGGTTGTAAAACTCCAGATTTAACCTTGGACTTCTTTTTCTCTCCCCAGTCATCCATATCCAAAACTTCATCTTCGAACCAGCCCATTTCATCATTATCATCTTGTTGCTCAGTTGGTTGTGGTACGGTTTGGGCCTGATTGGTCCCACAACCAGTGAGCAGGAGAGCCGCGAGAATGGATAGGGAAATTAATTTTTTCATTTATTTACCCCCTCCTTCTGCCAACGTCACCCCGCACCACTCCATCAACCTCTTGCATATCGGACACGGCTCAGGACCTATATCCCGATCACAAACGAGATACAACGTCGAACCTCGTAACTCCCTCATATCAACCCCGAGCAGTGCCATCATTTCCGCATGTATCGAATGGCATGTGTCGTAGTTTCCTGAGTTATGCGGGATATCCTGACGTGCGCAGGTAGTGCAGGGGATCGCGGAATGGTTGTAGCCCACTGAGATGATGCGACCGTGTTTACCTACGATTACTGCCGCGTATTTAAGTTTTAGGCAGTTTGATTCAGGTAGTAGCTCGCTGGCTGTTTTGAGGTAATAACTCATGGTTTTTCCTCCAACGCCAGAAGCGCAGCCTTGCATATCCCCTCGGCATCGCCCATCTTCTTGATAAAAATACCTACGTCCTGTGATTTATCGAGCAACTTACGATAGCAAATGGTCTTCGTGTTGAGTAGATAGTGCTCAATGGTGATGTACCAACCTTTTTGTTGCATCTTCTCGATAACTTCAAAGGCCGCCGATATGTCTGTTGAGTAGTGCTTATAGAACTCCTTGCGGATAATTCGACCGCTCCTTGCGTACTCCCCGTTAGGCCATTCGGTCTTAAATTCCTCGTGCCACTCATTAGCCAATTGTTCACTGTTAAAATCCGCGTAGCAGGTAACCTCATCCATCGTTGCCCACCACTCAACTCGTGGTGTAGCTTTAACTAATTTACCGATTAGTGCGTCCAACTCTTGACCCGGCACCATTGCCATAATCTCATCTCTCGCCATACCTCTCACTCCTCCTCCATAATCTTGCATTCCAGTAACCTCTCCAAAAACTCCATGCCCTTCTTAGTAACAAAATAACACTGAGGATTACCGCCAATTCCATTCTCGAACGGTCTTTTTACTGCTAGCCCTAATTCAACTAACGCGTCCCAACTCGAACTATTATCCGAAGTCGTGTAGTAATTCCGATACGCAACGTATTTCCTGCGCCTTACCCTTTTACCGTCGAAACCGATGGCGTGTTTCATGTCGTTGATTTGCTTTAGGGTTACGGATTCGTTCGTCATCCTGAGCTCCTTCCTCATCGTCTCCCCCCTCTCCACTTCTCTCTCAACTCCAACTGCACGTTAACCCACCGCAACGAGTACCCTCGCTTAATCGCGATAAACTCCAACTCTTCCCGCGTCTTAGCCCTTGCAACCTCTCGCTTATCCTCCTTGCGCTCCAACGCCTTAATCTGCAGTAACTCACCCTTCGTCTGCACGATCTCAGCCTGAGCCTTCACCGCATACACAAACCCACACTTCGGGCACTTAGGAGAAGGTAGATGCGCGTAATAACACTCTGGACACTGCCTAACTGATATCTCAGACGGTTCGCGCTTCTTGACCTTGCCTTCGAGGCTCCATTCGCGGTCCTCATCCGGTAAACCATGCCGATAAACGTTGCCGACGTGGTCAATTATCACAGCGACCTTTTCAGGATTCTCAGGATCCTCCCTCATGGCCCTCATGGCTTGCTGAATAAACAACGCCACGGACTGAGTCGGTCTGAGTAATCCAACGCACTCCATATTCGGAACATCAAAACCTTCGCTCACAAGGTCAACATTTGTCAGGATCTTAACAGCACCTGTTCGAAACTGCTCGATAGCTAATTTGCGTATCGCCGTAGGTGTTTTACCGTCGATATACGCCGCACTGATCCCCGCAAGATTAAACTCCCTCGCTACATGTTCGGCGTGCTCACAAGTTGCACAGTAGTAAATCGCTCGTTTCCCATCTGCCAACTTACGATAGGTTGCTATGACATCCCCGATGATCTCCGACTTATCCATCTTTAGCGCCACATCCGAGGACTGATAATCTCCGTACTTAACCTTTAGGTCTGCGAAATCCGCAACGACAGGAGGGCTGTAGTAGTCGAAGGGTGACAATCTCTTCATTTCGATCAATTCCTTAACTGTCGGTCCTAACGCTAGTGCTTGGAATATTACGCCCAGTCCATCGCCTGATAGCCTTGCGGGGGTTGCCGTGAAACCGATGATCAACGCCTTGGGGAAGTGGTCTATAACCTTTCTCCACGTGTTTGCTACCCCATGGTGACCCTCATCAAATATGATTAAATCAGGAGGTTTCTCGAACTTATCAAGATTTCTTGCTAACGTGTAAGCACTCGCAATATGCATGTCACACGAATTTATGTTCTTTGAATTCAGGACCTCGTAAGGTATATAAAACTCATCCAGCGTCTTCGATGTTTGCTCAATTAATTCCTGACGATGTACCACGATAAGTATCTTTTGACCCTTAGCCCGGGCCTGTGCCACAATCCAAGAGAATAACACCGTCTTGCCCGCACCACACGGAGCCACTGCGCATATCCGGAGGAGTCCGGAGAGAATTGAATACCGGATCTCCTCGATTAGTTCGGTTTGGTAGTCTCGTAGTTGCATTTATATCACCGCTGACTTATTTAGAATAATTTTAAAATGGGATATCATCATCTAGATTTACTTCGTGTCCGAACGAATACCCCGGCGGTTTTCCTTGCCCGTTAGGTGGACCATCTGCTCGCGGCGCTCCCTGATACCCCGGAGGAGGCGGCATCGATCCCTGCTGTGACTGACGCTGTTGCTGTGCAGGAGGTTGTTGTGTCTGTGCCTGCCCTGACCCCGTACCGCCATCCTTCGGACTCAAGAAATGGCAATCTTCCACCATGATCTCTGTGACCCATCGCTTCTGACCTTCCTTATCGTCGTAGGTCCTGACCTGTATTCGTCCCTCTACCGATACTAATTTTCCCTTCGACTGGTATTCGGCTATGAGTTCAGCAAGTTGTTTAAACGATACACAAGGAATAAAGTCAGTCTCCTTCTCGCCTTGAGCGTTCTTAAATTTACGGTCAACTGCGAGTGTAAAGTTCGTTACGGCAACGCCTGATGGTGAGTAACGCAATTCGGGGTCTTTAGTTAGGCGACCAATTAATATGACTCGGTTTAACGACATTTTTCCTACCCCCTAAATCATCACATTTTTGTAATTCCTGAGAATGTAAGCGTACTTCACGATTTTGTCCTCAAATAGTTTAAAGTGCTTATCATTCATAAATGATCCACATTTGCCACCATCAAGAACAAAGGCTAAATCTACATTGTAATAAAGCTTGAATTCTTCTGTTTCAGGATAAATCATTAAACCAATTCCATCTCCACGAATTAAGTTACATGATTTATGGTCACTGGAAGAGTTGTGCAGGGTGTACCCTCTATCGCGGGCTTTATTCAAGACATCCTCGAACACTCAACCATGCTCCTTCCTATACCCCTTTAACTCATCTCTAACGGCTGTTAACCTTACGATATCAGCACTCTCAAACTCCCCACCAATCTGCTTGGCAATCCATTCAGCAAACAACGCTCTATCCCACTTGTACAACGCGTTAATCTCAGCCCTAAGCCTAGACTCCGGAGTCTCGACGACGATCTCTGGCACTGACGTAACGTCCTGCACGCTCACTGCCTCGGTAATACCCAATGCGCCTATCCACACCCTACTCAGTGCCATATCCTGCGCCTTAATCACTGCCATAACTCCTGCATCAATCCCTGTCCCAAGTGCCGTGTTCTCGATGCCCTCGCCTGACTCAATATCGATAACCTTCAGGCGACATAACACGGTTACTACCTGCCAAACAACTCCCTTGACACCCACTCTCTCGCTCGAATTAGCGATTTCGTATTCCGTTCTAGTGATGAGATTATTCGCAATAAGCGATTCCCTGAGTTTGACGAGATCCTGCTCGTTTGTAATTAGTTTCATTATTTCGGATAGTTTTGTCGCTATGGTCACGCCAGCACCTCCTTACTCGTCATCGTCAACATTAGCCTCGTACTCTTCGCCAGATATGCAGACCACCATTTCAATATCCTCATGAAGCAGGTCGGCAATTTGCTGGCGCAATCTTTCGTGCATCTCAGAATACCCTTGTTCGTCTATCTGGTTCTTAGCCTTCTCTATCGTTAATTGGGTATAGATTGCTAATTTTTCGCCATCTTCCTGAATTCCCATCTTGCAACCTTCTTTGACTTTGAATGGGAATATTAAATCGCAGTACATATTGCTTCATCCTCCTTAACTTCGATGAACCCACACGTCGTATTCGGCCTCTCCGTACACACCTCGCACCGCATATCACACGCCTCATCCCCACATATCAGCAACGTTTTGCCGAAAAATATCTCCCGAGTTGTATTCGCACACATTAGGCACTTACACGGTCCCTTCGCCTTCGATTTGGAGTTCTTGCCCTTCCGATTTGGCATCCCTATGAGTTTAACGTGCGCCGTACCCATCAGCCCCTCACTTCGAGAAATAACCCGTGTAGGCGATCAAAGAACGACTTATCCGCATCCTGTGCGTACATTCTCCTGAGTGTTGTGATGTCGTCTCGGATATCACCCCATACCTCCTCGTAGGGTTCGCGCTGGGGTTCTGGTTCCGGCTCAGGATCGATCGGTTCAGGAAGACGACCCTCTAACTCCTCAATCTCATCCTGCGTAAGTAGCGGCTCCCTATCGTCCGGTTCTGCCTCATTAGGGTCTGACTCATGACCATCCGATGGGCATGTGCATAAATTAGCAACTTTGGACGGATCAATGTCTGCCTGCATTTGGTCATCCGTGGCACCATCTGTCTCCTCTACCATTGGGTCTACCCCTGACTCACTGCTAACCTTCCTGATCCCCCTAATGCCCTGTAGCCCATACGACTTCACCCAGTTACTTATCGTCGCAATCGAACACGTATATTTCTCGGCAATTAATGCCAACGTCATGTCAGTCCGTAAATCCTTCTCCAATACTGCCTTGCTCGGTTTGTTTTCCTTCGTTCTCAACTCTTTTTTCCTCCCCGCCTTCGTACCCTCAAGCCTCTTCTCCCCAGCTCGCATACAGTTATACCGACAAAACCAAGATGTACAGCCTTTGGCGATAATCCTGTACGCCCATAAACGAGTATTGCTGATAGAAAACTGTCGCCCACATTCCTCACAAGTTCGCTCCTGTGGATTAACACCGATCACATTCTGCGCAACATCCGAGGTCCTTAATACGAACTCGTCTCGCTTCACGCCTCAACACCAAGACATTTACAACAAACCATCTTACCTTTTTTGTGCCTGACAACATCCTCCATGCCACCGCATAACACGCATCCGGGTTGGTATTTTCTGAGTATGATCTCCTCTCCATTAACGAATATCTCAAGACCATCTCCCTCGCTGAGGGATAGAGTTCTACGGAGTTCAATTGGTAACACAACGCGTCCGAGTTCATCTAGTTTGCGGACTACTCCTGTGGATTTTCTCAAAATAACTACCTCCTTATCGCTAAACCCCAAACTTCCTTATCTCCCGAGTCTCCTTATTCACAACCTCAAAGAAGTCCGAACAGTTCCTTGCAACGAACCATTCATCAGGATTAAGTCCCTCAGCCTTCAACCGTTCCTTCTGTTTCCGACTTGGTGATACTCCGTGTTTCATCTCGCTCCCTCCTTCCCCTTAATTCTCATAACTCGTTCTAATCCGTTATATCCTGCATACGATGTAAAGATTGGTAACTTGTCCAACGATTGGTTAAAAAAATAAGTGAATCGACGAAGACTACTCTAGCATCCCACACTCACCAACCCTGTGAAACTGATTCGCAAAACCCAAGATAGAATCCCGCATCTTCATATATTCCTCATCGTCGCATTGCATTGAGCAAAGATGGTACGCCAATTGGCAAGCCAAACGCTTATCTATTTTCCACTTCAGTCCGCCACACCTCAAGGGTAGGCAGGAGAAATCGAGGTCAGCACTCCTGAGGTCAGCACCACTGAGGTCAGCACTCCTGAGGTCAGCACTCCTGAGGTCAGCACCACTGAGGTCAGCACCACTGAGGTCAGCACCACTGAGGTCAGCACCACTGAGGTCAGCACCACTGAGGTCAGCACCACTGAGGTCAGCACCACTGAGGTCGTAATCTAGAATCGCCTTTTTGCACTCCTTTTGCAGGAGTTCCAAAACCTCTGCCCGGTCAAACTTCTTTTGGTGTCCAGTTACCTCGAAATATTTCGGATCGACACCATATGCCCCAGTACTGCCCTCTGTATGCTCTAGTATTTTTACTGTGATTTGTTCGCCATCTATCTTAGTAACAACACCTCTGGTCATTTTTTCGGTGGTAATGCCATATCGTTCGTTTGCTTCAGGCTTTCCTTTTACAAAATCTCCGATTTCCATAGTTAACACGCTCCTCTTTCGTTTTTATCTGATCAGCGAGAACCGCACTTACGCGATTCTCACCTTACTACCCTCATTCCCCATATCCACTACCTCGATCTGTTGGGGAAACCTCGCCTTCATTGCTGGATCATGCGATATTGCTATCACGCGCATATTTGGATACCGATGATTTAACCCCTCAAGCGCATCGCAATAAGCTTCTATCCCCGCCGCGTCCAAGAACGGAGGCTCATCAACATGCATCATCCCCAGTTGTATCCCTGCTCTCCTCGCCTTCAGATCAGCCAGCGCAAACGCATTAGCCAACGCAGCCTTGACCTTCTGCCCACCAGACCTATTGCCATACGAGATATTCCCTCTATAGTCGATAATCCAAACCTCGATTGCATTAACTTCCTTCTTATTCCTCTGCACCCGTTCGGTCTCGATCTTCAGCGACATTTGACCACCTGTCATTTGACCGAGTATATCGTTTGCCATATTCGATAGCTCCGGCACTACGGCTCTGATGATCGCAAACGGGATTCCATCCAGGCCGAAGGCGCGTGTGAGGGTTTGATAATGCGTCAGAGACTTAGCTGTTGGCACCATATCCGCGGTGAGTTGCTGGCGCTCTGTGTCGTCTTTGGTGAGTGCTTCGAGTTGGGCTGTTAATGCTCCAATCCTTGCATGTATATCGTTCTGTTGAACTTGGAGTAGCTTAAGGTCATCGCGGTAGTTTCTAACATTAAGCTCGGCAGTTGGTAATCCAATTGTTTCGTACGTGATTACTAGTTGTTCCTCTTCCAACTCCTTAACCGTCTGCTCTTTGACCGCAATATCGGCCTCGATACCCTTGATAACATCTGCTGTCGATAAAACTATCTGCTTCGCCGCCGGTAGTTCGTCCTTAGCACTTACCCACTGCAGAAGTTTAGGGAGGCGTTGTTGGAGTTCTGGAAGTTCGGAGAGTTCAATATTCAGCGCATTATATGCCTCGGTAACGTCCGCAAGCTTAGCCTGCAGTTCATCCTTGCGCCTCGTGGCATCTTCTGCTTGCGCTAGGAGTCCCGCGAGTAACTCCGCCTTCGAATCGAGTTGTCCTGCAAGAACCACGCTCGGTAACAATGACTTAACTAATTCCCTTAAGTCTCGGTGCTCCTTGTTGTTATGGATGTCGTAACCTATAGCCTTATACTCAGCCTCTAAATCCATAACTATTTTCACGAATGGCTTTCTAGCCTCTGTCATATCTAAGATTTCCTTTTCGATAGCCTTGATCTCTGCCTCAATAATGGGTATCTGCGCTTTTGCTTTCTGCGCATCTGCAAGGAAAGCACACTTCGCATTTTCCGGGTCAACGCAATTTGCATTCGCAAGCATCGCTGATTTTTTGACTAACTCTTCAAGCCTTAATTCAGTATCCTTAAGTACTAAGCGCTTATCATATATCTCATCGCCGGTTCTATCCGTGTCCTTCTCGGCTTCGAGGATTTCCTGATTTTTGTCATTTGCCTTTGCCGCCAGATTATCCATCTCGCCAAGCCTTGCGTTCTCGCGGTCGTACTGCTCCACAATTGCGTCCAACTCCGGCTTGCTCGCTAGAATTTTCTCAAGGTCGGTTATCTGGGGGGCAAGTTTCGTTAGCGTAGCATCTGCCGCCGATATGTCGAACTCGGTTTCTTCTTGGACAATCATTAACTCCTGATATCTTGGCTTTTTCGCCCCTAATACCGTGATCAGATCCCTGACCTTCTCATACTCTTCAGACTTTGTTAAAATAGCAGCTTCCATAGCAAGCATCTTCTGCGCTCGTTCCGCCGCTTGTCGCTTCGTACTGATCTCAAGTTGCTTGGCGAATACGTCATCATTAAGAGCCTTGATTTGTAACTTAATATCTTCAGCCTTCTCCGCCTTCGACTTCAGCGTCCTAACGAGTTCCTCGGCATCCTTGATCTCTATTTCCTTGGCTAATATGTCCTCGACTGTATACTTGAGATCATGCTCTATCTCCTGTAACTCAACGTCCAACCCCGGCTTCGCCTTCAATTTCTCATCCAACTCCGCCATCTTAACCCTCGAAATCGCCAACGACTTATTTAACTCAGAGACCTTAGCCTTTGCTAAATCGGTCAACTGCTCATAAACTCCAAGCCCTAAGATATTTGCCAGCACACTCATCCGGTCTTCTTTACTGGCCTCCATAAATGAGCCGTAAGCATCCTGCATGATCAATGCAGTGCAGGAGAACGTAGCGCAATCCATCCCTATTAATGCCTCTATCTTCTCCTGAGTCTGTCTCGTAGTCGTCCCGGAACGGTCTTCCCACTTATCATTGACGTACTCCTGTAAAGCCAAGGTGATTTTTCCGCTTCCCTTGATGCTCCGATTCCTGATTATTCTCCAATCGGTTACTCCCATGCCGAATATAAAATCAATCATCCCGTCCGTCTGTCCGTTCGTAATCCACTCGCCAGTTACGCCAGTTCGCGTCTCCTCGTAGATACAATCTCTGGGAGCATCCATAAACAACGATGATTTACCGATTCCGTTTTCTCCGTTAACTATGGCAAAGTAGATGGCTTGGAAATCAAGGTATTCCGAGAGATACGAGCGATAGTTTTTGACTCTTAGCGATTTAGGAACGAATATTCCCGATAGCGTACCTGTGGGCATCTTGGCTGAGATTGTGGCGATGAGTGGGCGAGCGAGGTCGATGATAGACGTAATCTCATCATTCTTGAATCCCTCAGCCACGAGCCATGTGTATAAATTCTCTAGTGGTCCAGAGGTTTCGGTAAGTTCCTGCTTCGTCAGTACTTCGACAATGCGCTTAGTTTTAATCTCTGAAACATGGAAGGCTCCGCCGACCTTGAGTAGTGATTCCATTTCCTTGTGATTAAGTAGAACACGTTGTTCTTCAGTGCATTCGTATTCGAGCTTGACTATTTTATCCTTGATAGGATTCATCTCGGCAACTAAGGCAAGCTTTTTCATTGGATCACTGGCAGGCATGAAATCAACTTCAATGGTGAGGAATTTTCGGTAAGGAGTAATAACGAACTCCGATCCCACCGAATAGCTTTTGGCAGTAAAATCGTGATTCTGATAATACATACTCCCTGTTTCGCTGATCTCATGCACCCAAAACCCCTTATCCTGCCCTTCCTCGTTAAACGTAATCCCATTCGGAGGCCCAGAGTAAAACACTGGCTTTCCTGCACACTCAACCTGCTGCGCCCTGTGGATATGTCCCAACGCTACGAGATCGAACGCGCTCCCTGCGAGTGCTTCCTTGGGTAGAACGACTTCGGACTGAGAAAATACGTGCTGTCCATTATCTAACTCGCACCCTACGACCGTGTAGTGAGCCATCAATACCGAGGGGATCGTCGGGTCAAGTTGTGCGCTTAAGCCGTTGACCATGTCTCCGAGTAACTTACTGCACATCATGGACTCTTCTGCAGGTTCCATGCCTGGGTGCAGTGCGCGGAAGTATCCTTTGTCGAAGCCTGGTATAACACCGACTTGCAGGAGACCTGATGCTGTCATGACTTGGAATAATTTAGGCTGAGTTTCTATAAATAAGTTTGGTATCCGCATCGACGCTAGGTTAAAAAACGCCTTCATACTGTCGTGGTTATCTGTCCCAAATGACACAACCGTAGGACAAATCTTAGCTAGTAACCTTAGTCTCTTCTCAACCTCTCCGATTAACGAGAGTATGTTATCTCCCCAAAGCTTCGATTTATCGAAAACGTCACCTGGAACCAACACAGCATCAGGTCGCTCTCTCTGCGCGTACTCGACCATAAAATCTAGGCAGCGCAGGGTGTCGAGTAAGCGAGCGTTCTGTCCATTTACGACAGGTCCAGTCAATTCCCCAACATGCCAATCTCCACTGTGTAAGACGCGCATTACTGCCCCCCCCCTGCATAACACTCATTACAAACAACCCTGCCACGCTTCTCCTTCAGATACGTCACAATCTGCTCCACCGTCCATCCATTCGCCGCTTGAATCTGCTTGCGACAAACCTCACAGCACGCTTCCGTACCCACCGGCGGCAACTCCCACGGAGGAATGTCTCCAACTCCCTGATCCCCCTCCGGTTCATCCTCCACGACTACAACTCTCCCGCTAACATTAGCCTCCGGTAACTGCAATGTTGTCCCTGCCGGTAACGCCGCAGCTCCTCCAAATAATGCGTCCTGTCCGGCCGCGAATCGCTTAATCATCGCCGCCTTTAAGTCTGGGTCCTGAGTATTAAGTACCACCAATGCCACCGCAAACGGCTTAGTCAACTCAGAGGGTGCATACGCGCCTTTAATGCCTAATCCTGCACGTAACGCCCTCAGCAACGCCTTCGTCTCACACTGTGCCGCCATATGCTCAGGCAACCCTTTATAATCAGCCTTCGCGAGTTCCTTCGTTGCGATGTACTCCCTATGTCCTCCGCTCGGCTCGGGAACTAATATCGACACCTGATAAGCCTTATCTAGCTTCGTTGGGCATCCGTTGCACTGCGGAGCAAGTCGCGTTCGCTGTGCTATCTCGATACATCTTTGACAACCTTGCGGTAGGATAGGTTTTGATTCCTTCATAACCACGTTCGCGGCCGTCATCAGTTTGAGGCAAGCTGTTTTAGTGAGACTGAGGCCATTGCCCTGTTTCTGCTCATAGACCTCCTTAGCGATTGGGTCCGTGTCTATTGTCACGATATTAACCATGACCTTGTGGAGAGGGGAAATCTCCGTCAGTGTTGCAGGGAATAGGCGGTTAAATTTCTGAACTGGGTAATCGTTGATCGATGCGACTGTTAGAGCGTTATCCATCCCTACGCCACCCCCTTAACCAGCTCCACGAGAGCTATATTAATCCGCAACTCGGTCTGCAGGTTACTAAGAATAAGTTTTGAATGCTCCAAGAAATCCTCTGCCTCAGCTACATTCTGCCGCTCAACAACCGTACATCCATACATTTGAGCAGCTCTGATCTCAGCATTCTTCCCATCAATAATTTTGTCTGCGATAAGTCTTCCTTCCTGAATGCGAAGTTCATCCTTAGCGGCTACGAGATCACGTGCTGCCATATATACTTGCTCGTTAGCAGCTGGTATTGAGATTTTCAGGGCCTTTAAGTCGGCGATTAGATTTTCATGCATTTGCCACGACCTCCTCATTTGCTAAAATTTCCTCCGCCCAAACGCGGTCCACCAGTGGTTCAACTTTTGAATTATCTATGGTACACTTAGGTTGTGATATTTCCTCGTGGCCTTCCGCATCGGCTCCCATTGCAGTGGGGGCCTTTTCTGTGTCCTCCGGAGGCTCCACGTCCCAAGGCAACGACTTATCATCCATTACCTCATGCATCGTTTCGATGATTCCCTTGATCAATTCCACTGTTTCATCCGAGGGGAAGCAACATTTTATAACCCCGGTTATTGCCCCAACTGTGTAAGAATGAAGATCATTACGCCCGACTGACTTAGCATGATTAATTATTAATCCCTTTACATCCACACCTACACACCTCCCCAATTCACTACATCAAAACGATGGAACGTTGGTCCTGCATGTTCTTGGCCCACTGCCCTACCGTTCATGTAACTCACCGTTATGCCAGCATCGGTAACGTCAGCGAGGGTCCTGTGATCTTCCTGCACGCCGCGCATCGTCTGGCCTGACATAATCAGAGACCAGTGCAGGTGATGACGTTCGAGTTGGCGCTCGATGCGTTGGGCTTCGCGCTCGGCCCTGAGTTTCGCTTGCTCGTTTTGATAGGCCTCTACTCTGCGGTTGATGTGAGGGAATCTAAGTAGTTGCTGGCGAATGTTTACCGCGAACTTGGATTTACGGATGCTGTTTAGCATTGTTTTCCTCCTTTCTACCAACATTCTCCGGTCATTGGGTCTTCGCCGTGCCGAGGCATAGAAAGAGATTCTGTGGTTTGGCATCGTTCAATAATTAAACCTTTAAGTTTATCCGTTGCCACGCAAATTGGAATTTCTACCCATCCGCTCAAATAACTATAATAGTGAGGGTGCAGGAACTCGTTTTTTACTAGCCAATCCTCTGTGCCTTCGTTCTCGCTATAATCCTTTATGGCAAATTCAAACTCTTTCAATTCATAATTATCATCAGGATTAATGTTGCAAATCAAATACACAACTTCTTCATCTGCGTTACCAATAAATAAGACAGGAAGATTTTTATCGACAAACCTAGTTAGGTACAGACCTGCATTTTCATAGCCCTTAAATTCAACCTTTTCGATTAACACTGGGATAGTAGGTAAATTCACGCTTCATTCTCCTCCCTACTTAACCAACCTTGCCAAAAACGTCTTAATCGGTCCATCTGACGGCTTATAATTACCCCATACCTTCGGGTCTTTATTGAAGTCCTTAACCGCCTGTTGCTTCAACCTCTGAGTTTCCTGATAGCGTAGGCGGCGAGCTGTGTCTTTACGCAAAATCTTCCACCCCTTCATATGGTGCATCGTGATCCCCCCTACACAATTCTCATACTGCACCACTCAGGGCTTGTCCTCGTATTAACCGACGGAATACGAGTCGCACACTTCTTCGCCGACTCCGGAGCCTTCGGATGATTACAAAAACTCTTTCGTCCAGAATGCAGGAGCCAGTAACATGTTTTACATTTTGGTGTGGTCAGAGTTTTTAGGTCTCCTTGGGGGATTGGGGTTGATTTAGGTTCTGGCATGGGTTCGAAGGTTGGGCTTAACTTGAGGCCCTTGATCCATGTTGTGAGGGTTGATTTAGTCATGGTTTTCACCTCGCTTTACCAAAAATATTTACAGGTTTATCCTCTTTCGTGTCGAATTGGTAAGTTGTTCAGACTACCGATTTCATGGAGGGAGGAGGTGAAAATTTGGAAATTGATTTCGATAAGCTGTTGAGTGATTTCTTGGAAAAACTTAAAAAGAATAACCCAGACTCTGAAAATGAACCAACTATCGAAAAAGATAGGTATACTGCTGAAATAGCAGCAATGGTTTGCGTTTCGATCTTAAAGGAATATGAATTTCTAAAGCTTAAGTAGGGTAGGATTAGCCCTGTGAACCTCGTTGATCGCCTTAATGATCTCTTTGCCATCAACCTCTGGCCGAACTGAAACTTGTACTTTCAGTTCGGCTATTTCTTTTTCAAGGACCTCAATTCGTTTTTCAAGTTCTACCAAGAAGTCTGCTATCATCGTTTTCACCTCCCTCCAATGCCAACGTTTTCACAATGCTAATTCAGATACTTACTTTGCACGGTCTTACTGATCGACAGACCTAAATTAAACTTCTCACTAAGTGCCATCAAATTCACTGTCTCGTCGAGAATTTCCTGACGAGGTACTAACATGTCGGGAGTCATTTCGTCCTTCTTGAGCATCTTAGGATAACCGTACATAGTGGATACCGTTTTATTGGCTACGGTGTTTGCCTTGATAAAGTGTTTAGGAACAGGCTTTGCCAAGTTAGAATTTAGGCGGGCCATGGCTCCACGTTGGTGCTCCTTGTCGAGAGTTCGGAAGATCTGGAATCCTTCGAGGTTAGGGGATTTACGGAGTGCTTCAACCACATCCCATACCCAATCCATAAAGCTATCAGCCTTTGGTTGGCGACTCCACCGACAGATTTCGTAAACTCCTTTTGCAAAATAAACGCAGGTGTCGTATTCCTTCCCGTCAGTACCCCTCAGCTTGAGGGTAACTGAAAACTTATCCAATCTTTCTCGATGCTTTGAGTGCAAATTATCAATAGCTTTTTGTGGGTCTTTATACTCCAACGCCCTTCCAATCTGCTCTCTCGTCATCAAAATGTTTTGATTTCCATCTTGCCAAAAATCGCATTGAATAGTTCCGAAGGTTTCTGATTTGGCTAATGCTAGGTTACTCATAAAGACCTCCTTGCAGGAACTTCCTCCCATTCGTTGAATTGGTAAATTGATTAGGCTATCAATTGGAAGGAGGTGTTTGTGTCGCATCGGATAAACGTTAATCTTTGGGTAATAAAAGATGAGCATGAGTTTTATGAGAAGTGTGATTTCGCATATCCAGTAATGAAATACGTTGAAGAAAATCACGCGGAAGACTTTTCAAGATGGTATTTTGATATGTGCTATGCAAACTGGAAAGAAAACAAGCATACAGTTATCCTTAAGTCATATCGAACGGAAGAATACAAGAACCACGTTTTGTCAATCGAAGTCACAGGAGACGATAGTAATTGGTTGTATAGGGTTATAAAGAAGGCGGCTCCCAAGGTTGATTGACTAGCCCTATATTGTAAGCGTGATATGCCTTTCCTTCTTCAATCTCGATAAGCGCAGCTGTGGCAATCAATATTCCATCCCGATTAATAAGTGAACATTTGAAGCTCTTGTCACTTTCCTTTTCGATTACAATAGAATAGCTATCTTCCAATATTGGTTGACCCGAACTGCAATTCTGGTCGGCCGTTTTCTTTTTCGTGGTCAAATTGTTCATTGGAATCCTCTCCTTGATTTAGTTAACCCGCTATTTACAATCAGCATCCTTATAGGATTTAGCCCTCCTTGTGTCGAAGAATGTACGCGATAGGAGGTAATTGCACTGGATACCAAAACTAAAGAAACAATTTTGAAGTTTTTAATGGAGTTTAATTC
>Ga0209728_1000555_pt1 | contig 28797 bp, 73 predicted proteins | sample RifGroD1_FD_183997 | JGI IMG/M metagenome (GOLD analysis project Ga0209728, IMG submission 183997) | Groundwater microbial communities from Rifle, Colorado, USA - Groundwater D1 (SPAdes) (version 2) | ecosystem: Environmental > Aquatic > Deep subsurface > Groundwater | place: Rifle, Colorado... | reverse complement strand
AAGAAAAGTTGTTAATTGAATTAAGGAGTTGAAGAGAATGAAATACGCTATAACAAATGTTGTAATACCTCAAGAAAGACGCAAGGAAATAAATTCTAAATGTTTATATGTTGTTGAAAACAATTTAGATGTATTAACTCAACAAGATATATTTTCTTGCTATTCTGGTGAGGGTGGTTTACATGGGTTAGAATTTAAAGAGTTTGATAACTATTATTCGTTCTCTGAGGCAAAAAAAGAATTAGAATTAGGAGCCTTTTATACTCCTGCTACAATATCAAAATTTATGGTTGATTGTATAAAGCCAAGTAATCAAGATTTAATTTGTGACATGACTTGTGGCGCAGGTTCATTCTTTAATTATCTCCCAATTGAGCATAACATTTACGGAAATGAACTTAATATATCCAGTTACAAAATATCGAAGTATCTTTATCCAAAAGCAAATATTTCTAATGATGATATCAGAAATTATATACCAGACGTTAGATTCGATTTAGTCCTTGGAAATCCTCCTTTTGGCCTTAAATTAAAAGTAGGTAAAGACGAATATTTATCACAACTTTATTATTGTATGAAAGCTTCAGAACTCCTTAAACCTGCTGGATTTATGGTTCTAATTGTCCCTAACTCATTTCTAGCAGATACATTTACAGATTCAGGAATGATTAAAATGATTGATAAAAGTTTTAATTTTATATGTCAATTTGATCTTCCTGCAAATGCTTTTAAATCAGTAGGGGTTGAAAATTTTGCAACAAAAATAATGTTCTTTCAAAAACAATCAGAACATTTATTGTCTATGCCTTATTCCACTGATAAAATACCTAATATTTCTATAACGGATGAATACTCTGAAATGATATATAACCGATATTTATTGCCATACATAACTAAAAAAGAATCATTAAAAGGCAAATTATTCTTTGAAAATGTACATAATAATGATACTCAAGAGAATACAGAATTTCAGTATAAAGTAAAAAAGATGTTATTTGCAATTAAACAACATCCAGCTATTAGCTCATATTATGGAAAATGCTTATCTTATTTAGATAAGTTCAACACTCAGAAAATGCCAGAGGGTATGAAGTATGAGGAATGGGCTAAGGTTAAAATCACTGAGAAAAAAGTATTATCTTATCTTAAAAGAACATTGGCAAAACAATCTAAAAATGAACGTGATGAGATCCGATTAGTTAAAACATCTTATTCAATCAAATTAAAGGGATATTCCCAAAAGAATAAAGTGTTTCTGTCTAAATATACAGGGGAAAAGAATATTTCTATTAATGATATGATTATTTCTGGGAAATATCCTTTTGAAGACAAAACCTATAAGCAATTAGTAGACAAGAAGACGAACGCTTATAACTTTAATAGTTCTAAGATTAGGGAACTTCCTATTAATTCAAATATATCAAATTTCCTTAATACATTTTCTATTACGGATACATCCACAGGCGAGACAATACACCTTAATGACATGCAAAAAGAAGACTTGAATAGAATCATTCAAAAGCCTTATAGTGTTCTTAATTGGCAACAGGGAGCAGGTAAAACTTTAGGTGGAATTGCATGGTATAAATATCTATTGCCCCAAAATAAAGTCAGAAATGTATTTATTGTATCGGCAGCATTAGGAATAAATTTAACATGGGATGTAAAATTAAATGATTACAAAGAGGATTATATTAAAATCAAGTCATTAAAAGACATCAATTCTATTAAACCGCATCAAATTGTAATACTTTCATTCAATATGTTGATTAAATATCAAAGACAGATTAAAAAGTTTATTAAAATGCAATCTCAAAAAGTAGCTTTAATTGTGGATGAATCAGACGAATTAACCAATGATAAATCACAAAGAACAAAAGTTACTTTAGATTGTTTTAGAAAGGTAAATTATAAACTCTTGACTACCGGAACGACTACACGCAATAATATTAACGAATTATATAGCCAACTTGAATTGCTCTATAATAATTCTGTTAATATGTTGTGTGAAGCTGATTATATTTATAAATTCAATAAGGAGAAAGAACTTAAGGAAGAATATAACGAACAGTATATGAACCCCTTTCCTGCTTATCATGGAAAAAAGTTGTTCGTTGCTAGTTTTTCACCATCTAAAATAAGTGTATTTGGTATTAAGAAAGATTGCCAGGACATTTATAACGTTGAACATCTTCAGAAAATTATTGAGAAAACAATTATTACACGTAAATTTCAGGAGGTAGTTGGACGTAAAATTTATGAAATAATTACTCATAGAATCAAACAAAATTCAGCAGAAAGGGAAGTTTATAAAGTAATCATGGAAGATTTTTATGAGATGCTTTATCTGTTTCGGAGTACGGGGAACAGTCGTAAAGACGCTATGTTACGTCTAATTAGGCAAATTCAATTATTAATTAAATCAACTTCAACACCAGAGCAATTTAAGAAGTACACTAGTTCAGAAACACCTAATAAATATTTGAAAATCTTTAGTTTATTAGACAAGTGGAAAAATGAAAAGGTGGCAATTGGTACAGTATTCCTAGATACAGCAAATAGTTATTATTCTAAACTTCGACAAAGGTATCCAGAACGTGAAATATTTATGATTCAAGGGAATGTATCATTTACTAAAAGAAAGAGCATTATAAGCCAATTTGAGGCCACTAGTAACGGAATTTTAGTAAGCACACAACAGAGTTTAAAATCAAGTGTTAATATTCCAACTTGCGATAAGGTCATAATTGAGTCTATGCAATGGAACATACCAAAAATTAGCCAGTATTATTTTAGGTTTATTAGATTCAATTCAACACAAAATAAAGAAGTACACTTCATAACCTATGATCACACGATTGAACAAAATCTAATGGCATTATTAATGGCTAAAGAAAGAATTAATGAGTATATAAAAACATTAGATTTTCAAGATCAAGAGGAAATTTATGAGGAATTTGATGTAGATTTGGGCATACTTGACGCACTAATAGAAAAGGGAGAAGATGAGAATGGACATGTAAAGTTGACATGGGGAGAACAAAAGATAGTATAAAACATAGAGGAAACGAACTAAAAATTGTTTGTTTCCTCTCTTTGTTCTCCTATAATATAAAGTAAAAAATAATTATTAATCTATTGAATTTTGTTTAGTTTTCATATACAATAAGCAATAAGGAAGCAAACTAGAAGGAGCGTGTAACTTATGAATAAATTAACCGTACATAGTGATGGATCTTGCTCAGTGGTAGAAAGAAAAATTATTACCCTTCCAGATGGTTATAACGGTCATACAATGAGATTCTATGCTAAACCAATTGCGATAGAGGTAAATTTAATTAGATTACAATGCGCTGAAGTAGGAAAAGAATGGATGTCTAAATTGTGGCCTAAATGGTATCTGGAAAAGTATTCAGCCTAAATTAATTAAGGAGGGATGACGCCATGCATATTAATTTGACTTTAAATGATGAGCAAACTGAATCTATCAAACAATCATTATTTTCCGTTCTTTCAACTAAAGAAATTGCCGGACAATTATTTACCAAACTTTCACTGGCGAATCATAGCACTTTCGAAGCTCAAAAACTCAGAACTGCATTAATTGACTTCTTTAATTCAGAGGATCTTCTAATCAAATGAAACTTACAATCTATGGTACCTAAATGGTAGAATTAGTATAACAGCAAGTCAAATTTATTGCATGGACTTTTAAAAACGCACGCACGTATGATATAATCATACCATATCCATACCATAACTACATCAGAAGGAGGAAGAAAATAATGCATTTAAATAGTAAATATGTCGAAACTAAAGAAAATGAGGGATGGGACGTATTATGTGAGTGTGGGTATCCCCTTCACGTTTCTAAAATCCGTGGCACTATAGATACTATTGACCGTGATTATGTTTGTAAGTCTTGTGGCAACAGATACAATGAATATCGATTAAAATACCCATCTGAACATACATCTTATAATTACAGTGTAGATGGAGTTTTTACTAAAATTTAATTTCCGAATTGAAACCACGTAACACAAAATTAAGTATTAAATATAAACAATTTTGCGTTACGGTTTGAGGTCAGAAATGGTATAATCTGTATAACAGACTCAATGTTTTTGGTCATGGAATTTTAAAATTAAATGAAGAAAGAAGGATTATCAAATGATTAATAATTATTTCGGTGAGACATTATCAGACTTTAGACCAAATCCTAACGAAAACGATGCTGTAATTGAAACTATTATGATTGTAAAATTAACTGATACTGAAATAACTGCCGTACACAACAAAACTTTCTTTGGTGATAAGGGATGGTGTGATTATCATGATATACTAGGAACTGTGAAAGTAAAACATTATGAGAAAGGTACTCTTTTTTCATATAATTATGCTAAAGACGCTGAAAAATATGCACTTGAATACTTAGTGGAATCTGACCAAACATTTGAATATATGGGACATTATGCACTGGTTTAAAATTAATTTAAGAAAGAAGGAATTAAAATGGATAACAAATTTAAAAGTATTTTTGGAGAAATGACCGAAACTAAAAAACAAGCAATTGCAGAATCCAAACAGGAACGAAAAGCAATGTTAATCAGAAAAGAAAGCTCATTGACACTTTGTAAAGTTCCTGATTACAGACAAGGTGGAATGATCGAGTTCTGGATTAATGAAGATGGGAATTTTGAAACAGAAGATAGTAGAATGGATGATAAGTATATTAGGGAACAACTTGAAAAATTATTAAGAGGTTAATAATTTCCGATAAACCAATAATTTTAATTGAATGAAGGAGGAAAAAATTATGTTTAAAATCGGTAGCGGATCAAAAACTTTCTTTGTTGTGGCTGAAGTGGTTCACATGGGAACGCGAAATGTAAATATTAAACTAACAGACAATGAGGCATGGGCCAAACAAAATCAAATTATAGGTAAGTTAAAAGCAGACACAGAAGAACAAGCTAAAAGTTATTTCAGAATTATTGATATGACTCGTTAGGGCAATCAAGCCCTTCTAAAACCTCCAAACCTGTATAACAGCATAACAGCGACATTGCAGAGCTTGGAGAGTTTAAAAGGTTTTGATCAAATTATGAGGAAATGAAAGGTGGAATACATATCATGAACAAAACATTAAATCAAGTAAAAGAATGGTTTGCAACATTAGAAATTGATGCAGAAATTAAATTCAACGGCAAAACACTTTCAATTAATGGTACTAATTTTAGGATACCTAGAACAGACAATTTTGATACTAGAATGAATTTTGACCAAAAAGTTGATTCCTATGTGCGGAGCCTGTTTCCTGAAAACATAGAAACTGAATTGACTAAGAAATATACTCAACTTTCCAACGAGTTAAAATTACAACAAATCAGCATTGATTTTTCACGAATTAATTATAGTGCATATTGTTCTAGTAATATCAAACGTAGCATAGAAGATGCTAAGAAATTACTTGAATTTGTTTCTACTTATCCTGAATTTTATCCAATCATTGAAAAGTATTCTGCTTATAGGAATTTAGTTGACAGGGGTTGGGACGATATCATTGAATAAATTATCAAGGTGAGTTTTGAAAATTCTAAATAAAAATAATGGAGGAATGTAAGATGAAAAATTATGTAGTAGAATTAATACTTGAACCAAGATTACCAAAAGGTAAATATTGTGGGCATAGATATATAAACATTGTAATAACTACTGAAAATGAAAGTGAAGCAGGTATTATTGCTACAGAAATGATAAAAGTATTATTAATTCCTAATGTGTTGGTTATAGTGAATAAAGTATTGGAAAGTTAATGTCTAGGGGCATTTAAAGCCCTTCTGAGCGTCAATAATGCTATAACAGTTATATCCATAACAGCAGAGTAAGGAACGTTCAGAAGAGTTCTGAAGACTCTAAATAAAATTATTGGAGGAATGTTAAGATGAAAAAATTAAACAAATTAGAAATTTTGAAATTTTTTGAGAATCAAATTGAGATTTATTGTTCAAGTTTCAAAAAATCAAAAGAAATAATTGACGAGATGAAATTAGAAGTTGCTCAGATGATAAAAGATGAAGAAATAACGGAAAATACGATTGCTGACACTGGATTATTAGATATTATTCTTAAAAGAATATTATAACCTAATAATTGTATCCTATTATTTAACTGTAAAGAGTGTTATTACCCTAAAATAAATTAAAAGGAGGTTACACAATGAGTAAATTAAAATTACTCCAAGAATTTAAAAACATTTGCGACACCCATTCTATTCCATTCACTTTTAAGTCATTTGACATGTTCTTAACTCATATTTCTAAGTAATCATACATATCATATTCTATCTTATCAACCCTAACCCAAAAATAAATTTGAAAGTAGGTTAATTAAATGCAAAGACCTAAAAACATCAAAAACTTAACCCATTCTGCTTCAATTCTAAACTCTCTATATCTAGGCAAAGAAATTGTTTACACAGGCACAGGACACTCTCTAAGACCTTACAGGGGAGAAATCATTAACATTGCTTACTATTCAGATTTAGATCCTATTCCATATGCAGAAATTAAATTGAAAATATGGAATAGTCGGACTGTAACTAAAATTCTTCCTTTGTCTGATGTTGTTTTGGTATCTTCTATAAAGAAAGCAAAAACTAAGAAATCCAAAGTAGCAGCATAATTTGTGTAACTTATGGATACATGGTATAATACATAAATGTAAATATAATTATTACAAAATGTATTTATACCATGTAAAAATTAAGGGATATAAATTGATAAGTCAATGTCTCATTTTTGCCATAACAATGAAGGTTAGGAGGTGTCTAGGTATTATGTCAAATGTAAATGTATTAAAATCTAATCATGATATTATACTTAGGGAAGCAAATCAGAAAGGATTTAATTATACCGGAGATAATTTATTTACATTCGTTCAATGGAGGGAGAGAGGTTATACTGTAGTAAGAGGTCAAAAGGCGTTCATTAAGCTAAGATTATGGACTTATGGAGAGAACAAACGATTATTACCTACTCAATTATTTTCTAGGGAACAAGTAACTAAATTAGATTGTGGTTATGATTGTGATATAATGTCTGTAATCTATATAACAGTCATAACACCGAGAGTTCTGGAGTTAGGTGAAAATATCAAATAAATTAATTGGAGGAATTGAAATGAAAGTTGATGGAGAACCGTGTCCTTATTGCGGAAAACATACATTTAGCACCACACATCTTAATGAAAGTGGAAAATCTTATGTAGAATGTTACACTGAAGAAGGTGGTTGCGGAAGACCATTTGTAGTATATATTCCAGAACCTACACCACAATCAAGAAAACTAACTGAGGAAGAACGCAATATGATACAGTATGAATATCCTTGGTACAAAACTTTAAACATGAGCGAATGAAACTATTATTTGAAGTGGATTATAAAAATGATTATAAATTAGAAAGGATAATTAAGATGAGCTATTGGAATATCCCTAGAAAATGTTCAGTTTGCCAAGGGTGTGGAGCATGTGATTACGAACACGAGTTAGAATTAGGCGAGATATCAGGTGATTATAATCCAACGATGGCTTCACTGATGAAAAAGACTACCAAGGAACAGGATTTTGAAAAGTTTATAAGCATGTTTAAGTCAAAAAACGATGAGGAAAAGGAGTTTTAAAAATGAATAATGCAAATCATTACAAAGAAGAAGGGTTATTGGATTTTTATACTTTTACTTCAGAGGAAGATGCTGAACAGTTTAGAGAAGAAAGCGGAGATTATAATAACATTTATTATTCATGGGGTTGGAAAGCGTGGATTGCTAGTAAAACAACAAAACAATATCAATAGCATGAAGAGCAAGCTTTATCGGATTTCAATATAACACGAAAGGAATGATATTTCATGATGGCAACGGAAGAAAAAGTCTATAATTTAGTTAAGGAGCAATTTGAGGATATGAAATTTTCTAAGAAATGGAGTAATCGGTCTAGATTATCTAATAAATGCGAACAATTTATTTATGATAACTGGAGTGTAAGAAATGATTATATATGGAATTTGGTTGATAGATATGTCAAAGAATTTATTCCTGATAAAATGGATTAGTAAATTGGTCTGAGTAAGTCTAAAAAGACCTTTAGCTTAGAGCGTTAGCATGGTTTATAACAATCCTGCTAGGTGGTATAACATAACAAGGAGGTAAATCAATGAAAATTATTGAAGCAAAAAATTTATTGAGTGAGTTAAAAACTCAGTTCTCAGAAAATTTAGATTTACAAAACGCCTTAAACTTAGGTATTGAAGCATTGGAAAAACAAATACCTAAGAAACCAAAAATAGAAAAGTGGAGTCCTGCTTATTGCCCTTCTTGTGACAGAGAATTAAGCGAAAGTGTTGGAGATGGTTATTATAAGCATTATGACCAGATTAACATTTGTGAGTGTGGACAAAAACTAAAATGGACATAAGTTTTGTCCGTTAAAAAGTAAAATTCATTTTATTTGAAAGGAATGATTAAAATGTTTGAAAAAGATTTTCGTTTTATTTTAGAAATATGGGAGAATAAAGATACCATATTAGGAATAAGACATATTATGGTTAAAGAATTCAGTGAAGAAGGAGCAGTTACAAAAGCATGGATTGAAGCAAACGTAAGTTTAACAACTAACTATCTATACTGCTTAAAGTTTATATAATTAATCTGTGCTAGTGATTTAAGCCCATACTGTACAACAATCTCAATATAACAGCAGACATAATGGCGTACAGGTGGGTTTATGTGATTAGCACAGATTGTTAAAATTAATTATTGGAGGTAGATTAAATATGAAAATTAAAGTTGATTTATTTTGTTTAAAAGATATTAAGGATCTTTCATTTGATTGCACAAGTGGCAACATGTATTCAGTAATTCTTGATACTAATAGCTTTTATTTCGGTAGTCATATTAAACAAGTAGTCACAAGATTAAATGATGGTAATTTTAAAGTAAATGCTCCTTGGAGGTATATTCCAAAACATTGTGAATTTGTTCCTGAAGTATATAGTCTTATTAGCGAATTGACAAACTGGTGTGAAAATTATTATTTACAATTGGAAAGCAGTTCCTAAAACCCTTGCTATATAAGACTTTTATAATATTGCTTTTACCATAAAATGTTATTTTTATTTGGTAATAATTGTATAACACAAATTCAAATTTACTTCAAGGAGTGTGCTTATTATGTTTAAAACTATTCAAGAAGTCAAACAATATCTAGACGAATACAGTAAAAAGAATTGTTCTTCCAATTGCCACATTACCAAACGTGAAAGTTGTTCATATTGTCGAATTGCTGTACTGGATTTAATTATTCATAAAAATTCAGAGTCAGAAGAAGTTATTCTTGAAATGGCAAATAGATTATAGAGGATGTGAATAACAATGACTAAACCACAAATCAAACATTCTTGTTGGAATTGCCTTAATATTAACCTAGATAAAGCAGAATACAAGTCCTGTATCAAAGGCCACAAACTAAAATTCATCTTCAATGTAAATGAATGTTCAGATTGGAATGATTAAATCACTGGAGGGTACAATCGAATCAATGAAGAAAGCAATCATGGCTAAATTAAAATATAGAACAGGACTCTACATCCTGAATATATTTTTCAATATTATGTAAATGGTATTGCAATACTAGGGAATACGGGGTATAATAAATCAAGAAATAAAAATATCAAAGGAGTGGTACATATGGTTGATGAAAAACTTATTGCTAAAATCCACAATCTCTTCAAACTTGCTGAAGGTAACTCAAATTCAAACGAAGCTCAAAACGCTATGCTAAAAGCTCAACAATTAATGGCTCAGAACGGAATTGAACAATCAGAAGTAAACCAGATTATCAAACCAAAAGAAGTATTATCAGAAAACATAACGGAATTTGGCAGACTTTCATGGTATGAAAAACAATTATCATTAATTATTGCAAGGAATTTCCGGTGTGAAATTTATATCAAAAAAGCAAAATCAGGTGGATCAATTGTATTTATTGGACTCAAAGATGATGTTCAACTTGCTAAAATGGTTTATAATTTTTCAGTCATAGCAATCCAAAATGATACTGTGAATTTTGTTAAGCAGTATAAGAAATATCATGTTGTTTATAATGTAGCAGTTAAGAACGATTATATGATGGGATGGTTAAGAGGACTAGATACCAAATACAAAGAGCAAGTCAGTCAGAATGGATGGGGTTTGGTGTTAGTTAAAGATCCATTAGTTCAGCAAGAACTAAGTAAAATACACTTACGCAAAAGTCAATCAAGTTCAGTGTCTCGTGGTAATGACAGAAATGTATATGATAAAGGTTTTGAAAAAGGTAAAAATTTTAATTCACCAGTAGGAGCAATATGTTAGGGGAATTCAACTCCCCTTTCTCTAAATTTGAAATAAATATTGAAGGAGTGATACATATGAAACAAGAAAACGGTTATACATTAATTGAAGTCGTAATTGTTTTGGCAATGGTTGGAATAGTGATTGCTGTTGGATATGTTGGTTCACATTTTATATCTATGTTTTGGTAAAACAGATCGAAGGAAGAATTGAAAGGAGTTTTTAAAAATGGAAAAGCAGGAAATCCAAATGTTATTTAGTAAAGAAGTTCTTAAACAAATTAAAGATGAATCATTACAAAGTATTGTTAGAGGAATTATTTTTAACCCTTCTAATAAAATAAATTGGGATGATGCACTTGAAAGAATTTATGTTAATATGCCTGAATTAATTATGAATATGGAATAAAATATTTAAAGATGAAAGGTTGTTTTTAATGAAAAAATATATCGCCACTCACTCAGGAGTTAAAAATGAAATTCTTACTGAGGTAGAAGTTATTGATAGAATAACATGTAATGCTAAATATGAATGGGAACAAATGAGCAAAGGTTCAAAAATGAATTATGGAAATTTTAATTACTTTTTGAAACAATGTATTGAATATGATTTTGGTGAAGATGGAAGATATAAACTTGTAAATTAGAATTACTTTAAAATATAACTTTTATCTGAAATTATTATAAATAAGAAAGGATGATAAAAATGGAAACTATAGCGTGTGTTTCTGAAATAAGAAACAAGATTGAACGAGCAAGAATTAATGTGGCACAAGGAATGGATGGATATGAAGCCTTTAATACAGTGTATGATTATATGACATTTTCTCAGAAGTGTGGCCTATTAGAAAAGGAAACACTAGATACTTTGTGGAGAGAGCTACAAGAAGCAACAAATATTATCTAAGAGGAAGGATGATTAATTATGTACAAAGAAAATGATAAGGTTATGATTACATGTAAAGAGATTAGCAATAAAGATGAGTTGGCCTATATTGCCTCTAAAACTCCTTTTGGTGCTTATGAAGTAACATTATTAATGGATCATAAACCTGCCAGTGGATTTGACCCTGTTAGAGTTTTTGGCATAGAACAAATGCGCTTTGCTACTAAGCAGGAAGTTACTGATAATGTAAGAGAGTGGGAAGTGAGACATAATTATAAGTTAGGAGGAATGATATAAAATGTTAGCGGTTCATTTTTATAGTATAAAAAGCAATGAATATTTAGGAGAAGGATTTTACATTTCAGATTTTGAAATATTTGAAAATTATGAGTTAAATAATTTGCAAGCTAAAAAAATTAAAGACAATAAATATGAACTGCCAGATGGGAAAAGGTATATTTGTTTAGAAAATTGGAAATCAAGACGAGGAGTACGATAAAAACAGTCGTTTATGGGATAATTTAAAATTTGAAAGGATGATAAAAATGAATACTAAACAAATCATAGAAACTTATGGGGATAACCAAGAAGCAGTTATTGACCAACTACACAATGATTTAAAAGATTTAATCAAGCAAAGAAAAGCTTATGAATGTGTGGAAATCGATTCTGTTTTTAAAGAGGTGAATGATAGATATTTAGCAGTAATACGTAAGTTAAAAGTAATTTGGGATGAACATCTATTTATAAATTCATATCCAGTATGTTTACAGCATATATTAAAATTTGCAAAGTATAGTAAAGAAATGTCTAGGGCAATTCATAGTGGTAAAGATACACCGAGCATCTATGATTATGTTTCAGAAGGTGTTAGTATAGATAAACAAGTCAATGATTTTTTAAAACTTCAGATGACTTAAAATCACTCTTTTAAGTTATTATAAATTAAGAAGGAAGTTAAATAAACATGAAACAATACTTATTGGTTATCAATATTATTTTAAAAAGTGGTAAAGAAAGAAGATATACAAACTTTACACCACAATCATTAACAAAGGAAGATGTAGAACAAGGTGCTAAACAACTTAAAGAATTGATTGAAAGTATTTATAAAGATGAAATAATAGGAACCATATCTCTTAAAGTTTCATCGGATAAAGAAGTATTAATTAACACAAACGAGATTGCTTTAGTTGAATTTGAAATAGTTGAATGTTAACATAAATCCTTATGTAGTGTTATCTTAAGCAAATTATAATTAAGGAGGTTATACATAAAATGATGTTTAATATTTTTAACAAAAGGAATAACTGGAACAACACTCCAAAAACTGAAGTAAAAACTTATACTTTATCTCCTGAAGAAATCGAAAAACTTTGTATTCAGAAAGATGACATAAAAACACCATGTAGTTCTATAGGTTACACCAAAGCGATAGACAAGAAATTTAAAAATATGAGACAGGGTGGTACTGAATACTGGAGTGCCACAGAGCCAAAGATGTATATATAATTATTAAGACAGAGAAAAATAAATTCTCTGTCTATTCTATTTTCTATTGATTTTATTTATTGATTATGATACACTATTGTTAGTAAGGTAAATATAATTAATTGGAGGAATACATATTATGCAAGAAAATATTATCGGAAAATATCTAGTCTCAAATGATAAAATTCAATGGGAATATGGTAATTCTTATACGAGAAGTTATGGAAGACATATGCCATTAACTCGTGCAAAACAAGAAATTAAGATTGGATCTTTTTGGTTTGATATTTGGTGCAGTAAAAGAGAAAACGGGTTTGATGCTCGAATCATCATTAGAAAATTTAGAGAGGAAATAAATAAAAGGTGGCAAATAGATAGAATTAGTTTAGACAATGTTGAAAGTATGTCAACAGATATAATTTATGACATGATAATTAATTGGTTAAATAAATATAAGCAAAATGTAGTGTCAGAAATTCATAAATTAGATGATGAATTAACAAAAGTGATTGTTAGTAATAATTACAGAAAAATTGGTTTAGTTCTTGCTAATGAAGTTATGTCCGCATAACAATGTTAAGAAAGGAGAAAGTATGCATATGCCTAAGCATTCTGGAAATTGGGTGGTAGTTAAATCGACTCATAAAGCACCGTTGAATTATTCCTTTGATCATAAGGATGGTGAATATAAGTATATTGGAATGATGACTTCTCCAACATTGTCTAAGCCATCTGAGATATTATCTGAAGGAAGTAAGGAGTCATGCCTATATTTCTTAAATAATTATGAATCAATTATGTCAAAAAGAAAAGAGTTTGGTTGGTTAGAATAAACATAAAACTAGTGTTTTAAATGCTTAAAAATGAAAGGAATTGATTAAAAATGTTTAGAGTAATTAATGAGGATATATCAACTTGTGAACACAAAGATATAATTGATGAATTTAATGATTATGGATTTGCTATGCAATGCACATTAGATAATTACTATTTTAATACCAGTGTCGAGAAATTGGTTGATGGAAAATGGAAAACCATTGCGATTAATGGGGAATCGATTGAATCAATTAGAGAAAGGAAGTATGTCAAATGAGTTATAATATTTCAAAATATGATGCAATAGAACAAGTAAAAAGACTTAGAATTGATGGTATATTGTCATATATGCCTAATTTACATCCAACTTCTGAAAATCGTATCAAATGGGTGACAGAGTTTATACAGTATCTTGAAAATGATTATTTAGGAAATCATAGTGGACTTAGGGCATGCACCGCAGAGTTTAATAGGCACTATTGGATACCAAAATATAAGAATGATTGGAGTGAAGTATAATGGATACATTTAGAGAATTCTATAATCATTCTGTTGATATGGTAAATTGTATACCAATGTCCAGTTTGAAAGACAAAGAAAAATTCAAAGATATGATTATGATACATTGTGTTAATTTTGCAAAACATTATGCAAAGAACACTGAATTTAAAGAAGAAGCAGATGAGTATTTAGATTATCAATTGAAATATAATAGACGTTGAAAGGAATTGATTAAAATGGATGAAAAAGTAATAAAGAATTTTATAGATTCATTTCTAAAAATGTGTGATTTTATTGAGCAAACAGATGGAATCGGCTGTGGTAAATGTCCTATTTATTATGATTGTTTTGGTGGAAAACATACAGGATTGAATAAACTAATGAGAGAATTAGGAATTGAGAGGAATGAATTAAAATGTTAACTAAAGGAAATCCTTATGGGGACATATATCCATCTATAACTGAACTATTGCTCATGACTCAACAATCTAAAAACAGATTCAATGCTTTACCACAAGAAGAACAGGATGAAATAAATTTCAAACGAGAAGTAGATAATGAGGCCAAGAGAGTGTCAGCATGTATTCAGCAAGGTTTATACCCTAAATGTTTAGGTAAACTGATTAGAGGCAAGAAGGATAAGAAAAATGATTATAAACGAAGTTGGAACTGTATGAAATGTGAAAAGGATATTACTCATTAAATAAAAGTTGAAAGGATTGATTACTATGGCAAGACATTTAATCATTGTTGAAAATGAGGGAAGACCAGACATTGCAAATTCAGTAGAACATCTTGAAATTTGCACAATGAATGAAAAAGAGAACAAATTTAAAAGGTATAAAATTGTATTTGATGATAATGGTGTGGCTCAATTGGAATGTTTTGGCGATTATGAGCAAGATGATCAATCCGAATTTGGGGATTATTATGAAGAACACGAGGATTATGAAGAATTTATTAGACATCCATAATACCCTTCGAACCGTACAACTTATGGTATAATGAATCAGAGGTGATTTAATAATGAAACCATGTACTCGTTGTGGAATATGTTGTTCATTATCACTTTGTTCAAAAGGTAGAAGGACTGATAAGAAGAAAAAGGGAAATTGTAAATATCTAATAAAACATGAAGATAAAACAACTTATTGTCAGTTGATTCTAGAAGGTAAAATGAAGTCAAAATTTATAGCTTTTGGTGAAGGATGCTTTATGCAAGAAAGATATCCATTGCAATATCAGGTTATTGTTAATTTTAGGAATATTGGAGGAAAATAAAAATATCAATGTAAGTATATTTAGAAAGGATGTTAAAAATGATTGAAACATTATCACCTACCTGTATCGATGGTGGAGTTTTACAAGAATGGTTAGAAGAATCAATAAAAAATTTAGTCCCAGAAGGATATGAAGTGTATATAATCCCCAATGATGATGGAGCACAAGGAGGATCTAAATTTTTTACAGAAGTAAATATCAATAAGAAAGATTTAATTACCCTCGATGAATTAGTTAAACGTGTTGTTAAAGAACATTCTAGAGGACAATATTTACACTATTATGTTGATGATGTAATTGGAGCAGCTTGTAAATTAGACGAATTAACTGGTTCATGGTTTTGGGTTTATTGTACATGGTAAATTGAGTCCCAGAAAATGACGAACTTATCTGATTTAAGGAGGAAACGATTTTAAATGTCATATATAATTACATTGATTATTTTATTAGTTTATTTTATTGGATGTTATTATGTAGGGAAGAGATACCCCAAAATTAAATGATTTAATTAACTTTAAGGGAGGATTTAGGATTATGCACAAATCATTCTACGCAATGATTATTATTCTATATTTAGGCATAAGTTTGTTTATGTTTTCTATGTATAAATTTGCTCATAAATTATTTGGGTACGATGGTTATATTTATCTTATTGTTTTTGGGGTTTACACTTTGGTAAATATTATTATCTTAATTGGATATACATTGGGAGTAAAAAGGAATGCTCAAATACCCATGAATTAATACTTTTAATTGAAAATTAAGGAGGAGGAATATAAAATGGGTAGATTTAAAAATGACAATATTATCAATCCAATAAGTGTATGGTTGTCTCAAAAGGATTTTAAGAACGAAACTGGAGCAAGAGGAGAAAAAGGTTTAACAAAAACATATTCTGTAGATGACGGATATTACTATGTATGGGTAACTATTAATTTAGGAAAGCAGAAGATTTATATTTATAAGGAGTATGATTGTGGTGGTATGGTTGGAGAAGACGAGATTGATATTCAAGATGAATGGTTAAAGGATTTGGATATTTTCATTGATGAAGTAGATAATGTATTAGAAAGATGGATAGGATGAATACATTTAATTGAAATTAAAGGAGGAAAAACCAAATGTGTCTAGCCACCAATTACACTTCTCAATTATTAGAAATTTACCACAAAATTAATTCAGATGTTAAGCGGTCTTACTGAAGAGGTTAGAACTGCTAATCTCTTTAACATAGACATGTTACACGAAATTATGAATACAAATTTTAACGCCTGTGAAGGCTATAAATTAGCCAAACAAATAAAAGATAATCAACTATTTAGGCAACAAGCAAAATGTGAATTAATAACCCTAATTCAACTCAAAAAACATATAAGCACTAATATTCATTCATTAAATCAAGTTCATTCAGAAATAATCAATGAGGATGCTAGATATAAATATAATATTGAAAACAAAGTGTACAATCCAAAAGTAATGGATACTAAACCAGTTTTTCAATCTGAATTAATTGGTAGAGAATATATAGATCCAGTAGCGGTAAATAGTGAGAAACGTAAAGCTATTTCAAAACCCGTTCAACCTATTCCTATTTCACAAGGATTATCTATTACACTAGGAGATGCTATACATAAGAAAACGAATGCAAAATTAAAAGTAATAAGCAAGATTGATGATGGTCATTATTTAGTTAAGGTTAAAAATGGATATCAAGTTTTGTGTAGTAAATATATTGTGAGTTTGGAGTTTCAACAGTCTGCTAGGTAGATAATAATAATAAAAGGAGGAGTAAATGCATATGATTGATATTTACAGATTTTCTGAGGATGGATTTACTCCTAAATATCAAAACAAAATAATTGAAGATATTTTATATTGGAGAAGTTTCAAAGATTTTGATATTATCCCTAAACATCTTATTGAACATTTTGAGAAGACTATTGAAAAAGCTAAAACTAGAAATATAGATGAAATTAAATATTCTATATTCTCATTTGTCGGCAAGCCAAACAAAAATATTTATAAGTTTTTGCTAAATCATTTATCCAACGAGGAATATAATAAAAGAAAATGGTATCATGGAAAAATACCGAAACAGGGCACAGTATTTGCAGACAATGATATAGTTGGTAAAGTTAAAAATCTTGATAAGTTTGTATTAGAGGAATTATTAAAACTCTATCCTTGGTATGATAGCGTTATAATACCTGAATCAAGTGTTAATTTTATAACTGAGGTTGAATGTTTAGGAAGGGTATTTTAATACAACGAAAGAATGCGTTTAACGCATTGAATTATAATTTGAGGATGTGATGATATATATGATTGTGAGATGTCAAAGTTAATAAAATTCTAAGTACATAATAAAATAAATAAAAAGAAGGATGGTAATGTATAAACATGAGTAATGAATTAACAATTTTTGAAGGTCAAGAATTAGAAATCTTAACAAAAGAAGATGTGAATTTTGAGTTTAAAGGTACGGCTTTATTCAATGGTAATCAAATTTCTAGTATGCTTGGATATTCTGAAAAAAGTAGACCAATAACTAAAAATGTTAGAGACAATCAAAAATATCTAGTAAAGAATTCGGATGTGCTAAATCAGCACTTCAGAAAATTAAACAATGCAGGTGAAACTTTTATCACAGAGCATGGAGTTATGAAGTTAATCATTAATAGTGATATGCCAGAGGCCAATGAATTCGAGGATAAGATTTGGAACATCGTATCTCAAATTCAAAGAACTGGTAAATTCGATTCAACAGAAAATAATATCATGCTTATAGAAGATGAGACAGAAAGAAATATGACATTGACAGTACATAATTTTAAACAAGCATTAATAATTAATCCAAATGATATGGTATCACAATTTGCGTATAATACTAAAGTTACTGAACTTAATCTATATAAACAATCGGTTGAATTGAAAAAACTACAAGATGAAATAGAAGGAGTTAAGGCTGATGCAGAATTAATTAAAGGACAACAAATGTTTGTTTGTGATAGAACTAATTTCTCAGAAAAGATGAAGATCCTTACAAATCGTTATTTTGGTCGTAATTCATCAGAAGTTTATAATGCTCTATTTAGTAAAATGAAAACATTGGGTAGTTTTGATGTTTACACTAGACGTAAAAATGAATGGGATAAAATCAATGAGGAAAGAATAGTAGAAGGTAAAGATCCATATAAGGAAAGCACATTAAAAGGTAAGGTTAATTATTTAGATGTTATAAACAAACATGACAAATGGCAGTTGTGTTCTGAAGCATATAAAGTTATTGAAACTGAGGAATATACCGAAAACACAGCAAAATAAATACATATAATTATAAAAAGCAGGACATAAAACCTCCTGCTTTCCTTCTAACTCCCTCCCGTAAAAACGCAATTTCCTGTGATAGTTTTCTTATTTAGAAAATAGTATTAGTTTTTAAGATAAAAGTATTGACATATCAATTGAATCCATATATAATGTAATTAAGATAAAGAAATGGAGGAGGACAGTATGGACATCGGGGAATACATCCAGAAAGTATTAGATGAGCAAGGTAGGAGTCAAATATGGCTTGCTGATAAGTTAGGAATCAATGATAAAACGTTTTCAGGTAAGTTAAAAAGGAATAGTATCACTGGTGAAGAATTATTAAGAACATCAAAATTGCTAGGAATTAATTTAGAAGATTTAAAGGAGAAGATAAAATGAAAAGAGTTAACAAAACTGAAAAGAATCTCCAAACTATTTGGGGAAATTTAGATAAAGCATATGAACTAATGGAGAGGGCATTGGAAGATTTAAATCTAATGACAGGAATATCAGACGAAGTAAAAGATGATATGGATAGATTTGATATTTCCAAAATTTCTACTCTAAAAAATGATGTTAAGGAATTAATGGAAAAGCTAAAAGTTAATAAGGGAGTTAAAGAAGGTGTGAGAATTAAACATGCAAGTCACGGCAAAGGAACTGTACTTGATGTAGATAAACTTGATCTTAATTCAATTACAGTAGAATTTGACGTTGAACCTAAAGGATGGGAAAATCCATTAAGAGTTTCTAAGAATTGTTCGAAGATTATAATGAAATGTACAGCATGTGGCAATGAATGTTTTGAGGATGAAATATATCCACAAGCAGTATTTTGGAATGATAAAAAATGTATCTGTGAGGAATGTAGTATTGATTTCGAAGAGGTCGATGGAGTAATTCAGTTCAGACAGGATTTGGTTGAACAGGGGTTTGTAGAACCAGTTTTTAAAATGAAAGGACGATGAGTCATGATCGAAGATAAACTTCTAAATGAGAAAATGACTCAAATTAGAAAAGAAGTTGTTCAACGTAAATTAGAAAAACTTGAAAGAAGAGTTAAACCTGTTTTTATATCTTGGATGGCAAGTATTATTGCATTAGTCTTAATATTAGCTTTTACTTTTGTAGCAAACCAATATGTTTCGTATCTAATTTTTATTCTCACGATATATGTTGGAGCAATTCCCAGTGGTTTAATTTTATATATGATATTCAAAGGCGTAAAAAGATTGGTAAGATAAAATAACTTAAAAGTCTAATTTTATGAAAGGATGAAGAATAATGATCGAATGTCCATTTTGCGAAAGCTTATCAATTTGCAACGCTGAAGACGATGATTATTTGTTTTACTGTGATGATTGTGAAGAATTATTTGGAAGTTATTGTGATGTGATAAAATGTCCATTTCGATATGAAAATCCAAAATTATGTAATCATTATTTTGGTAATGGTATTTGCATAATTGAATGAAAATTGTAAAATTGAAAGGGGAATTAAAAATGAAAAAATTAATATGGAAGAACATGAGCAATGAATCAACCTCTATCCTTGAATGGCTTGAAAGTCCTATAACTGATAAGAAATTAATTCTTACAGTTGAAAAGAATAAAATATGGACTAGAAATTTGACTAACATTAATATCATGGTAACTGAGAAGATATTTAGTGAAATAAAGCAATATGTCAACCAAGAAGATGATATTAATATGGTTGAGGATAGTGGAGATAAATTAATTTTTAAGTTGAAATGAGAGGAGGATAATTATGATGAAACTAGAACATGTATTAAACGAAGTGAAAGCATTGTATCCTAAAATTACAGATGAGGAAATACATGCATTAGTCAATGAAGCACTTCAGCAAAAAACTATTCAAGAGGTAATTATAAACTATATTTGTTTTGTTAAGACTGGAAGGAGTTAACAAATGAAAATTTATTCAGTAGAAATTAAATTTGAAAAAGAAAAACACTGTTTAAGATGTCCGTTAAGAGATAACAGTTCAGATTGTTGCAGTATTCAAGTAGAACAAGAGCGATATATTGAATTTGAAAATTGGGAAGAACAAATGGAGAATTGTCCTTTGAAAGAATTATGTTGAAGATACTATTGCATGGGAATTTGAAAGGAGTTATTTAAAAATGCGTAAAGAAGACTTAGAAAAACTGTTAAATGGCGAATCAGTTAAAGTTGGCAAGAATCAAATTTATTTAGATGGTGATGATTACTTTATAGTTGAGAAATATGATCACACTGAGAACAAAACAGAATTTTTTAATGTATTCGAAGGATATAGGAGTATTGAAATTGCAATTAAAATAGCAAAAGAGATTTAAATACTATTTCTTGAGTATGAAAGGATGAATTTAAAATGAGGGATTTTCTATTAACATTTACGATCAAAGGTGCTGGAGATAGTTTTGAATGGTTTGATACCGAAGAGGAGTTATTGGACAGAGTAGAGCAATTAGGAGATAATGTAATTGATATTGATGCAATTGAACTAAGAGTTGTAAGAACAATTATTGAAAGTTAGTCCTAGGAAAGCACGATTTGAATGGATTGTAAATGAAAGGATGATGAAAATGCATAAGGATTTTTTATTAACGTACAAAATTGTAGGAGCAGGATATGACTTTGAATGGTTTGACACAGAAGAAGAACTCCTTGCAAGAGTTGAATTTCTCGGTAATAATATTGAAGAAATTGATGGAATCCAATTACAAGTAATTAAACAAGTTATTGATGAATAATTAATTTTAAATTAGAAAAGAGGTGATAGAAATAATGGACGATTATAAATTAGATGGATTAACTTTAAATCAACTAATTCCTATGATTTATTGTGGAAAATGCAATAAAGGATTCATGTCAGATAAAAAGGAGGATATGAAAGAAGGAACAAATTTTAAAGAAATAAAAGAAATTTATTATAGCACAGGTTCAACTAAAGTTTTGTGGTGTCCTAACTGTTTGAGTGAAATTAAAATATGTATTCCTAATAATGAAACATTTTGGAAGATGTTAGATGGTGCTTTTGATTAGCATTAAGGATAGATATAGTAATAAATTATATTAAAGGAGATTATTTAAAATTGAGTAACGATTATATGCTCCTGTGTAAAGACTGTATTAAAATGAAGGAACACTGTATACCAGATACACAAGGAAACTGCGACAGATATAGAAGAATACCAAATGTCTGTAAAGAATGTACTAGAGGGCCAATATGCTTTAATTGTATACCAAATGAAGATGAAAGCTGTAAATTTCAAAGTGTAAAGATTGTTAATAAAAATATAGATCATAGATATTCATCAATTAATAACAATTATCATGAAAATCAAAAACATTATGATAGATATTCAGAAGTATGCGAAACTGGAGTATGGTGTCCTTCTGAAAGTTGGGGAAAGACTAGGTAAAAGATTAGATCAGGAAATTGAAAGGAAGTATTGAGTATGGATATCTCTAAAATGTCTGCACAAGAATTGCAAGAACTAAGTGAACAATTAGAAAAACAAAAACAGATATTAAAGGAAGAAGAATTAAATAAACGCAAAGATGTTGCAAAAGCTAAAATTGAAAAGTTAAGAGAACAGAAAGATTTGATTCTGAGTTTAATTGACCATAGTAGAACTTCTTGTAGCGATTCAAATGTCTGTAATGGATATGGTTCTGCTGATTATGGTGCAAGGTGTACGAAGTGTCATTTGATTGAGATATTTGATAAGGAATGGGACGATGGTGAGTGGGAAGTTGATTTTGATGTTACGATAACTAAGGTGCAATAGTAGTAGGGGAATTTCAAGTTGTATTTTATTAAAAGGAGAAATTAATATGTATGTAGGTGAAAAATGTCATATATCTGATAAGTGGATACCTAAAAATATATTAACTGGATTATATGACATTAATGGAAAGGAAATTGAAACTTCAAATATAGTAAAGTTGCGTGGATGTACATCAGATAATGCTATTATTGGTTTATGTGATAGCGGATTTGTTATATTTTTCGGTAGTAAAAATGGTTCAGTTATGTGGCATCTTGATAAAAAATTAATTGTGGAACATCACGTTGAAGTACAGAGCGAATAAATGACTCATTTCATATTAATTTTGAAAGAAGGATTAAAATGCAAGAAGCCATTAAAAAAGAAACCATGAAGTTTGAAAATTCTGGTGCAGAAAATGATTTAGAATTATTCATTGGGTTGTATGAAGATAAGTCCTTTTGGTTAAGTATGGATACCAACAACTGGGATTCTGGAGCAAGTATTGAAATAAGTAGAGAGGAATTAATTAAAGTCAGGGATATGATTAATAGAATTCTAGATTGAATTTAATATAAAAAATATGTTAGGAGGTAGAATTCAAAAATGAATCAACCAATTAAACTATCCAGACAAGACATTCAAACAAAATATCTTAACAAACCAATACTTATTGTAGATGACGAAAACACTAAAAAGTGGTATATTGTAAAAGATGCTAATACTTTAATGCCTTTACATTTATTAGATGAAGAAGAGTCGGATTTATATGATCAAGACGAAAGTAATATAGAAGGCATTGAGGTTGCAGGAGTAGATGGTAATGGATATTTAATGTGGATTTATTTTGATCAGAATGGTGAGCAAGATGATGGATGGCAAGCATTTGGATATGAGTAAAACTCAATAAAATAATAAAGGAGCAAATAAAATGATTGAAATAGTTTATGAACTTAAAAGAGTATATATAGTGATAAGTCTTTAAAAGAATTTGAAGAACACAAAGAAAATATGATTAAAGAAGGTTGGGAGGTTAGTGATGAGGGTGATACCATGGAATCAAATCGAGGTCGTGATAATAGTTATGTAGTTTATTACGAAAGAGATCAGGAAGTATTAGCAATAAAAAGGGAATTTGGCATAGTTTAAATTACTTATTTCCTAGTATAATTGAAAGGAGTTAATTATGATAGATGAAAAAGAAATACCTAAAGCATTAATATTGTATCGTGGGAGTTATAAAAGAGATTATGGAAGAGTTCGCTGTCCTAATTGTGACGAGTTGTTACCAGTAGGGAATGGAAAATTCTCAAATTGTCCATTTTGTGATCAAAAATTTGATTGTAATTTACCAATGAAATAAATTAACAAATTTATTTGACTAAGGGAGGAGAATTAAAATGGAAGAAAGAACATATTCCCTAATTTGTAATGCGATTAATTGGTTAAAGAATCCTTGTGTGACAGATGAGGTTAAAATTCAAGAAGCATTAGATTCTTTAAAAAGCATTCCTGAAATGAAATGGTTTTATAATCAATTATATGAAAATAAGTGAGGAGGAATTCTATTGAAACAAAAATCAGAAGTAGAAAAATTCCTAAATGATATCAAGAAAAAGTTTGATCATTTCTATGGTGAAGATGTCGCTAAAATTATAGACAATAAGTTTGAGATGCATATGATTATAAGAACCAAACATAATTTAGATATTCCATCGAGAGAAGATAAAGAACATATTTATTATTTTCTTAGAGATATTTTAGATAAATCAGATCAAATATTTATTAATGTTAATCATGAGGGATTATTAGAGACTTGGTTTGTGTTTAATGGGTTGAGTGAATAATAGAAATGAGTGATAAAATGAACAGAGAATTAATTAATAAAACTATTGACGTTATGGAGAAAGTTAAAATAGGTTCTTTAATTAGATTGCATGACGTTCATAATTTTAGAGTTGTTCATCAAAAGCCAAGTTGGAGAGAAATACAATTCGGTACTCCTAGTGATCATGTAATTAGAATGGTAAATGAAACTATTCCTAATGCAATGACTTGGACTAAATCTAAATCAATAGAGAGACTTAGGATAGAGTTGGTTCAACATGCAGTAGAAGGTCTTTTAGATAATATAGAATTAATTGAAGAATAAGGGAGGAATAAATTACAGTGTCATTTATTTATTGGAAAATAATTCTTGACATTGCATTAATAAATAATATATAATGTTGTTAGGTAATAAATAAAAATTAGGAGGAAAAGAAAATGATTAAAGTAGTTGACAAAAAGAACAAATTCGTTGAAATGTTTAATCCACAAACTGGTTTCTATGTTCGTTCAGGAGTTATTGATGAAAATGGCAAAGATACTGGTGTAGATCCTTTTATGAGAAGTTACCCTTCCTTACTTGACATTGGAATTATGGGTCATTGTTTGAATGCGTCAAAATGTACAATAGGTTGTTATCAAGGAAAAATGAACAAACCAAATATGCCATTGGAAAACTTCAAAAAAATAGTTGATCAATCTAAAGGCAAAACTTTTGAAATGGCTTTAGGTGGTTCAGGAAGTCCAAATGAGCATGAAGACTTTGTTGAAATTGTTAAATATGCTAGAGAAAATGGAATTGTACCAAACTATACAACTTCAGGCATTGAATTAACAGATGGGCAAATTAAAGCTACTAAGGACTATTGCGGTGCGGTTGCTGTGAGTCATTATGATCAACCATATACATATGATGCAATAAATAGATTCCTTGAAGCAGGTTGTAAGACTAACATCCATTTTGTATTAAGCAATGATTCAATAGACGATGCTCTTAGAAGACTTAAAGAAAATGATTTTACTAAAGGAATCAATGCTGTAATTTTTCTAATGTATAAACCAATTGGTTGTGTAAAAGAAAATAATGTTTTGCAAATTGATGATCCAAGAGTTGCAGAATTCTATAAAGTAATTGAGACTGGAGATTTTAACTTTAAAGTTGGCCTTGATGCTTGCCATTTACCTGCTTTAGTTAATTTCTCAAAAGATATTAATATGGATTCTGCTACACCATGCGATGGGGCATCGTTCTCAGGATACGTCACACCTGATTTTAAAATGTTACCTTGTTCATTTGATACAGTTACACTTAAATATGCCGTAGACTTAAATAAAAATACAATTCAAGAAGCATGGGATAGTGACAAATTCGAATTATTTAGGGATTATCATAGGAAAAGTTGTACTGGGTGTACAAATCAAAATGATTGCAGAGGTGGGTGTCCACTAACACAAGAAATAAATAAATTATGCAATAGAAAGGAGAAAGATATATATGAAATTTAAGAGTGACTATACTACAAATTCTAGTAGCACATGTTTTACTATCACTAACAAATCAAGCAAAGATAAAACCTTAGTTGATTTTGTAAATGAAAACCCAAAATTGGTTGAAGATTTTAAAAGTGAATATAGTTGGTACAAAGATGATGAAAGATTCACACAAGAACAAATGCTTATTTGTGCTAATAATAGGCAACAAGTATTTCCTGCTAAATCTTCATTAAGTGTTGGTTATGGTGATGATGACGGAGATACTTTAGGACATGTATTTGATTATATTCTTAGAGATGGCGGTCAATCAAAAAGTTTCAAATGGAAATTTAAAGAATATTGGAGGTAAAAATATATTATGGCAAAGATTAAGACAGATTATACTACTAATTCATCGTCTTCAAGTTTTATTATTTCTACAAAAGATGTAGATTATAATCATTTAGTTAATGTAGTCTTAAAAGATTATCATATGGAAATGAAAAAGGAATTTGGATATTTCAAAGAATATTCTAAAGAGGAAATTGCTAGTTGGTATGATCCTGAAAAAGTTTTGAATAACGATGATTCTAATTTCGGATTATTCATCAAGAACAAAAGTGAAATTGATGACGAAGACGATTATGGTTACGGTGAATGGGATATGGATGAAAAAGAAAAGACAGAACTTGAACGTAAAAATCATGACGAAGAGGAGCAATTTTATGTAATTGATAATAATTGTACTTGTAGGTTTGATTTTGACGTAGTAGAAAAAGTATTTACAGGTAGATATAATATTCCTTGGAAACATGGATATTGTGATTAGAGAGGAGAAATGGATAATTGAAAGTCAAATCAGATTACATCACTAATAGTTCTTCTACTTCATTTATCTATCTAAAACTTAGCACCAGAGAATTAGAAGAGAAAGTATTGGCAGAAATAATATGTCTTATGATTCTATTTATGAATTGTATGAAGATTCTTATCTTGAAGACATGCCAATAAAAGGTGGTCTAACCGTAGTAATTGGCGAGGGAGGTGATGTCCATTATATAGGTCAAGATTTAGATGGAAATGATCTAGAAAATCAAACATTGACACAAATCAAGGATAAAATTGTAGAAAAATTTAATAAGGTTTATGAACTTAAACTAAATCAGAGTGATTTAGAATTTGACTATGGGGAGATAAGCAGAGGATGAGTAAAATAAGACTCGACTTTATCACAAATTCGTCTAGTTCTAGTTTTATAGTGGTAGGTAAGAATGTAGAATTAGATGAAGTGGATTTATCTAATGGAGATTATCTATTCATGGGTAAACAACTATGTGACGGTCAGGATGTAGTTAAAGTAGATACCGATATTTTAAACTATCTAAAATCACACGTACATAGTAATTATGGAGAATTAAGACTAGGAGATTATTATGTATCACTTTTAAAATCTTTCATGATAAAATCTGATGAAGATGATGATTGTTTATTTACTATCAACGAATTAAAACAGCATGTGAAAGAATATGAATCATTTCAAATTATATCTGTTGAAAAGGATTATCATGGTTCAGAAAATGTTAATGATTTAAGAAATAATTATTAAGAAAGAAGGTTAATGTATTGAAAGTGCGTTTAGATTTCATCACAAATTCGTCCAGTTCATCATTCGTTATCATGTACAAAACAATGCCAGAGGTAGATAAACAAGTTCTTGAACAATATCCATACATAAAGAATTATGTTAAATTATTAGAAAAAGCATTGGTTGGTGATAGTAAAAACATTACAACACTTGAAGAATTGGATAAATATTATATTGGTTATTCTGGTTATGAAACAATTGAAGAAATGATAAAAGAAGATGGAGATTATTTTCAGGAAGATTACAATAAATACAAGGAAAAGATTAAATCAAATTATAGTATCACTTTTAAAGAGGTAGATTATAGTGATGAGCATACTAGTGAAATGCTTAAAAGTTTGCATGATGGTGAAAATTTTATTGTGGAGGAGAACGATTAATATATGGGCAAGTTCAGAAAAGATTTTGTCACAAATTCATCTTCATCAAGTTACATATGTGAAATATGTGGCGAAAAAGAAGTCGCATGGGATGTACCTGATTGGCTAAAGCGTTGTGTAAATGAACATGGATTTTGTGAAGATCATTTATCAGAGGTTTATACTCTTGACGAGGAAGAAGACTATTATATCTCAGAAAATAGTTGCCCCATCTGTAATTTTCAAACTTATTCTCAAGATGAGATGTCTGACTACTTATTAAAAACTCGTAAAATTACAAGAGAAGAAGTATTTGCTGAAGTTAAAAAATCAAATAAACGTCGAAAGAAATTATATGAATCTGAATATATTCAATATGTATTTAATCAGTTTGAATTAAGTGAAGATATAATTATGGATGAAATCAGAAATAGATTTTCTAATTGGCATGAGTACATAGATTATAAAGGAGATGTTGAATAATGAAGATGAGATTATCATTTGTCACTAATTCATCCAGTAGTTCTTATATTATTTGTTGTAGTGAGGTTCTTGATAAAAAGGCACTAATTGAATATTTACAAGAGGAATATGGGCGTAGAGGTAATGGAATTTTAAATTATATTACAAGCGGAAAAGAAGTTAAAGCAGAATGCGAACATATCAATAGTGATTTATATCTTTCGCAATCAGACGTTGATTTAGTTGAAGATGATAAAGAATATTTATTCGCTTATGAAGACATTGAGGATAGTCCTGGGTGTTCGGCTGCTATGGCATATGATGTATCTCATAAATCACTAAGAAGTTTATTCAGTGGAAGTTATTCTGGTTATGACGGATAAATAATAAAAATATAAATTATAGGATTCTGAAACTAGCTTGTAGCAAGGGTTTCAGAATCCTATTTTCCCATAAAAATTGCATTTTAATCTACATTAAATATAAAAAGAAGGTAGGAATAATTTTGAAAAATATTTATTTAACAAATCCAATGAATGTTAGAGTATTAAAGAAACAAATACCTATTAAACCAATTATC